>Ga0193699_10000044_pt1 | contig 76258 bp, 65 predicted proteins | sample L3c2metaG_FD_160095 | JGI IMG/M metagenome (GOLD analysis project Ga0193699, IMG submission 160095) | Soil microbial communities from a riparian zone of the East river system, Colorado, United States - L3c2 | ecosystem: Environmental > Terrestrial > Soil > Riparian zone | place: USA: East...
CCTGCTCGTTCACCATGTGGGTGACCTCCCGAGCGAGGCCGCGGCTGCTGCAATCAGCCGCAATCAAGCCCCGCTTGGGAGGTCACTTCACCCGATGACCCGGATGGAACGGTGGATCGAGGCTTAGCCGCGTGGCACGCCTCCGCAGGATCTCTGCGTGGATTTCGAGCGGCCGGGAATGCGCGTTGGGCCGAGAGCTAGGCGCCGTTGAACGTGAACGCCGCCCACAACGTTGGCGCGCCGAAGCCCGCCGTCCCACCGGCGCCGACGCCCTGCCCCCGTCGGAGTGACAGCTCCATCACCTTCGCCGCGTTCCGCAAGACCGGCCGGCGAGCGACATACCGCTCTTCTTCGTCGAGGTCCAGATCGCGCAACCACAACTCCGCGACGCGAAGGGCCTGTGCCGGAGCCTCGGGGTGCAGCGCCAGCTCCTCGTAGAAGCGCATCATCAGTAGTGCCGTGGCGTAGTCGCTCACCTGCCACAGCGATGCAACGGAGCTGGCTGCGCCAGCCGCGAGGAACAGCGTCGACAGCGCGACGGCCTCCTCAACGGCGTCGTATCCCACGACGATGCCCGTCTCGCAGGCCGACGCGACAACGAGGCGAGCACTCGACAGGTCGAGGTCGAGGATCTCGGCGCCCGTGAGGACCTGGTTGTCGGCGAACGAGAGTCCGCCGTCGAGCCGTTCCACGTCTCGGACTGCCGAACCGTGGCAGGCGAGGTGTAGGTGGCTGGCGTGGTCCAGAGCCGCCACGACTGCGCCCTTCGTGGCGGCTTCCTCGACCAAGACATTCGTCTCGGCGGCCGGGACCGAGGCGGCAACGGCGCGGGCTTCAAGTGCCGAGGCCGGCAGCGGATCGTCCTGGGGGAGTGGGTTGCCAACCGCCACCAGCCGCGGAAACCCCGTGTGACCGTCGGCGCGCCCAAGGCTGACCGAGCGCACCAAGGCCGACGGGGCATAAGCGACGGCGGCGACGTCGAGCAGACATCGCGGCGTGCCGTCGCTGTCGGTCCAGCCGAACGCGTGCAGCGGCATCTGGCCCAGGGTCCCGAGCGGCACGATCGTGACCCCGTCGATGCTGCACGCGACGAGTACGTCCGCCAACGGCTGCAACAACTCCGGCCCGAGGAGCTCGCCGAGGACTCGGATCTCGTCGTCGAGCCGGTCCCCGGTCACCGGCTGCTCGACCATGTATCCCTCGACGCGCCCGCTGGCTTCGTCGATACGCATCGCCACGTGGACGATCTCGGTCGACGTTAGCCCAGGCAGGTCGATCACGCCGATCGTGTTCGCGCCGCCCTCGGCGAGCAGCCACACGGACCCGTATGGCGAGGTCACCGGATACGCGACGATCTCGCCCTCCGGGAGCGCGCGCAGGACCTCGTCGATGCCAGGCTGCAGGAGGAACCCCTCCAACCCCTCCAGCGCCCGGACCTCCGCGAGGACCGCGGCCAACTCCTCGACCGCGCCCGCCACTGCGGGGTCCCCGAGCGCCGCCCCCGTGCGCTCGGCGTGCTCGACGCGCTCGCGCACCTCGAGGAAGCGCGCGCAGAGCGCGCGATCCGCGCGCCGGAGCGGCTCAACGTCGACGATGTCCCGCTGCAGCCACGAGTTCAGCTGGCGGCCGCGGCCGAGCTCAAGGATCTCGACGGCCCGGTCGGCCTGCCCGTTACGCGTGAGCGCATACGCGGCCCAGCGGAAGATCGTCAGGTTCGCGGCGGTCTCCCCGAGGCGGCCGCGTCGCGTCGCGCGCGCCTCCACGGCGGCGGCTCCCGCGACTGCCGCTCGCTCCCATGCGCTTGCCGCGATATCCCAGGCGCCGGCGTCAGCGGCCAGCGCGCCGAGCCGCCGGGCGACGTCGCGCGCGCCTCGCGGGTCCGAGTCGGGACGGAGCTCCGCGAGAGCGCGTTCGTGCGCGTCGACCGTCGCTTCAGCGAACCCGTCCCTGGTCGCGAGCACCGCCGCCAATTGCGCCCACCGCCGGCCGGCCGCGACGTTGGCAGACGCGTCGCCGCCGCCCAGCGCGATCGCCCCGCGTGCGTCGCGCTCGGCCTCGTCGAGGAGGTCACGGCGTTCCGCCTCAGCGACGTCGTCCAGGTCGGCCATCGTGTGCCGCGCGGAGGCGATGTTGCCCAGCGCATGCGCGGCCCGCAGGGCGTCACCCGCCGCGCGGTAGCCGCGGACCGCCTCGGAGCCGTGTTCAAGCGATGCCTCCAACCGCGCGCGCCCGCCCATGTGCATGAGCGTCAGCGCGAGGTTGACCTGGGTGTACGCGTAGTCACCGGGGTCGCGGTCGAAGCTGCGCCACGTCAGCGCCGCGTCGAAGTGCTTCAGGGCTTCGTCATAGCGTTCCTGGTCAGCGAGGTTCATCCCGAGGTTCGTATGGGCGATCGCCCAGCTGTGGCCGTCGTCCTCGCGTGACACAAGACCTAGCACTTGCTCGGTCACGCCGATAGCGCGCTGGCGGTTGGCGTCCGGATCGCCGCGCATCCGCGAGCTGTACGTGGCGCCGAGGTTGAGCAGTGTCTGCGTGTGCGTAGCCTCGTCGAGCGCGCCCGGGTCACGCTCGACGAGCTCGAGAGCTCGCTCCAGCAGCTCGTGGCAGCGCTCCAGGTTCGCCGACGCGTCGCCATCGGTCCGCTCGTAGTAGGCCGTGGCGGTGCGCACGGCGGTCTCGGCTTCGAGTGGGCGCATCCCCAGCTCGGCAGCCTTGGCGAGGAGCGCTTCTCCTGCTGCGGCGGCTCCCGCCCGATCGCGTTCGAAGATCTCCTCGAACGCCGCCGCGTACGGGTCGATCTGCGGGTGCAGGACGTCCGTGCTGAAGCCGAGCGCGACCGCCTCGTAGTTGGACCAGCCGCCCTCCGGGTCGCCGACCGCGCAGGACTGGAGCAACGCGATCTGAGCCTCGGCGATCCGTACGGCATGCTCGTCGCCCGCGGCGAGCGCCGCCTCCCTGATTGCCGCGGAACGCTCTCGTGCACCGTCCTCGGTCAGCTCCGGGAACTGCTCTAGGGCCTGGCGGAGGCTGTCGAGGTCCCCAACTTCCAATAGCGCGTCCCACGCCATGTTCATCCGTCGCTCCGGCCGCGACCCGGCTACGTGGTCCAAGAAGATCGCGTACCGCTCGGCCTCGTTGTTCCCGTCCTGAGAAATCGCGGCAACCGCGGCAACGGCCGCATCCGGCTCGGCGGCATCGCTGGCCACGTCGCGCCCGAGCGCGATGGCCAGGACGTCGAACGGCACGGCGAGCACCGGTCCGGGCAGACTGACGCCGCCGTAGTCGAGCGATCGGTTCGTCGCGTCCAGCAACTCGCGCGACGGCGCGAAGGGATCGTCCTGCGCTAGGTGTTCGTCTGGACACGCCAGCACCACCGGCGCCTCCTCGGCCATGCCTACAACGACGAGGCCGACGTCCCGGACGATGCCGGCGCCGCACTCCGAACACGCGGCCATGTAAGCCCGAAGATCCTGGAACCGCATCCGAAGGTCCGCGCGCTCCCGCACATCGATCGACATCCACGTCAGGACTGGCGTTACGTGCCCGCACGACGGACACCGAACATCACGATCCTGGGCGAACGACGGCGGGGTAGGAGCGGACACAGGAACACGACAAGATACGAGGACCGTTGGGCGGCCGGGCCGCGTCGACACCTGGCTCTACCCTGGCTGAGTGTCGCTCCCGGAAGAAGACACGGCGCAGCCGTCCGCGCCCCCCACACCACCCGTCGCGCCCGCAACAGGTGCGACCGTAACCTCGCGCGACGACTGGTTGCACCACTTCGCCATGCAGGTCACCGGCCACGTCCTTGGCCGCACTGTGACCGACGACGTCGCCCCCGATCTCGCTGAAGCCGGAGGCGCGCATCTCACAGCGGCTGCGGTGGTGGCGTTGGTCGCCGACTGGCACTCTCGGGGCGCGCTGATTGGCGAAATCGTGGACAAGCTCGGCGCCGGCCGGCTCCTGGGCGAGGACACCGAGAGCATCGACTTCACCTTGGCGGCGATCTCGTTCTTCCGCGGGTGCCGTCTGCCCGGCCCACGCTGGTGGGACGCCGACCTGGTGCACACCGGCCTGCTCGAGGCCTGGGCCCGAGCGGCGGATCGCCGAGTCGGGCGCGGCGCTACCGACGCACTCCTGCGCGACCGCTGGAACGTGCCCGCGGAGCTGTCCGACGACCTGCACGCCGCTAGCGACGAACCGCCGTCCCTCGCGGCGCTCCTCGACGACCGGGGTGCGCGCAGCCCCGCCGTCGCCGAGCTGTGCGACTGCGCCCCGGCACTGTACGCCCGCGACGAGGCGATCGCGGCGCTCGACCTCGACGCGGCAGGCAACCAGGCGATCATCGACACCATCGCGACCGTAGCCCTCCTAACGTTCACGCAAGAGGCAATCGCGACCGAGGCAGATGAACCAGGATCACCGACCTCGCCGGATCTCGACGCGTTCGCCCAGACGCTAGACCTCCACCTCCGGCGCCTGAGCTTCAGCCTCACCGTCGTCGAGCTCGCCTACCTGCAGTCGTCGTCGGTCGATGAGCAGCTGCTGCGGGAGCACGTCGCAGTGCTGCCCCGCCGGATCCGCCTCACGACGCTGTCCTCCGGACACATCGTGATGCAGAACGGCATCTCGGACCGCGTCGACGAGCTGACGCTCGCGGCCGACTGGCAGGTGGATGCCGTCTACTCCCGTGGCGCGCGCTCCGGCGTGGACGCCAGCGGACCCACGCCATACCTCTGGCTCGTCCTCGAGCCCCACGACGAACTCGCGGCCGACGGGCCGCCCGGAATCGCCCTCGGCCTGCTTCCCGACTCCGCCCACCCGGTCGAGCTGACCGTCGGGCTTGGCCCAGACCCCGACGCGCCGTTCATGGGCTACGGCCTCGGCACGGGTGCGTCGACGCGCGAGTTCCTCGCGTTGCTCTTGTTGACCGGGAACCTGATCGTCGATGTCTTCCGGATGGCGGAGGACGACCGACTTGCCCTCATCCACCGCTTCTTCGCCGCCCCGGAGGACCTCATCGAGCACATCCGCGATGACGTCCACATCCTTCTGCGAGCCTCCGGACCCGCGCCCCTCGTTGCCGAGGATCTCGCCGACGACGACATCGTGGGCAGCTTCATGAGCTCCGAGACCGCGAAGTCCGAGCTCCTGCTCCTCCTCACTGACCCGGCTCTCGCTCGCTCACCCTCCGATGCGCTCGCCGAGGCACGCGCCGCGTACCTTGACGCGCAGGTGGGCCGGGCCCTCGCACTTCATGCGGGTGGCGACACGACCGACGCGGAGGAGCGCGTCCTCACTGCGCTCCGCGGCATCGACGACGCTCGCGCGCGAGCCCAGAAGGAGCGGCCGCTCATCAAGAGCGGGCGCGCAGACCGCGATGCCACCCTCGCCGCCACGACCGCGGGACTGGCGACTCCCGAGCGGGCGCTCGTGCACTTCAACCTCCGTGAAGGTCGGATCGACGCCACATGGACGACCGATGGCGGCCGCGAACGCGGCTGGATCTCGGGCGAGCAGGTGGACGTCGGCGCACTGGCGCGCGCTGTGCGGCCGTTCACCGAGGGAGCGCGAGCCGACGTCGAACCGGTACTAGAGGCTGCAGCGCCGCTCGCCGGCGCGCTCCTCGACGCCTTCGGCCCGCTGGGCGTCCGCGAACTCGTGATTTTGCCGTGGGGGCTGCTCCAGGCCGTGCCGTTCGGCGCGCTGCCGGTGGCCGACGGCGTGCTCGACGACCACTTCGGCATCTCGTACGCGCCCTCGGCTGCCATCCTGCGACTCGGCCACGACGCTCCTGCGAGCGACCGCCATGGCATCTCGGCGGTCTCCGCGCACGGCGGCACGCTGCCCTGGGGGGATCCCGAGGTCCAGACCGTGGCCGCCCTCCACGGCTCTACCGCGCTGGTCGGTACCTCACGCGCCAGCGTCGTCGGCGCGCTCGAGACGGCTCGTGTCGCGCACCTGGTCAGCCACGGCCGCTGGTATCGGGACGACCACTTCGCCTCAGTCATCGACCTCTGCCTGCCGGGGGTCTTCGACCGCTACCTGTCGGCGGCCGAGCTGCACCGCGACGTGAACCTCATCGGCGTCGAGCTCGCGGTGCTCGCCGCCTGCGACACCGGCCGCTCCCCGTCGATCCGTCGGACGGTCGAGGGCTACACCGGCATCGACGCACCGTTCCTGGTGAGCGGCGTGCGTGCCGTGGTCTCGGCGCTGTGGCCGGTCAACGACTTTGCCGCCCTGCTCTTCGCCGCGGCCTTCCACGCGGACCTCAGCCGCGGCCACTCCGTCGGCGAAGCCTTCCGCGCCGCCGTGCGCGCGGTCCGCGATGGTGGCCGCGCGCTGCTCGTCGACACCACAGCGTCGGCGGCGCTTGACGCCCAGGCCCCCGGCTGGCAGACCGCCCGCGAACGCCTCGAGTCCAGCCTGAGGCACCCGAACCGCTGGGCGCCGTTCAAGCTCTCCGGCGCTCACTGGGCAGCGAACCCTCTGCTCGCTCCCTAACTCCGGGCCGATGCCTTCGCCCTTCGAACCGACACCGGCACAGTGCCGACTGGACACGCACGCTCGTTCGTGGAAGGTCGGGCAATACGAAGACGGCGCTTGGAGCTGGCGAAGTGCGGGGAGGGCGGTTTGTGACCAGCGCGTTGACCAGGGGCGAGCTGCCGCGTGTAGTGAGCCGCGCCGTGCCACCGATCGTTCTGCGCGACCGGCTTCGGGCGATCGCCGAGATCTCCGATGCGACGCACATCATCCCGGTGACCGGCACCATCATCGCCGCCGCTCCCGCTCCCGCTCCCGCGTTGCTCGACGCGATCCATGAAGCGAGCGCGCAGGCCGCGAAGCCCGGCGGTCGGCCCGCGGTGGTTGCGGCTATGACCAGCAGGTGCAGGCGGCCGCGAAACACGGGCCGTTGGTGATCAGCCCGGAATAGCGATCCGTCGCCGCAGCGGCTTCTGGCGAGAAGCGACTCAGCGTTCAGTGACTGCGCCGGGCAACATGGCGTGGATAGCGTCGCGTCGCTCTCGCTCGGCTTTGTACTCGTTGAGGTTCAGGCCGGCGAGAAGCCGGAGCGCCTGCGCAGTGTCTTCCCACTCGTGGTCGGCGGCACGAGCCTCCGCGAGCCCGAGGCATGCGCGGACGTATTGAAGCGTCTCTTTGTTTCGGTCAGAGTTCTGGAGGACTAGGCGGTAGGTGTCGCGCGCGTCGTCTCGAGCCCCCTGTTGAAATTGAATGTCGCCCTGCATCACCCGGGCCATATTGAGCCGATACTCATCCCCTAGCGAAGTGAAGCTGTCGATGGCGCGGGAAATCTCCGTCGAGGCAACTTCAAAATGCTTCTCGTAGTAAGACAATGAGGCGAGGGCGTATTGCAGGCCTGCAAGCATGACCAACCGGTCATGTTCGTCAGGGATTCGACTGGCGACCGCTTCCGCAGTCGCATACATCTCTCTTGCCTCCGCGAACCGTCCTTGGCGACGTGCAATGACCCCGAGATGTCTGTGAGCCTTGGCCTCGTAGAAAGCATCCTCGGCGGACTCAGCAAGTCTCAGACCGTGTTTGATCTGGCGATCAGCGTCGGCGTAGCGACCGAGTTCGACCAGGGACCAACCAATGGAGTCAATGAGAGCGGAATACTGCTCTCGGGTTCGGGACGAACGGGCTGCGGACTCCTCGACCATCTTTCCGATCTGGAGTCGTGGTGAAAAGGCGCCCGACTCGAAAAGGGGCCGACTCAAGGCCTCTCCAACCCGAATGACGTCGCTGTAGTTGTGGCGGTTGAACTGGGCGCGCAAGGCGACGACGATCGCGTCATGCAGAGACTGCTCGCCGTTGACGTTGCCGCCAGGCCGTGACTCATGCTGATCAATAATGATGGTCAACTGAACCACAACGATCGATCCAAGCAGCAGCAGTCCCACACCGAAGACTTCGGAAGACACGCCTTTGAACCAGGTCAGGTCGAACGCGGTGTACAACGTCGCCAGACCACTCATCAAAGCGATGTAGCCGGCTACAGGCTTCCACGGCCTCTTCCAGAGCGAGGGCCGCGGGCGTTCATCAGCTGCTACTTGCTCCATACGGTGCACCCACCGATCAAGGTGCTGACGACTCGTAGCGACGAATCGAGGACCGCGAGGTCGGCGTCCATCCCGATTGCGATCGAGCCCTTTCGTTCGCCGATGCCAAGTAAGGTCGCTGGGTTCCGCGTGACGCACGCCACGGCCTCTGGTAGCGAACAACCGGTCACCGCGACAAGATTGCGTACCGCTGCGTCCAGCGTGAGGGTGCTCCCGACAAGTGTCTCGGTTCCCTCCAACACGGCACGATCTTCGCGCTTCTCGATAGAACGCGAACCGATTTGGTGAACGCCAACGTCCAGTCCTGTCACGGCAGAGCCATCGGTAATGCCGATGATCTTCGATTTGTCGCGTTTCGCCTTCCAGAGGACTCGCAGGGTCGGGTCGCTGACGTGAATTCTGTCGGCGATGACAGAACAGTAGAAGTCGTCGCGATCGAGTACCGCGCCAATCACTCCCGGCTTGCGGGAGTTGAGATCCGCCATTGCATTGAACGCGTGGACCACAAGCATGTGCGCCGGGTCGAAAGAGCCAACTAAGTCGTCGTAGTCGATCAGCGAATGGCCGACGCCAACCCGCACTCCCTGCCCGATGAGCGTTGAAGCGAGCTCCCATGAACCTGGAAGTTCCGGAGCCAGCGTCAGAATGCGGAGGTCGCTCCGCCCGTACATCGCCGCGTCGAGGTCGCCTGGCGATCGCAGAAGGTCTGAATTCTGTGCTCCGACCTTCTCTGGGTTGAGTGCTGGTCCTTCGAGATGAAAGCCCAGCGGGATGGCGCCGTCAGCGCGAGAGGCACTTGCAGCTAGCCCGTCCAGCCAAGTGGTGTACCGGTCGCTTGCCATTGTCGTCACGGTCGGGCAAAAAGCTGTTGTGCCGAACTCTGGGAGGCCGTGGCTGATCACTTCGACCGCGTCCAAGTCGGTCTTGAATTCTTTGCCGAAAGCCCCATTAATCTGGATGTCGACGAATCCAGGTACAACGACTTGGTCCTGCGCAAGTCGGATGCTCGCCGGCTGAAAGGAGTCACGGTCGCTCACGACATCCGCGATCGCGCCACCCTTGATGTGAATCTGGCCCGTTATGACCTCCTGGGACTGGACCATGCGACCTTCGATGATGGCGTCGGTCAAAACATGCCTCGCTGCGTTAGTGCTCGACTATGAAATACGACTGAATTGCTCTCGACCGGTTCTGCAATGACGGTGCCCGCACCGACAACGACGTTGTCTCCGATCGAGACTCCATCCAGAACCGTCACGCCCCCACCGAGCCAGACATTGCTTCCGATGGAAATTCCTCGTCGGTGGTCTCCCTGAAGCATGATCGGAAGCTCGCGGGACCGGTATTGGTGATTGCTAGCGATTAGATAGCAATTGGCGCCCATGATGACGTGGGAGCCAATCTCGATCCCTCCACCTCCGTGCATAATCGTGTGCTGGCCGATCGCACATGGGCCGGCTATAGCAATAAAGCCGCCATACGCATCCAGGATGCAGCCTTCCTTGAGGTAGCAATCCGCCCCTAGCGAGACACCGTGTGGACGGATCTGGCTTCGGCCGTTGAGAGTGACGCGTCCTTTGATCACGCACGCGTTGCCCAAGGAGATCTGTCGGGGACTTCGGAACTCGGCCGATGCATCGATGTCGAAGTCCTGGTCTCCCAGTCCGAGTTCCGCCCGATTGACTACATCTGCGGACAGTTGGGCTACGCGTGACTTGACTTCTCGGGCGCCTCGGACGACCCGGGCTAGCTGATTCGACAAGCGAGGGCCTTTGTCAGTTCTTCTCGAGTGTTGGCGTCGAACCCTCGTCCGGACGCAAGGATGGCCTGGGCGAGCATTTTCCGCAGCCAGCGATCTGGTTCGGCGTGGAACTCCTCAAGCGCCTCGAGCAGACCAGCGTCGGTAGTCAGCTCCAGCGTACGAATGCGTGATCCGCGGTGCTCGTACGGGAGGACGTCGGGCCGTCGATGCTGGGACAGCAGTCGTGGAAAGGCGCGCCATTGCATGAGAATGGCGGGGGCCCAACGGCGTTCATCAGGACCACTCAGCAACGGCGGCATCATTTCTCGAAATGAACTCGCCGCGCAATACCCAGTTTTGGGGAGACCTGCCGAACGCTAGTCCAGCGCTTCCGCAAGGCTCGCACGCGGTCGGGCTGCTCAGGAGGCCTACTTTCTATCTCTCGGGCGAGGCCGCTCTTCGAGACGCCGGCGGCACGTGTCGGCGGGGCCTCCGCCGTCCTCCTTGATGGGGTGTGTGATTGCTTGACCATGCCGCGCCGTCTCGGTCCAATCCAACGTTGCAGCCTTTCACCATTCGCTCTAGGCTGCACACCGATTCAAGGTCCATAGAGTGCTGGCTTGAGAGCTGAGCCGCTCGGGCGTCCAGGTTTCACGGAGGGAATCGCGATGAGCATGCGTATCCGCGTTGGGCCGTTCAGCGCTTCGACGAGCGGCAGGGTCGGCGTCAGCGCCGGACCTGTGTCGGTTTCGGGCGGTGGACGACGTCGTCGCGGTGGCGGCGGAGGGGGCGGGGGAGCCGGCCTCCTGGGCGGCCTCATCGCTGTCGGTCTCGTGATTCTCGTGGTGATGTGGCCGTTGTCGTTGTGGGGGCATGCGATTCATCTGACGCCGTCGTGGCATCAGCTGATGAACCGCGACAAGGCGTGGATGCATGAGCACTATCCGTTGGTCGGTGTCCGCTACGTTGGCGCGGTCGCCGCGCTGTTCGTAGCCGTCGCGGCGGTGGCGCTCGTGGCCGAGGCGGCGGGTTCACCCGGTCGCAAGCGGGCTGCCGAGCGGGAGGCGGCGGAGCACGCCGCCCGGGTCCAACGGGACGCCGAGCGGCTCGCAGCGCAACGGGCGAACGCCCGTGAGCAACAGCGCCTCATGGCGGAGCGTCGTGCAGCTCGTGATCGTGAGGCGCGCGAGGCTCACCAGCGGTGGCTCGATGGTCCGCCGCCGCCGTTTCGGCCCCCGGGTCGCTTCACGCACACATGGCTTGAAGCCAACGTGCCAACGCTGCATCCCGGCCAGGTCCCGATGCTCCTCGCCGAGCTCCGCGCTCGCGGCTGGGACGACGCGCGGATCGCCCAACGTGTCGAGCCGCTGCTACCTAATCCGTCGGCGATGACTCGTGGCTGACCGCCGCCGGCGTCGCGCCGTGACGACGAGCCTCGCTGCCGCCGCCGTGGCGATCGCCGGCTGTGGCTCGAGCGACGTGGCGACGAAGACGGTCACCGTCACCAAGACCACCGCAAACCTCACCGCCGCGTCCGCCACGTCAACCGTGCCGGTCGCGCGCACGCCAGCCAAGCCCCCGACCGCGTACAAGCACTGCGACGCGAACATCCGTGCGCGCAAGGTCACCACGACGTGCGGGTTTGCGGAGAACACGTTCTACGCCTACTACAAGAGCCTCGGCGCCGCGACGCTCGCCGTATGGAGCCCGGCGGTTCAGCGCACGTTCTCCACGCATTGCTCGCGCTCTGCCGGGATCGTCACCTGCAGGACCGGTGACCACGGGGTGGTGAAGTTCCCGCAGTCGGCCATCGACGCCTACGACGACCAGCAAGCGGCTGCCTTCGCAGCCGCACATGACACTGGCGACTCGACCCGGACGCCATCCGCGCCCGCGCCCAGCACCTCGGTCGCCGACGGACCCGCTGACAGCTCCGCCGATGACAACACCGATTCGAGTTCGTTCTGCGACACCCACGACTGCATCCCGAACTACCCCAACGGCAACGGCTCGACCGTCCAGTGCGCCGATGGCTCCTACAGCCATTCCGGTGGCATCCAGGGCGCGTGCTCACATCACGGCGGGGTCGGCTGATTCACGTGCCCGACCCAGACCTCTTCAGCGCGATGAGCCTCGGCCGCCGGTTCCTTCCCCGGCTGACCGCGGTCATCGTCTTGATCATGATCTTTTGCTTTGGCGGAACGTTCCAGCGGCTCTTCCTCGAAGCGGCCCAGGTCCGCGGCGCACGAATCGCCACGCTGATGGAGCGCGCGATCCAGCTGCCCAAGCCTGCGCAACAGCCGGCGGCGCGCCACGCGTCGCAACACGGCTCCTGATGCCGGCTCTGGTGCACCCCGGCTCGACGGGCCCGGTTCGATGCGAACGATGACCGTGCTTGGCATCGACCTGGCCGCCGGCGCTCCGAAGACCTATGCCTGTCTGCTCGAGCCCAGCGACGATCAGCTCCACGCGCGCATTGCTGCAGGCTGCGGCGACGAGGAGCTGCGCCAGATGGCCCACGGTTGCGCGAAGGTCGCGATCGACGCGCCCTTCGGGTGGCCCGACCCGTTCGTCGATGCGCTCGTCGCGCACCGGGCCGCGAACGCCTGGCCGGCGCCCGACGACGAGCCGCCCGAGATCTTCCGCGCCTCCCTCAGCTTCCGCACGACCGATCGCGTCACGATGCACACGCGCCGCCCGCTGAGCGTGTCGACCGACCGACTCGGCGTGACGGCGATGCGGTGCGCGCATCTGCTGCACCGCTGGTCGGCCGACGGCGAGACGGTCGACCGCACGGGCCGCAGCCGCTTTGTCGAGGTCTATCCCGCCGCCGCGCTCGTGCGCTGGGGACTCTCGCCGTCGGGCTATAAGGGCAGCGACGGAGCCACGGCGCTCGCGACGCTGGCCGACCAGGTCATCGACGGCGTCGACGGCTTGGTCCTCTTGCCGGAGGACCGCGAGCTGTGCCGCACCGTCGACGACGCCCTGGACTCCCTCCTGGCCGCCCTCGTCGGTCGCGCCGCGACGCTCGGCCTCACCGACGGTCCGCCGCCCGAGGCGGCGGAGCGGGCCAGGACCGAAGGGTGGATCCACCTGCCCGTGCGCGGGAGCCTGCGCTTTCTCGCCCGGCCCAAGTCCGCGCTCGCAGCCCGGCCCGCCGCGGCGCTCGCCGCGCGCCTGCGGGCGAGCGGCGTGCCGGTCGACGACGCCGGATACGCCCCGACCTTCGACGACGCCCTGCTCCCCGGCTTCTCCCCACCGGTGAAGGACGCGATCCGCGACGACCTCAAGGGTAAGGGCGGCTCAGAGCTGGTCGAGACGGCAAGCCACCCACCGAAGTTCCACGCCGCCCACTCGTCCGCCGGGCTAGCGGCCAATGCCTTCGGACCGTTCCTGACCGCCGGCGAGAGCGTTCCGTTCGACGGCCGGGACTTCAGAGGCGACGTTCACCTCGAAGTGAAGTGCCCCACGGGCTTGCCCGGCACCCCGCCGACGCTCGACGTGCTCGTCGACGGTACCCACGTCCTGGCGATCGAGTCCAAGTGCACCGAGCCCTTCGCGACGCACGAGGCGTCGTTCAGCACAGCCTACGCAGCCCTGCTCGCGCCGGCCCACCGCTCGTGGCGCGACGAGTTCGACCGGCTGATCCAGGATCCCCGCCGCTACCGCCATCTGGATGCCGCCCAGTTGATCAAGCACTACCTCGGACTCTGCGCGCGTTTCAACCGCACGCCGGTCACCTTGGCCTACATCTACTGGTCGCCGACCGACGCCGGCGACCTCGCCCCTTGCGCCATCCACGCCGCCGAAGTCGCCGAGTTCAGCTCCCGGGTCGCCGACCCGGCGATCCGGTTCGTCGCGATGGGCCACGACCGGCTCTGGGACGCGTGGTCCGCGCCGCACCACCCACCCTGGCTCATCGCCCACGCCGCGGCGCTGCGCGACCGCTACGCCGTGCCCGCCGGGTGACCCACCACGGTGCGAAAGCACCGCAGGGCGCTCCGGAACGCTGAACGCAGCAACGGTCGTCACTCCACTTCCCGTCGTAGTACGTTCCGGCGATGTCGAGGCCTGAGGACGCTCAACAGGGCTGGAAGCCCGACCCGACCGGACGGCACGCCTTCCGCTGGTGGGACGGCACTCGCTGGACCGACGACGTCGGCGCCGATGGCGTCAACAGCAAGGATCCCTACGACGGCCCTCGGGCCGACGACCCAGATCCCCACGAAGTCGCCAGTGAGCAGCGCCTGGACCCGCGGCGACAGGCCGTCGAGAAGATCCTCGCCGACAAGCTGCGCAACAAGTTCCTAGTGCGCAAGGAGATCAAGCGACTCACCGACTACCTCGCCGTCGACGAAGAATTGATCACCGCGGCGAGCGGTATCTACGAGGACCACACGGGTCTTCTCGCTGTCACCGACCGCCGCCTGCTCTTCCTCGACGAGGGCATCGTGCGCAAGCGCTTGGAGGAGTTCCACTACAGCCGCATCAGCTCGGCGCAATGGAAGTCGGGGATGGTCAATGCCCAGATCAAGATCTTCGCCGCATCCAACGTCGCGGTCATCGGCCAGATCGCGCCGAAGGAACGAGCTCAGGAGATTGCCGGCTACATCAGCCGTCGCATCGCCGAGGGCTCGACATCCCATCCGGCCGCCGCGCAGCCCATTGCGTCGGAGTCACCCGCACCCACGACTGATCCGATCGAGCAGATCCGGCGCCTCGCCGAGCTCCGCGACCTCGGCGCGATCACCGCCGACGAGTTCGAGGCCAAGAAGACCCAGCTCCTGGGCCAGCTGTGATCGTGTCCCGATCGACGTGCAGGCGGCTACTGGTCGCCTTGGGGCTCGCGGTCGTCTCCGCGATGGTTCCCTCGTCCGCCGCGATAGCGGCCGATACCGCCGACGTCCGCTCGTCGCTGCGTGGGCTCGGTCTGGTTCCCGCGCCGCTCTTTCCGACGACCGTCCCTCCTCGCCTGCGCGCGTCGGACGCCCAGCTTCGCGGAACGGAGCGGTTCACGGTCACATGGGATCGCGGGACCGAAGACGGTCTTCCGATCGGCTTCGTGTCCTTCGGGCGAGGCAAGGCCTCACAGCTGCGCTCCGATCTCGCGACCGCGCGAGCCCGCGGATCGCATCCGCGCCGCGTCCGCATCGGGTCCCGCCGCGTCTGGCGACTCTGCGGTCACCTCTGCGGCTTCGAATGGCACGAACAGAGCTACACCTACTTCTCGCTTGGCATCTACTACAAGAACGACGCTGGAGGCGACCTCGTTGCTCGCGACGAGCGCACGCTGCTCGCCTCGCTGGCGCCTCTCGTCGGCAGTTGACAGCCCGCGTCGCGAGCTAGGACTACCTGGGTCCTGCGGTTGGAGTCCGTTGGCGACGGTGACTCAGCAAGGTCCGGGAACGCGCCGACGGTGCGTGAGCCTGCTTCGGAACCGGCCGCCAGACCATCGGACCTCGCGGTAGCGGATCCACCGCGTACATGCGCCCTCGTACGGGGCGGGCAAAGTCGTCCGCACCACCCTGCCGAGTAGCTTGAGCCTGAAGACCGTGTCGCGGATCTGCGCATAAGCCAGCTTCCAGGCACCGCTGTCGCGGTCGTGCACAAAGATCGCCCAGGGGCTGATCGAGCCGCCGGTGCAGCAGAGCTCGCGCACGACCATCTCGCGGTCGCCGTCACCATTGAGGTCACGACAGACCGGCGCGACCGGAGACCAGCCTTCGATCCCTTCGAAGTACCGCGGAAAGTGGTCAAGGGCATAAGGCAAGAGGATCTCGTCGCCAACCGCTTTGGCCGCCGCCGGGGTACAGCCGCGTGGTAACGGGGGAGGGACGACCTCGAACGACGCGGTCGGACCGTAGGCGTCGTCGGTCCGGCAGCCGGCGAGATCAGCGGAGTCGCAGCTCTGGCGTTCGACCTCGACGTGCCAGTAGTAGCGGCCAAGCTCCAAGTCCTTGAGCAAGTAGGCGACGTCCGTCGGGGCGAGGTCGCAAGTCGACCCGCTCGGTTCCAGGAAACGCCCGCCGTTTGACGCAGTCTCGGGACGCGCGGCCCATTCGAGGCAGCGAGTGTGCCAGCCATCGGCAAGCGTCCATCGCAGCACGGTCTCGGCCTGGGTGATCTGCGCGCCTTCTGCTGGCGTCGTGGGGGCCTGAGCGGTCGCACGCGTCGACGCGGCCAACGAAACGAAGACCGCCACCAGGGCGAGGACTCTCAATCGAAGCGACACGCGCGCAACCTACCGGCGATCAACGGGATCGTGTGCTCAGCATCAGACGAAATGGACATCGACGCACATCGCTCACCGGCCCAACGTTAGGGTGCCGACCATGCGGCTGATCCTCAACATCATCTGGCTCGTCTTCGCCGGCTTCTGGCTCTTCGTGGCCTACACGATTGCGACGCTGATCGCGTTCGTCTTCATCATCACGATCCCGTTCGGCGTCGCCTCGTTCCGGATCGGCCTCTACAGCCTCTGGCCCTTTGGCCGCACGGTCATCCCGCAGGTGGATAAGGGCGCCGGCTCGACGATCGGCAACGTCATCTGGTTCGTCCTCGGCGGCTGGTGGCTGGCGCTCGTGCACCTCGTGACGGGCGTCGTGCTGTGCATCACGATCATCGGGATCCCGCTGGGCATCGCGAACTTCAAGCTCATCAACGTGTGCCTGCGACCGTTCGGCCGGCGCATCGTGTCCGTCGAGATGGCGCGGGCGCTCGGAGCCCACGGCGTCATCGTGTCAGCTGAGCCGAGGAGCGCGCTGCCGGAAACGACCTAGCGGACAGGAGTACGACTCGTACTCTGCCAGCAACGAGCTGGCGGAGACTCTGGGGACGCGACTCCGTCGACTTCTGATTGGAACGGTGTCTGCCCAGCTGGACGACCACGCGCGGCGGGGTTAGATTGTCATTGGTATGGCCAGGAATCTTGGCAAAATCGATGACATGAGCGTCGAGGATCGGTTGTACGAGCTCGCGGAAGGCCAAAGCGGGTTCTTCACGGCTCAGCAGGCGATCGGTGCCGGAGTGGCGCGGTCGACGCTGACGTACCACGCACGTGACGGCGGGGCGCTGCGGCGCGCGGGACATGGTGTCTACCGACTGCGTCGCTTTCCGCGCTCACCGTATGAGCAGGTCGTTTGTGTGTGGCTGAGTCTGTCGCGTGCTGGTGCGGTCGTATCCCATGTCAGCGCGTTGGAGCTGATGGAGCTCACGGACCTGATCGCCGATGAGGTTCACGTCACGGTGCCGCGATCGAAGCGCGGTGCTATGGTCCCCGCCGGGGTCCGGGTGCATTTCACGGCTCGACCGATCGAAGGACGTCACCGTCACACCGTCTCCGGGATACCGGTCACCGGGGTAGAGCGCACAATTGCTGATGTCGTTCGGGCGGATGGGTGGAGCGAGCAGGTCGAGCTCGCGGTGCGTCAGTCGTTGAGCCGTGGCATGACGACGCCGGGTCGGCTGCGCGGGGCGCTGCCCAAGACGTGGCAGAGGCGGTTGCAGGGTGCTGCGAGCGTCGCCGGTCCTGATCGGCCGCCACGGCCGGGCTGATTCGGGCGAGGGGTGATGGCTGGGCTCGTCGACTAGGGATCATGGAGTTGCGCGACGAGCAACCGCCGGAGGACCGCCTTCTGACGGCTGAGGAGGTGGCGGCCTTCATGCGCGTGACGCGGTCGTGGGTCTACGCCGAGACGCGTCGCGACGGGCTGCCGCATGTGCGGCTCGGGCGCTACGTGCGTTACCGGCGTTCCGCGATCGAGCGTTGGCTGGAGGTCGGGGAGCGGGGGCCGCGCGCGCGATGACGTGGTGGGGGCGAGATTCGGCCGCTGGCGCCTCTTTGGGTCATGGGTAAGCGCGACTACGGCACGGGACAGCTGTACATGGAGTTCGGCTCCTACTACGGCCGCTGGCGCACGCTGGACGGCCGCAAGCTGAACCGCAAGATCGGCAAAGCGCGCGAGAAGGGCTCCGCGGAGGGCTTGACGCGCAGCGAGGCCGAGCGGCGCTTCCGGCGGATGCAGCAGGAGGAGGAGGCCCGGCCGCGGCCCTCCAGCGACGAGCGTCGGACGGTCGACGACGCGACCGACTCGCTGCGGGGGAAGTTGAAGATCGAGGGCTGCCGGACCTCGTATCTGCAGGGCACGGAGTCGATGCAGCGGGTGCACATCTCGCCGCGCATCGGGTCGACGCCTGTCGACCGGGTGACGCGGTCGCAAGTTGAAGCGGTTGCGGTCGACATGCTGGAGACGGGGCTGGCGCCGAAGTCGGTTCGCAATGTCATTACCTTTCTGCACTCAGTCTTCGAGCACGCGATCGACAAGGGGTGGGCAGTGGAGAACCCGGTGCGGCGCGCGACGCGTCCCAAGCGCCGCCGCGCCGGCGACGCCAACCCGGACCTTCAGTTCTTGACGGTGGCCGAGCTCAAGAGCGTCCTCGCAGCCATCCCCGACGAGGTGGTGCATCGCCAGCCGGCGCCGACGCGTCGCGGCCGTCGTGGGCCGGCGCCGCCGATTCCGCCGGACGTACTGGGGCCGGTGCTCCGGGTGGTCATCCTGGTGGCGGCGTTGACGGGGTTGCGCCAGTCAGAGCTGCTGGGGCTACGGTGGCGCGATGTGGACTGGGAGGCGCAGCGCATTCGCGTGCGCAACACCTTCGTGCGCGGTGAGCACTCGGGGGAGGGCAAGTCGGACCTGTCGACGCGACGCTCGGTTCCGATGGCCGATCTGGTCGCAGACGCTCTGCGCGCCTGGCGGCAGCGCTCGAACTACGCGACGGCCGATGATCTCGTCTTCGCCCATCCGGAGACGGGCCGGCCGGTGGACCGCACGAAGGTGAGCCGCCGGTTCAAGCAGGCGTGCAGCGACGCGGGGGTGCGGGTGATCCCGTTCAAGAACTTGCGCCACACGTTCGCGACGCGGTTGGCGGCCTCGGGGCAGCCGCTGCGCTCGATCCAGGAGTTCCTGGGCCACGCCGACTCCAAGACCACCCAGATCTACGCGCACTACGCGCCGTCTGAGCACGAGGTCGACATGGTCAACCAGGCGTTCGCCGAGGATGACGACGGATAGCCGCGAAGGTCGACGCGACGGTAGTGTCGGGAGCGATGGCCCATTCGAGCGGAGATCACCCGCCGAGGTACCCGGCCGGCGTGGCGGCACTGATCGAATGCGGCACGCTGATCCCGGCTCGCCGGTGTCTGTCGGAGGTCCTGGCCGCGCATCCGCCGCTCAAGCTCGAGCGGCGACCGGTGACGGCGGCAAGGGCGTTGGACGAGCAGCGCCGAGACCGGGACTGACCGCGGGGACCTTGGGCCTGAGCGGCCTGATGGTGCGGTCTCCTGAGCGCGATACTCGATCAGGTATGATGACGGGCATGGACGCCATGGTCCTCCTTCGCGACGCGCGCATGCGCGCAGGTCTGTCGCAGGCCGCGTTGGCCGAGGCGGCAGGTACGTCGCAGTCGGCCATCGCGCGCTACGAGACCGGGGCGGCGCAACCGTCGCTGAGGACGCTTGAGCGGCTGCTGGCCGCCTGCGGCCAGCGGCTGGAGTTGCACGCGGTGCCGACCGCGCGTCTGATCGGGGTCAACGGGTCGGTCGTGCGGCGCCATCGCCGCGCACTGCTGGAGCTTGCGGGCCGCTACGGGGCGCGCAACGTACGCGTCTTCGGATCGACCGCCCGCGGCGACGCCGGCCCGGACAGCGACGTCGACCTCCTGGTGGATCTGGAGCCGGGGCGGACGCTGCTTGACCTCGTCGCGCTGCGACGCGAGGCCAGCGCGCTGCTGGGCCTGAAGGTCGACGTGGCCACGTTCGACACCCTGCGAGACGCCGTGCGTGTCGAGGCCCAACGGGACGCGGTGCCGGTATGAGCCGCGAGGACCGCGAGCGCCTGTTCGACATCGTCGAGGCGCTCGAGGCGATCCGCGACTACGTCGGTGGCAGCCTTGAGGAGCCGTCGATCGACGGCCCCATCGTGCTGGACGCGGTCCTGTTTCGGCTGATCGTCATCGGCGAGGCAGCCAAACACATCAGCGCCGAGCGGCTTGAGGCTGCGCCGGACATCCGCTGGCGCGATATTGCCGGGCTGCGCGACATCATCGCCCACGAGTACTTCCGCATCCAGAAGCAGATCATCGAAGACACCGTCCGTCGCGACCTGCCGCAACTGCTTCGCGTGCTGCACGAACTGCTCGCCTGACGCGTGACCGTTCGCGGTTGCGCATCCGCGATCGAAAGGCTCGGTGGAGCGGCGACTTGCTGCGAACATTCAACGATGGAGTTCGCCACGATCGCACCCGTGCTTCGCGCTGTCGCGATGTCGGCAGCCGCTGGGGAAGCGCTCGACCCTTTGGCGATCGCTACCGAGCTTGGCCGTAACCCGGACGCGGTCGCCGAGGACCTGCGCTGGCTCGACGCCGCGGGGTTGATCCATCTCGGAGACAAGGAGCAGGGGCATGTCCCTCTGCTCCTGCACGCCGGTCATCAGTACTTGGCAGTGCGAGGGAACGTCGGCGACGACGTCCTCTTCTACCTGCCGGCGGTCATCGACGATCTCCACGCGCGAGCCGCGTTGACGAGCGCGGCCACTGAGCTCACCGACGAGTTCCGCGAGGCGGTCACCAACGGGCAAGCGACGTCGGTAGCCCACCGGCTCGTGCCGCCCGCCTTCGCCCATGCGCTGGATGAGTCGTTGGCCATCGACTTGTTCGTCGCCACGGTGGCGCTGACGTGTCGACTTGGTCTGCAAGAAGCGGCCGGTTGCCTGGCCGAGGAGATCGTCGCGGTCGAGTTGCTGACGATCGCGAGCGCCGAGCTCGATGCTCACGAGGTCAGCGGTCTCCTGCGCGCCGACGAGGCGGAACACGCCAAAGACGAGCTCAGAGGACTCTTCGAGCTCTTCGAAGATGACGACGTCCTCGATCTCTTCGAGATGTCCGAGCCAGCCGACGCCGCCCTCGCCGGACATGACCCCGTCAGCCAGCAGATGGGCAAGGTCGACCAGCGACTCGAGGCGTGGTTCCGGCCCTTTGGCGGCGTGAGCCCGACCGGCCACTACCGACGCGGAGACGTCGGAGGGTGAGGCGGCATGGTGGACTTCAGCGGCAACGATGGTGGTACTGGGCAACTGCGCGACGAGCTCATCGATCCCAGGCTGACGCCGTCATGCCGCAGACGCGGCAGGCAGACGGCACGTCTGTCCGTCACGGTCCTCAGGCGCGCGACCGCTAACGCACGCTTGACTAGCAGGCGAAGATCGCCCGATGGGCTTTGCCAAGCGTCAGCTTGAGGAAGAGGAAGAGCGCGGCTGGCGCAGCGGAGGCGCGAAGACCGTCTGTGATCGACACCTCGAAGACGAAGCCCTCGTGCGCCTCGTCGGCGACGCGGCCGATGCCACCTGTTGCTCGTACTGTGATCGTGAGGCCGACGCGCCGTTCGCGATTGACATCGACGTGCTGATCGAGCGCATCGCGACCAGCATTCCTTTCGAATGGCGTGGCGCAGATGACGAAGGTGTTGCGTGGGACGAAGGCGACTACGTGGGCGAGACGTATGACTCGTGGGACCTAATCACGGACCTCGGCCCGCTAAACCACGGCGACCTCATCGCTGACGTCGTCCGAGCTCTCCCAGAGCACGCGTGGGTACAACGCGACTTTTACCGGTTGCGTCCGGACGAACGGCTCGTCTTCGGCTGGCGTCAGTTCGGAGAGATCGTCAAGCACCGGCGCCGATACTTCTTCGCCGACGACCGACCGGACGCCCTCGACGACGACCCGGACTACGTTGCACCTGGCGAGATGTTGGTGGCGATCGGAGATGCGCTGCAGGAGGCCGGCCTCGTGCGGACGTTGTCCCGTGAAACTCCCGTGCATCGGGTCCGTGCTCATGACCGCAACCAGTACCCGACCGATGCCGCATCGCTGGGCGTAGCTCCGCAGGAGTTCCTACGTGCGTCCGGGAGAATGGCTCCCGCCGGGGTGCCACTGTTCTACGGTGCCCTCGACTTCGAAACCGCCGACGATGAGGCCCGCCACGCCAATCCCTCGTCGCCGGCGTTCACGCACGGAACATTCGCTCTCCGCAGGCCTGCTGTCGTAGTCGACCTAGCAAGTCCGCCATCCGTTCCCAGCCTGTTCGATCCCGTGGCACGTGAGCACCGGCCCGCATTCAATTTCTTGCGCCAGTTCAGCGAGTCGGTCTCACAGCCATTCGAGCGGGACGATCGTGTGCACATCGAGTACGTGCCGACGCAGGTCGTCACGGAGTGGCTTCGCACACGATTCGACCCTGGCGACAGCCGCCGGCTTGATGGCGTTCTGTTCGCGTCGGCACGCAGGCCCGGCGGTCAGAACCTCGCGTTGTTCATCGACAATCACGGTGCTTGCGATCGCGAGGACGAGGCTGCCGAGGATCCCGCGTTGCTGGTGCTAAACGAGCATCGAGAGCTGCCACCAGCACCAGCCCGCGCAGTCGCCGACCCGTTCAGTAAAGGCGAACTCCCCTCGGCCTTTGCCGAGGCACAGAACCTGCCTGCGGTCCAGCGGCTCCTCGCCGAGCAGGTGGACATGCAGTTCGCCGACCTGCGAGCGCTGCTACGACTGCCTAACGATGACATCGCGCCAAACGTCGGAGTGAACCTGACCGCGACAGCAGCCATCCTAGGCCAGATCAGCGGCCTTTCGATCTGGTTTCTGCAGAACCGGTGGGCGCAGACGATCTCGCGCGAAGAGAAGCAACGTTGCATGATCCTTTCCAAACGGCGGTTTCTCGGCTTCGTTCGCGCCTACTACCCGCGAGCGGCCGGCGAGCCTGACATCCGCACGATCGCCCGAACCCTCTACGAGACGCGAAATCTGCTGGTCCACAACCTCGGCGTTACCGATGCGGAGGCCAAGAAGAATCGCCGTCAGGTCTTCCTCGTCAAGCCCGACCCGCCGCTGACCTCCGCCGACGTCGTCGACCTGGAGACGTACGCTCAATATCCGCTGGCGGGAACGCCGGTTCGTCTTGAGGGCCGCAAGCTCATGTTGAACGTTCCGGGTCTGTACTGGGCACTTGGCCGCATGTTGCGGAGCGCACTCGCCGATGAGCCGGCGCGCTGCGAGACGCGCGCAGAAGCGCTGCTCGACGCTCTTCCAGTGCCTCGCGGCGTCCGGTAATCGCAGTGCAAGACGAAACAGACCACCGCCACTGGACTCCGAGCGTCGAAAGCACATGCCCGACTACGTGAACGCGGCGTGGGTCCACGACTACGAGTCGCGCAGCTTCAAGATCGGCATTCGCGCCAAAGAGGCTGGCATGTCCGAGGACGCGTACATCGCTGCCATCGAAATGAAGCTGCAGGAGTGGGTTCCCGGCGCGGAGATCCGCGTCCGTGTTTCGGAGGCGGCGCTGCTCGGCATTCTCAGGGACGGACGCTTCAAGTCGTGGGCCGAGGTCGGTTCAACGGGAAGCGCCATGTCCGATACGGCCAATCGCCTGCACGCCGAAGAGCGGATCTTCAGTATCCCGCGGTCCGCTTCACCGACGGTACGTCCGGTCTACGCCTACCTCGAAGGCAGCCACGAGCGCGACCCGCTCACGCGTTGGGGCCCAGTCGTTCTCGGGCTCCACGTCTTGTGTGTCGAACACGCGACCTTCACGCTCGGCGACTCGGTTGACGCGACCCTGGCAGGCCCTACCTTTGTTCCCATTCCAGTGGTCGCACCGGACATTCGCGCCGTTGCTCTGCACAAGAACAACGCGTTGGCGGCGTCAGTCCTTGGCGACCTCTGCGACGCCGGCTACGCCGAGGTGCAGCTGCACGAGGGTGTACCGGCGAGCGCAATCCGCCGCGTCATCTACACGCGATCACAGATGCCGAGTGAAGCAGCGCGCGCGGCTCTGGAGGCGGCCCGCATCCAAGTACTGACGACAGCGACAGACGATCCAGGGCGGTCACCGATCAGCTGACTCGGCGGGCGCTCGGACGGACGGCGCGAGCGACTCTGGCATGCAACCGTGTGACTTCACCGACTGTGCTCCGGCGTCGGGGGCCACGGGAATCCGAGCAGTCTTGCAAGCGTCGGGATATCGGTCATCATGCCGCCGTCGATCGTGCCGTGCGAAAACGGCTTCGCGTGCGGCTCAGCGATGTCCAACGGCAGGACGATGCCGCGGTAGGCCAGTGGCAGCCGGCCTGTTCCCCATGTCGGGTCGACGACTTGGTCATCTTCGTCGATGCACCATCCGTGGCGGTTCTTCCAAGTGTCTGAACCCCATGTGGTGCAGTAACCCTCTACGTAGCGTAAATCGGAGTGCTCGGAAGCGAGCGCGAAAGCGTTGGCGTAGCAGCATCTGAGCGGTCCTAACTCATAGTTCAAGGGAAGCTCTCGTGGTGCGAAGGGCTGCCCGTAGACACGTACCAACCGGTACGGCGCGTCGTGGTCTTCCTCCAGCAGCCCCTCGACCAGCCACTCCTGTGGTGTCCTGGACGGATCCGGCCGCCAATTGGCGGCGTGTTCCGGATCCGGGTGGGTGTCGAGAGGCGGCGGAGGAACTCGCTGGCGCGACATCGTTTGGACGGTAGCCGGATGCAGACCCGGTCCAATTCCCGGTCCAAATTGAGCGCAACTCACAGGTACCAGCAGACCACGAACCCTTGCAAACAAAGGGGATACACCTCAGCGATACCCCCTTGGCCTGGCTGGGGGCCGGGCGGTCGCAGGGTTCGAATTCTGCCTCCCGGACGAAGCGGAAAGGCCCGCTTTTTGGGGGCCTTTCGCGTTAGTACTGCGCCGCTTCCAGGCAGAACCCGGTGACGGAAGCTCCGAGTGTCGCTGCACGGACGTCGGAACGCCCTGCGGCAATGTGAACGGAGATGCCGAATTCGTGATTCCCACATGCCGCCGAGGTGGAGGGCTTGCCGCGTCGGGAGCGCGTTGGCGACCGTGGGGCTCCACGATCTCAACGGCAGGAGGAGACGATGATGAGATGGACCAGGCCGACGCTGCTCGCGTCGCTCGTGGCAGTGCTCAGCGTGCCGACCGCCATCGCGGTCGGCGCCGGCGGACACTCGAAGGCTGGCCACGATGGGTATGGCGGGGGTGCGGTGCAACAAGCGGTCGCAAAGCACATCGCGGCGCTCGCCGCGTGCGACGCCGATGCGCTCGTAGCCGGATACACCGACGACGCCAAGCTCTTCTTCCCCGACGGCGTCGTCGTCAGCGGCCGCTCCGCCCTGCAGGAGCTCTACGCGGGATTCGTCAAGCCGCGCAGCGAAGGCGGGCTCTGCGGGCTGAAGGCCGAGCCCGTCGACCAGTTCAAGCGCGGCACGACGGTCTTCGTCAAGTTCAAGGTCACGGCGCCGTTCCTGGCCGCGCCCTACTTCTCCACCGACGGCTACGTCTTCGACGGGCGCCGGATCGCCAGCGAGATCTCGACGTTCGACGCCTCCAAGTTGAAATTCATCTAGGTGGTGGAGCACACGCCTGCCACGGCGAGCCTGGACGGCAAGGTCGCGCTGGTCACCGGCGCGGCCCGCCGTCGTGGGATCGGGCGCGGCATCGCGCTCGAGCTCGCGCGGGCCGGCGCTGATGTCGTCGTCCACGGCCTGCCGCGCGCGCCGTCCGGCCAGCCGGCGGCCGAGCGGGCGATCGACTGGCAGGGCGCCCGCTCCGTCGCCGACGAGGTCACCGCTCTCGGTCGTCGTGCGATGGCCGTCGAAGGGGACCTGACCGACCGTGAGACGGTCCAGCGGATTGCCCTCGAGGTCGAGGGGCGGCTCGGGACCGTCGACGTCCTGGTCAACAACGCGGCCGTGCCTGGCGGGGCGGGGGACGCGGCGATCATCGACCTCGACGACGAGCTCTGGTACAGAACCGTCGACGTGAACCTCAACGCCGTGTACCTCGTGACCAAGGCGTTCGCCGGCGGCATGGTCCGGGCCGGCTCGGGCAGCATCGTCAACATCTCGTCCGTCGCCGGGCGGGCGGGGCAGCCGCGGATGGGCGCCTATTGCGCGAGCAAGTTCGCGGTGGTCGGGCTGACCCAGCAGCTCGCGCTCGAGCTCGCGCCGGCCGTTCGGGTCAACTGCATCTGCCCCGGGTCGACCGACACGGACATGATGGACGGCACGTTCGCGCGGCGCGATCAGGTCGCGGGGAGCGTGCCGGGCACGGCAAAGGCGGCGCGCGTGCGGTCGCTCCCGCTCGCCCGGCAGGGCCGGCCGGAGGATCTCGGCAACGCCGTCGTCTTCCTGGCGTCCGACGCCGCGAGCTGGATCACCGGCCAGACGCTGAACGTCGACGGTGGCCAGCGCATGGATTGATCCGGGCCTGGAGTTCTGACAGGCACGCGGAGTGGCGCGGCTGGCGCTCGTGGAGCCCGCCCGGTGAGATGGGCGTGGTGACGGATGTCCACATCGTCGGAGCAGGCATGACCCGGTTCGCCAAGACCGATCGGACCTTGCGCGATCTTGCCCAGGAGGCCGTGATCCAGGCGCTGGGCGATGCCGGGCTGCAGCCCGCCGACGTGCCCGCGGCCTACGTCGGCAACGCGGCGGCCGGCCTGGTCACCGGCCAGGAGATGATCCGCGGCCAGGTGATGCTGCGTGGCATCGGCATCGAAGGCATCCCGATCTTCAACATCGAGAACGCTTGCGCCTCGGCGTCGAGCGCGGCGCACCTCGGGTGGCAGGCGGTCGCAAACGGCGTGCACGACGTCGTGCTGTGCGTCGGCGCCGAGAAGCTCACCCACGCCGACAAGGCCGTCGGCATGAAGGCGATCGGCACGGCGGTCGACGTCGAGATGATGGCCGAGCTCGCGGCGGAGATGGGGACGGCGGAGCCCGCGGGCGAGCGCTCGTTCTTCATGGACATCTACGCCGACATGGCCCGCGACTACATGGCGACTTCGGGCGCGACGGTCGAGCACTTCGCGAGCATCGTCGTCAAGAACCAGCACAACGGCGCGCGCAACGCGCGGGCGCAGTACGGCGCAGAGCTGAGCGTCGCCGACGTGCTCGCCAGCCGGACCGTGGTCGAGCCGCTGACGTTGTTGATGTGCTCGCCGATCTCCGACGGCGCCGCCGCGATCGTCCTCGCCTCCACAGCGGCGATGGAGCGACTCGGGCGCCGCGGGCCGCGGGTTCGCGCGTCCGTCGTCGTCTCGGGCAACATCCACGACAAGTCCGACCCGCTGGCCGGATCGGCGGGGCGCGCCGCTCAGATGGCCTATAACATCTCCGGCCTCGGCCCGGACGACCTCGATTGCGTCGAAGTGCACGACGCCAGCGCGCCGGCCGAGATGATCGTCTACGAGCAGATCGCGCTGGCGCCACCGGGCGGTGCGCCCGACCTGGTGGACTCGGGGCGGACGCTGCTCGACGGCGATCTGCCGGTCAACACCAGCGGCGGCCTGCTCAGCAAGGGCCATCCGATCGGCGCGACGGGGATCGCGCAGCTCTGCGAGGCGACCTGGCAGCTGCGGGGCGAGGCCGGGGAGCGCCAAGTCGAGGGCGCGCGCGTCGCGTTGACCCAGAACGGCGGCGGCTGGCTCGAAGGCGACTCGGCCGCGATGGCCGTGCACATCCTCTCGGCCGACTGACGCCGCCGCGACCCTCAGTCCTCCGGCTCCAGCTCCAGTCGCGCCGTCGCCGCGTCGATCAGCTCGCTTATGTCGCGGTGGTAGCCGAGGCCGGAGCGCTCCCACGCGTGGTGGAAGTCCTCGACGTGCCGGCGGGCGATCACCTCGGCCAGTTCGGCGTCTCCCTCGGAGATGTGCGTGAACAACCGCTCGTGGAACTCGGTCGCGGCCTGCGTCGCCCGCTCGTTGTCGACGAACTGCGCGACGGTCGGCACGAGCACCAACCCCAGCGTGGCGCGGGCGAGCACGAGCGGCGCGTTGGCACTGGCCTCGGCGATCGCCACGTGGAAGTCCTCGTCGAGTCGGCACCAGGTCGCGAAGTCCCGCGAATGGGCGTGCTGGGCGTCGAGGATGCGCCGCAGCTCGTCGAGATCGTCCTGCTCGCGGCGCTGCGCGGCCATGCGGGCCAGCGCGGGCTCGAGCAGCAGCAGCGCCTCGTGCAGCGCCGAGAACGTTACGGTCCGGCGGCGCAGCGCGTGGCTCACCGCGCGCGCGACCGGCGCCTCCGTGTGCCGGCGGACCACCAGGATCTTGGGGCTCGCGCGCTCGAGAAACCCGGACTCCTGCAGGAGGCGCAGCGCCTCGCGCACCGTCGAGCGGCTGAAGCCGGACTCCTCGGCCAGCGCCGCCTCGGACGCGATGCGCCGGCCCTCCTCCAGCTCGCCGGACAGGATCCGGGAGCGGATCGACGCCGCCAGCTGCTCGTAGGCGCGACCACCGGCGGCGGGGCTGTCGGGCGTGGCGGACACTGCGGCGAATATAGGGCTCAGCCCTCGCGAACCAGTTGCTCGCAGGCCGACGTGATCGCGCCGACCTGCGGCATGATCGCCCGCTCCAGGTCCGGGCTGAACGGCATCGGGACCGACGGGGCGCCCAGGCGCTTGACCGGCACGCGCAGCACGTCGAACAGCTCCTCGCCGACGCGCGCGGCGATCTCGGCACCGGCGCCGAAGTCCTGCACCGCCTCGTGGACGACGAGCACGCGGCCGGTGCGCTCCGCCGAGCGCAGCACGGTGTCGAGGTCCAGCGGGACCAGCGAGCGCAGATCGATGATCTCGAGGGAGACGCTCGCCTGGTCGGCCGCGGTGAGCGACTCGCGGACCATCTGCCCCCAGGTGACGAGGGTGACGTCGTCGCCGGCGCGCGCGACCCGGGCCTTCCCCAGGGCAAGCGGGTCGACGTCCGGCTCTCCCTTCATGGCGTACAACCTGCGGTTCTCGACGTAGACCACGGGGTTGGGATCCTCGACCGCGGCGACGAGCAGGTCGTGCGCGTCGGTGACGGTGGCGGGCAGGACGACCTTCAGGCCCGGAATATGGGCGAGCATGGCCTCCAGGCTCTGGGAGTGCTGTGCGCCGGCCGCGCGCCCCGCGCCGGTCTGCGTACGGAAGACGATCGGGATCTCGAGCGCGCCGGAGCTCATGTAGTGCAACTTGGCCGCCTGGTTCATGACGGCGTCGAGGCAGACCCCGATGAAGTCCATGAACATGATCTCGACGATCGGCCTCAGGCCGGTCATCGCGGCGCCGACCGCGGCGCCGACGAACCCCATCTCGCTGATCGGCGTGTCCAGCACGCGGGCCGAGCCGAAGCGCTCGTGCAGGCCGCGGGTGACCGTGAAGATCCCGCCGCCTGCCCCGACGTCGATGCCGATCAGCACGACCCGGTCGTCGGCCTCCATCGCGTCGGCGATGCCCTGGTTGATCGCGCCGGAGTAGCGCAGCGGGGGAGCGTCAGTCGACGAAGACATGCTGGAAGGCCTCCTGCTCGGCGGGGACGGCGGCGGCGCGCGCGGCGACGACGGCGCGGTCGACGCGCTCGGTCGCCTTGGTGCGCACCGCGGCCAGCTCGGCCTCGGTCACGATGCCGTCGGCGACGAGCACGGCCTCCGCGAGGACGAGCGGGTCGCGCTCGGTGCGCCACTCGTCGGCCTCGGCGCCGGGCTTGTAGGGCTGGTCGTCGCCCTCATAGTGGCCGTGCCAGCGATACGTCGCGGCCTCGATCAGCGCGGGTCCTTGACCGGCGCGGCAGCGCTCGACGGCCTCGCGTGTCACCGCGTGGACGGCGGCGACGTCGTTGCCGTAGACGTCGCGCGCCCAGATGCCGTAGGCCGCCGCCCGTTCGCACACCGATGCGACCCGCGTCATCTTGGTGCTGTCGGTGAACTCGGCGTAGCGGTTGTCCTCGCACAACAGGATGACCGGGAGGTTCCAGATCGCCGCGAGGTTGGCCGCCTCGTGGAAGGCGCCCTGGTTGACCGCGCCCTCGCCGAAGAACGCGACGGCGACGCGGCCCTGCCCGAGCAGCTTGCTCGAGAGCCCCGCCCCGACGGCGAGCGGGATGCCCGCTCCGACGATCGCGTTGGCGCCGAGGATGCCGACGGAAGGATCAGCGACGTGCATCGAGCCGCCCTTGCCGCGGCAGAGGCCGTCGGCGCGGCCGAAGAGCTCGGCCATCATGCCGTCGAGGTCGGCGCCCTTGGCCAGAACGTGGCCGTGCCCGCGATGCGTGGTCGTCAGGTAGTCGTCGTGCTCCAGCGCCGCGCAGACGCCGGCGGCGATGGCCTCCTGGCCCAGCGACGTGTGCACGAAGCCGGGGATGTCGCCGTCGCGGTACAGCGTGGAGACGCGCAGCTCGAACGCGCGGATCAGCGCCATCTTCGCGTGAAGGTCGGCGAGGCTCACGGCTGGTGCCCCGAAGGTGACGGACGTGGGTGGCATGGCGACGCGAATTGGCCTTTCGAACAGACTGAAACGGATCGGACGGTTGCAAATTCCGGATCCGTGATGTTACGGTCTGACAATCGTGTCTGCAACCGAAGTCCTCATGCCGCAGATGGGCCTCGAGGTCAGCGAGGCCACCGTGCTCGCCGTGCTCATCACGCCGGGCCAGCAGGTCGCCGAGGGAGACCCGCTGCTGGAGATGGAGACCGACAAGGCGACGACCGAGCTCGAGGCGCCGCGCGGCGGGTTCATCGCGGGCATCGAGGTCGCAGAGGGCGACGTCGTCGCGGTCGGTGCGGTGGTCGCGTGGATCGCCGACACCGCGGACGAGCGCGTAGGCGATGGGGCTGCCGGCGTCGCGACGGCGGTGGCGCTGGCGGTGGTGAACGACAGCGGAGCGACGACGCCCGGCCTGCTGCCGCGGGCCGCGCCGGTGGCGCGCCGTGCGGCGCGGGCGCTCGGGGTCGAGTTGACCGCCATCGCCGGGACCGGGCCACGTGGCCGGATCACGCTCGGCGACGTCGAAGCGGCGGCCGCCGGCGGCACCGCGACCGCGACGCCCGAGCCCCCGTTCGCGCAGCGCATGCCCGCATCCGGCGGCGACCTCGAGCCCCTCACCAAGCCCCGCCGCGCGATCGCTCGGCGCATGACCGCCAGCCAGCTCATCCCGCAGTACCAGCTGCAACGCGACGTCGACGCCGCCCATCTGCTCGCCCAGAAGGACGCCTCCGCGGCGGCGGCCGGCGGCGGCGCCCGGCCCGGCGTCAACGACCTGTTGATGCAGGCCATTGCCGAGATGGTGGTCCGCCATCCCGCGCTGGCGACCGCGTTCGTCGACGATCCCGAGCCTGCGCTGCGCCGCCACGCCGGCCTCGGCGTCGGGCTGGCGGTCGCGACCGATCGCGGCCTGGTCGTCCCCGTCGTCGACGACGTCCACCAGATCGGCCTGAGCGAGATCGCCGCGCGGCGCGCCCGCCTGGTCGCGGCCGCACGCGACGGCACGCTGTCGCTCACCCAGATGAGCGGCGCGACCATCACGCTCTCCAACCTCGGCGGCTTCGGCGTCGATCGCTTCGCCGCGATGCTCAACCCGGGTGAGAGCGCGATCGTCGCGGTCGGCCGCGCGACCGATCGCGTCGTCCCGCGCGGCCGCGGCCTCGCGGTGGTCCCGATCCTCACCGTCACGATCACCTTCGACCACCGGACGGTGGACGGCGCCGTCGGCGGTGCCGCCCTGGCCGAGCTGGCCGACCTCCTCGAAGGGCGGATGACGTGGAGACCATGAGCGATCCACAGCGGGTCCTGGTCGTCGGTGGGTCGTCGGGCATCGGCGCGGCGTGCGTCCAAGCGCTCGCGCAGGCCGGCGCGGAGGTCGTCTCGGCAGACCTGCGCCCACCGGCCGCCGATGCGCCGATCGCGGCGTCCGCGACCGCGGACGTCCGTGACGCCGACGCCGTCGATGCCGCCGTCGACGAGCTGGCCGCCGGCCGCCCGATCACCGGGCTGGTGTACGCCGCCGGCATCGGGCACGTCGCGCCGTTTCACCGGATCACGCCGCAGCGCTGGCGCCTGGTCCTCGACGTCAACCTCACCGGCGCCTTCCACGCTGCTCGCGCGACGATCCGGCACATGCCGCGGGGCGGCGCGCTGGTCCTCATCTCCTCGATCGACAGCGCCGCGCCGGTCTCCGGCCTCGCGCATTACTGCGCGTCGAAGGCGGGCGTCGAGGCGCTGAGCCGCTCGCTCGCGCTCGAGCTCGCCCCGCGGGGCATCCGCAGCAACGTCGTCGCGCCCGGTCCGGTGCGCACGCCGTTGATGAACGAGGTCTTCGCCGACCCGGTGAAAGAGGACGCGTTCCTGCGCCGGGTCCCGCTCGGCACCATCGCCGACCCGGAGCAGATCGCCGCCGCGGTGACGTTCCTGCTGTCACCGGCCGCGGGCCACATCACCGGGGTGCGCCTCGCCGTCGACGGCGGCATGAGCCTGCGCGAGCACCCGTCCATGCTGACCATCAACGAGGGGTAACAATGAGCATCACGAATCAGAGCACGTCGCCGGCCCCCGTCAGCGTCGAGCGTTGCGAGCGTCTGCTGACCGAGATGGTGTCCATCCCGAGCGTGGTCGGCGACGCCACCCGCGCGCACCAGTGGGTCACCGCGCGGCTGCGAGAGCTCGGCATGACCGTCTCACACTACGCGGTCGAAGGCCGCAAGGCACCCCTGGTCCTCGGCGTGCTCGAAGGGGAGGGCGACGCCCCCGGCGTCCTGTTCGACGCGCACTTCGACACCGTCCACGCGCGGCCCGACGACTGGTCGCACGACCCGTGGGGCGCGGTCGTCGAGGACGGCGTGCTCTACGGCCGCGGGGCCGTCGACAGCAAGGGCACGCACGTGGCGATGCTCGCCGCGCTCGAGGCGCTGGTCGCCTCCGGCGCCGCGCGCGGCGGACCCATCTACTTCATGTCGGACTCCGACGGCGAGGACGGCTTCCGCGGCGCGGTGCTGCTCGCCGACCTCGGCGTCAGCGCTCGCGTCGGCACGGTGTTCTCGGCCGAGGCGACCAGCAACACCGGCATCGAGATCGCCTACCCGGGCATCTCGACGTGGAAGGTCACCGCGGTCGGGCGCACCGCGCATCCGACCGAGCCCGAGAAGGGCATCAACGCCATCACCAAGATCGCCAAGCTCGTCGAGGCCGTCGACGCCGGTCGCCTCCAGACGCCGGCGGGGACGTCGTCGTGGTTCGAGCCGCGCGTCACGCTGCAGGCGATCCGGACACTGCCCGGCGGCGGTTGGACGATCCCGGGCCGCTGCGACGCGGTCGTCTCCGTCATGTCGCCGGCGGGCGTCACGCTGCCCGAGGTCGAGGCGTCGATCGAGGCGTTCCTGCGCACGCTCGAGCAGGAGGACGGCGACGTCCGCTACGAGCTGAAGGTCCTGCCGATGGGCGCCGGACGCCTGTGGCTGCGCCCCGGCGAGTCGAACCCGGAGGCGCCCGGCGTCAAGGCGCTGGAGGCGGCGATCCAGGAGGTCCGCGGCACCGCGGGCGAGGTGCGCCGGTTCAACGGCGGTTGGGTCGACGCGGTCGAGCTCATGCGTACCGGACCCGACGGCTACGGCACCCCGACCGTGATCACCTTCGGCCCCGGCGATTTCGAGCAGGCCCACCAGGTCGACGAGCACATCGCGTTGCGCGAGGTCGCCCAGGCTGCCGACATCTACGCACGCGTGACGCTGGCGCTGCTCTCCTAGCCGACCGGCCCGGCGCCGAGCCTGTCGGCCCGGCGCCGGCCGGCGTGCTCCCCAGCGGGGTCGATGTCAGCCGGGGAAGGAGCGCGCGGTGCAGCCGCCGTCGACAACGAGCGCCGCGCCATTGCAGTAGCTCGCCTCGTCGGAGGCCAGGAACAGCAGCGCATGGGCGATCTCCTCGGGGCGCGCCGGGCGGCCCATGGGGGAGAGTGCCGCGGCCGTCGCCTCGTCGTCGAAGATGCTGACGACCGGCGCGATCATCGGCGTGTCGACGAAGCCCGGGCACACCGCGTTGGTGCGGACGCCCTGCTTGGCGTAGGTGATGGCCATCGACCGCGTCAGGTTGACCAGCGCGCCCTTGGCCGCCGTGTAGGCGTGCGCGTCGTAGAGCCCGGTGATGCCGGCCATGCTGGACACGTTGACGATCGCGCCGCTGCCCTGCTCGAGCATGCGCGGGAGGGCGGCGCGGATCATGAGGAAGTAGCCCTCGAGGTCGACGCCGCCGATGATGTCGCGCCAGTTCTGCAGCGACGCCTCGTGGATGCCGGCCATCGTGCCCGGGTTGTCGATGCCGTACTGCCATCCGACGCCCGCGTTGTTGATGAGGATGTCGACGCGCCCGTAGGCGTCGAGCGCGGCCTGGACGACGCGCTCCTGCGAGGTGACGTCCTCGAGGTCGGCGGGCACGATGATCCCGTCGCCGCCGGCGCCCTTGACGGCGTCCAGCCCGGCCTGCAGCTTGGCCTCGGTCCGCGCGGTGCCGACGACCTTGGCGCCCTCGCGGCCGAAGATCTCCATGGCCTGCCGGCCGATGCCGCTGCTTGCGCCGGTGATGATCGCGACCTTGTCGCGCAGGCGCCCGCCGGTTGCGGGATGGGGGGTGACGGTGACGTCGTCCTTGAGGCTGCTCATGGCGCTCCTTTGGGTCGGTTGGGCGGACGCTACGTCCGCCCGCGCGCGGGCGAACGCCGGCGCGGGGCCAGGCTTGTGGAAAACCCACACGCCCCTCCGCGGCCCGTTCCGGGCGACCCCGACGGCCGGTATCAATGCCTCTGGGCAGCGCAGGCGCAGCCCGACCCCATCCGATGCTCGCCGCTCAGCCCCCATCAGCGAACGGCGCCACCCGCGCCTCCCGGCTGCCACTCGCGTGGGAGGTGTGCGGTCTCGTTGAACGCCACCAGCACCCAGCGACCCTCGGGCATCCGGACCAGGCGCGTGACCGAACCGTTGCTGTTGGTCAGGAACGCAAAGCCGTCGCTGCGGGTGACCTGCCGGCAGGCCTCGGCGATCACCCCGCTGTGCGTGAAGGCGACGGCGATCTCGCCGGGCGCCGCCGCGTCTGCCGCCAGGCCGATGCCGCGGGCGACGCGGGCCGCGAACGCCTCGCCCGGTTCGGCGTTGGGGATCAGGTCCCAGCGCTGCGCGCGCATGACGCGCGCGACCTCCGGGTCGCCGTTGCCGGCGCGCCGTGCGAGCTCACCATGCTCCCAGTCGCCGAGCTCGACCTCGCGCAGGTCGTCCAGGACGCCGGCGTCGTAGCCGCGGGCGGCCAGCAGCGGCGCCGCGGTCTCAGCGGTGCGTCGCAGGGGCGACACGTACACCTTGGAGATCGGCTCCTGTGCGAGGCGGACCGCCACCGCCGCCGCCTGCGTGCGCCCGTGCTCGTTGAGCGACGGGTCGTTCTGGCGGCCGATGCGCGGGCCGTCGACGGCGTGATGGACCGAGCCGTGGCGGACGAGGTACAGCTCCTGGGCGCCGTCCGGGGGAGCGAAGGGGCGCTGGAAGTCGACGTTCATGGGCGCAGCATGCCTGCCGTCAGCCGCGCCGACCGACTGCGGAGGCCGCCGGTATGGAGATGAACCCAGAGACGATCCGCGCGCTGCTTGACGCGTTCGAGCGCAGCGACTGGCAGGAGATGACGGTGACGATCGGGGCCGACCGGCTCCACGTGTCGCGCGACGGCGTCGTCGAGATGCCGGCGCCCACGCCGCCGGCGCCGGCGCCCGCGCCGGCCCCCGTGGCGGCGCCGACGCCGAACGGCGCCCCGGCCGCCGCGCCCGCGGTCGAGGCCGCGGTCACCGCGCCGCAGGCTTCGGCCGCGGCGTCCCCTGCACCCGCGTCCGCCGCGCGCGACGCGGACGTGCCAGGCACGGTCATCCCGGCGCCCTCCGTCGGCCTCTTCTGGCGCGCGCCGTCGCCCAGCAGCCCGCCGTTCGTCGAGGTGGGCAGCCGCGTGAGCGTCGGCGACACCGTCGGGATCGTCGAGGTCATGAAGTTGATGAACCACGTCGTGGCCCCGGTCGCCGGCCTCGTCACGGGCGTCCACGTCGCCGACGGCGCCATGGTGGAGTTCGGCCAGCCGCTCGTCGTAATCGACCCGGAGGCCTGAGCGCGACGTGGCCGGCCTGCGGCGCGTGCTGATCGCCAACCGCGGTGAGATCGCGGTGCGCATCCTCCGGGCGTGCTTCGACGAGGGCTTGGAGACCGTGCTCACCGTGTCCGAGATCGACCGTGACAGCCTCGGCGCGCAGCTCGCCGACCGCAGCGTCTGCATCGGGCCGGCGAGCGCGAGCCAGAGCTACCTCGACCTGGACCGCGTCATGACCGCGGCGCTGGTCACCGGCTGCGACGCGCTGCATCCCGGCTACGGCTTCCTGTCCGAGCGCCCCGAGCTTGCCGCCGCGTGCGAGCGCGAGGGCATCGCGTTCGTCGGCCCGTCGGGCGCCGCGATGCGCCGCAGCGGCGACAAGGCCACCGCGCGCGCGCTGGCCCGCGAGTTGGGCATCCCGGTCGGCGACGGCTCCGACGTGCTGACCGACGCGCAGGAGGCCCGAGCGAGCGCCGACGCCATCGGCTACCCGGTCCTCCTGAAGGCCGCCGCCGGCGGCGGAGGGCGCGGCATGCGCCTCGTCGAGGCGCCCGAAGACCTCGACGGCGCGTACGACGCGGCCTCCGGCGAGGCCCAGCAGGCGTTCGGCGACGGCCGGCTGTTCGTCGAGCGCTACGTGCGCCGCGCGCGCCACGTCGAAGTGCAGGTGCTCGCCGACGGCCACGGCACCGTCGTCCACCTCGGCCATCGCGACTGCACGCTGCAGCGTCGCTACCAGAAGCTCGTCGAGGAGGCGCCCGCCTATGGCCTGCCGCCCGACCTGGAGCGCGAGATCACCAGCGCCGCGACGCGCCTGATCGGCGCGCTTGACTACCAGGGCGCCGCGACCTGCGAGTTCCTCGTCGATGTCGAGCGCAACACCTACGCCTTCCTGGAGATCAACGCGCGACTGCAGGTCGAGCATCCGGTCACCGAGATGGTCACCGGAGTCGACATCGTGCGCGAGCAGCTACGCATCGCCGGCGGCGCTCCGCTGTCGTTCGGCCAGAACGACGTGGCGATCGCCGGCCACGCGATCGAGGTGCGCATCAACGCCGAGCGACCTGAGCGCGGGTTCCTGCCCGCGCCCGGGCTGCTGACCCGCTGGGTCGCGCCGATCGGCAGCGACGTGCGCGTCGACACCGCCTGCTTTCCCGGCTGGAGCATCCCCCCGCACTACGACTCGCTCTTGGCCAAGGTCGTCGCCCACGGCGCCGATCGCGACGCGGCACTGGCGCGCCTGGTCGCCGCGTTGCGCCATCTGCGTGTCGACGGCGTCCCGACCACGACCGACTTCGCGCTCGACGTGCTGCGGGAGCCCGACGTGGTCGCCTGCCGCGTGCACACCCGGTGGCTCGAGGAAGAGCTGCTGCCCCGTTGGACCACCACCCTGGAGGCCGTCTGATGGCGCGCATCGAGTTCATCGACCAGTCCGTGCGCGACGGCCAGCAGAGCCTGTGGGGCATGCGCATGAGCCCCAACCACATCCTCCCGGTGGCGGAGGCCATCGACACCGCGGGCTACCGCGTGATCGACCTCACCGGCAGCTCGATCTTCGAGGTGCTCGTGCGCTTCCGCCAGGAGGACCCATGGCGCGGGCTCGACGCGCTGCGCGCCGCGATGCCGCGGTCGGTGCTGCGGGCGGGCACGCGCGTCAACGGGGTGGTCGGCATGGGCATCACGCCGGACTCGGTCATCGAGCTCTGGGTCCAGACGCTCGCCAAGCACGGCATCGGCAGCCTGTGGATCTTCGACTGCCTGCACGACGTCGACAAGATGCTCCACGTCGCGGGCATCGCCCGTGCCGCCGGCCTGGCGCCGTCGCCGCAGCTGAACTTCAGCGTCTCGCCGATCCACACCGACGAGCACTACGCAGACATCATCGAGCGCATGGTCGCCGGCGGCGTCGCCGAGACCATCATCTTGGGCGACGAGGCCGGCGTCCTGGGCCCCGAGCGGGCCCGCGGCTGGATCCGGATGGCACAGGAGCGCGCCGGCGACGTCCCGCTGGAGATGCACTTCCACAACAAGACGGCGATGGGCACGCTGAACCACATCATCGGCGTGGAGGAGGGCCTGACGATCCTGCACACGGCGGTCTCTTCGCTGGCCAACGGGCCGTCGATGCCGTCGACCGAGATCGCGGTGGACAACATGCGCCGGCTCGGCCATGACGTGTCGCTCGACGACTCGCGCCTGGCCGAGGTCTCCGAGCACTTCGCCGCGCTGGCCGTCGAGGAAGGCCATCATCTCGGCGAGCCGGCCGAGTACAGCCTGGCGACCGTGATGCAGCAGTTCCCGGGCGGGATGACCGGCACGCTGCGCAACCAGCTCAAGACCTACGGGATGGAGGATCGCCTGCCCGCCGTGCTCGAGGAGGCGGTCCGCGTCCGCGCCGAGCTCGGCTACCCGATCATGGCCACGCCGTTCTCGCAGCTCGTTGGGATCCAGGCGCTCCTCAACGTCGTCCAGGGCGAGCGCTACACGACGATCCCCGACGAGAACCTCATGTACTTGGCGGGCTGGTACGGCAAGCCGCCCGGCGAGCTGGACCAGGAGGTCCTGGACCGCGCCTCGTCCGCCGAGCGCGGGCGCGCGATCCTCGGCGGCGAGGCGCCGCAGCCATCGCTGGCCGAGATCCGCAAGGACCACGGAGAGCACCTCTCCGACGAGGAGCTGCTGCTGCGCTTCCTCATCCCCGGCCCCGACGTCGACGCGATGTACGCCGCCGCCAAGCCGGTCGAGCCCATCCATCCTCTGACGGGCCCGAACGGCTTGAGCTGGCTCGGGGACCTGCTGCGCCACCCGGATGGTCGCTCGGTGAGCGCGACCCGCGGCGGCGTCAGCGTGTCGCTGCGGCGCTGACCGCGCGCCCCTCGCTGTCGTAGGTGTCGCCGGCGAGATAGTCGTGGACGACCTTGCCGTAGCCCAGGTCGAAGTCGAACACGCCGAACCAGCCCTGGATGATGCGCGTGGGGGCGAGTAGATGCCACGGGTCGACGGCCGAGCGCGCGTCCATCGACACCGATGCGCGGCCGGTCCAGAGCTTGGGCGTGCCGGCGGCGCTGGTGTGCAAGGGCGCGACGACGTCCAGACGCACGAGCTGGCTCACCGAGGGCGGCCCCGGTTCGGCGTTGGGGATCAGCCGGGTCGAGAGCACCGGCAGGTCGTCGAGCTCCGCGGGATCCTGCAACCGGTCGCAGGCGATCGCCATCGTCATCAGGCGCTGGCCGCGCGGGCGCTCGACGGTGAACAGCATCTGCTCACCGAACGGCGTGCCCGACCCGCCGCTGTGGCGCTCCATGACCGCGAGCTTCTTGGCGAAGCCCCAGATCTCCCGGCCGGCCACGAGCGGGATCTCGTTGTCGGTGAAGATGAACGGCTGGTACAGGAACGTCTGCCCGCCGAACGTCGCGCGGATCATGATGTAGGCCTCGTTGTAGGGGCCGAACGCCGAGAACGGGATCCACCGGCCCCAGGCGATGCAGACCGGCACCTCGTCTGCCGGCTCGACGCCCGGTGGCAGCAGCGCGGCCACGCCGTCGGGGTCGGGCTCATACGAGATGAAGATGTCCTCGACGCCGCGGTAGTGGTAGGGCGGCGGGGGATAGGCCGACCCCGGGCCGATCGGGAGCGAGAACGACTGGTTGTACGTCGCGTGGTCCACTGCTGCCTCCTTGGGGTTTGCGGTCGAGGCTGCTGCTCCGGCCGTGGCGCGACAAGGCGAGGTTGATCCACGTTTGGGGAAACCGCGACGCGCCTCGCGCCGGCTCGGGCAGCGACGGCGCCGGCCAGCGAGGGTGGTGCTCGCGACATGCGCGGCACCGCGGTGGAGCACCGTGATCGCCCCGCCACAGCAGTTCCCGTCGAGGCTGTTGGCGTTTCCCCAACAGCGCATCAGCAAGGCGCCCGCCGCCGCAGGGCCCGAATCTACGCTTGCCGCGGCATTGCGCATCCCCAGGAGGAGGCACGTCATGAGAGACAGACACGTCAGGTCCGCTGGACCGCGACGCACGCCGTTGCCGCTGGTCCTCGTCATCGCGTTGGCGTTCGCCGCGCTGACGCTCGCGGCCTGCGGTGACAGCAAGAGCAACGACAACGGCAGCAGCAGCAACGTGACCGCCGCGCCGGCCGCGAAGACCACCACGGACACCGGCACGGTGACGCCCGCCGGCACGGCGGCCACCGGCACGCCGATCAAGACGATGACGATCACATCACTGGACTCGCAGGGGCCCGTCTACCCCAACATCGCAGTCACCGCCAAGGCCTATGAGAAGTGGGTCAACGCACGCGGCGGCATCGGCGGACGTCCGCTGAGCGTCGAGGTCTGCGACGAGCACGGCAAGCCCACCGACGCCGCGGCGTGTGCGCGCAAGGCGGTCTCCGACAAGGTGGCGGCGGTCGTCGGCTCCTTCTCCTTCCTGGGCACGAACATCATGCCCGCGCTGAGCAAGGCGGGCATCGCGGCGTTCGGAGAGTGCTGCCCGATCACGGCGCCGCAGTGGACGGGCAAGACCTCGTTCCCGATGGGGACCCAGCCGCTCTACGCCGTGGCGCTCATCAAGCGCGCGGTGGTCGACGGCTGCAAGAAGATCAACGCGGTGATCATCGACGGCGCGCAGGGCTTCGTGCCGCCGATGAAGAACGCGATGAAGGCCTACGGCAAGTCGTTCGGCAAGACGGTGATCCTGCCACCGACAGGGCAGGACTACAGTCCACAGGTCGCTGAGGCGACCAGCGGCGGGGCGGACTGCGTCGTGATGATCGTGTCCGAGACGCCTTACGTCGCCTGGAACCAGGCGTGGGTGCAGTCGGGCACCACCGCCCGGATGTACGGGCCTCAGGGCAACCTCGACACCGTCTCGATCAAGGGCCTGGGCAACAAGCTCGACGGCTCGGTCATCGCCGGCATGTACCCGGACATCTCGACCGCTCCGTGGGCCGACTACCGGCAGGCGCTCAAGGACGCCGACGCGGATCCGGCCAACGACTACAACTCGCTCGGCGGGTTGGGCACGTGGGCCGCGTACACCGGCTTCAAGCAGGTGGCCGAGGCGGTCTCGGGCGGCGCGGACAAGATCGACGCCACGTCGTTCGTGGCGCAGGCGGGCAAGACCACCGACCTGGACACCAAGGGCATGGTCCCGGTCATCGACTTCACCAAGCCGTGGACCGAGAACCCCCCGTTCATCCGGCTGTTCAACCGCACCGCGGTGTACAGCACGATCAAGGACGGCAAGGTCGTGCCACTGACGACCGAGTTCGAGGACGTCGGCGAGCTGGCGCTGGGAAAGAAGCCGACCTCGTGACCTGACGCGTCACCGGCTCCGGGACCCGGCCTGGGTCCCGGAGCCGGCTGGTGCGGTCTCGTCGGCAACCCCCGTCTCAGGAGAGATCACGTGGAAGAGGTCATCCGGTTCGCGTTCCTCGGCTTCGGCATCGGCGCGCTCTACGCCCTGGGGTCGCAGGGGCTGATCGTGATCTACCGCGGCTCCGGCGTGCTGAACTTCGCCATGGGAGCCATCGGCATGGCGGGGGTCTTCCTGTGGTGGGACCTCCACGAGCAGCAGGGCTGGGGCTTCTGGCCCGCGCTGGTCGTCGGTGTCGGCTTCTCCGCGCTCATCGGCGCCCTCACCCACCTGTTCATCATGCGACCGCTGCGGCGCTCGTCGCCGCTCGTGCGCGTCATCGCGACGCTCGGCGTGCTCGTCACGCTGCAGGCGATCGCCGTGCTGCGGTACGGCTCGACGCCGCGCTTCGTCACCAGCCAGCTGCCGACGGACATCGTGCACATCCACGGCACGATCGTCATCTCGGCCGACCGCCTGATCCTGCTGGGGATCGCCGCGGTGCTGACGCTCGGCCTGTGGCTGCTGTACCGCTTCACCACCTTCGGGCTCGCGACCTCCGCCGTGGCCGAGAACGAGCGCGCGGCGGCCTCGCTGGGCTGGTCGCCGGACCGCATCGCCGCGGCCAACTGGGTCCTCGGCTCCGCGCTGGCCGGGCTGGCCGCCATCCTCATCGCGCCGATCGTCACGCTGCAGGTGACGGTCATGACCAACCTCATCCTGGCCGCCATCGCCGCGGCCCTGGTGGCGCAGTTCCGTTCCTTCCCGATCGCGCTGCTGGCCGGCGTGGCGATCGGCATCGCGCAGACCGAGCTCAACCGGTACGTGCACCAGCCGGGCTTCGGCGACTCGGTGCCGTTCATCGTGATCGTCGTCATGCTCGTGATCACGGGCCAGGCGCTGCCGCTGCGCGACTACTTCCTGCAGCGGCTGCCCTCGATCGGGAGCGGTCGGATCAACTGGCGCGGGATCGGGTTCGGCGTCGCCCTCACGGCCCTGCTGCTGGCGACGCTGTCGACCCAGTGGACGGACGCCATCACGGTGACCCTGTGCGTCGCATTCGTCCTGCTCTCGATCGTCGTCGTCACGGGCTACGCGGGCCAGCTCTCGCTGGCGCAGTACGCCATCGCCGGCTTCGGCGCGTGGGTGGCGGGCCGCCTCGTGGCCAGCCAGGGCGTGCCGTTCTGGCTGGCGCTGATCATCGGCGTCGCGGCCACCGTTCCCGTCGGCGTCGCGTTCGCGATCCCGGCGGTGCGGACCCGCGGGATCAACCTCGCGGTCGTGACGCTCGGCCTCGGCACGGCGATGGAGCTGATGCTCTTTCGCAACCCGGCCTACACGGGCGGCATCGGGGGGACGCAGGTCGGCGACGCCAACCTCTTCGGCTGGGACATCAACTCGATCACCCACCCGACGCGCTACGGGCTGTTCGTCCTGGCGTTCTTCGTGCTGTGCGTGGTGGTCGTCGCCAACGTGCGCCGCGGGCGCAGCGGGCGGCGCATGATCGCGGTGCGCACGAACGAGCGCGCGGCCGCGGCGCTGGGCATCAGCGTGCCCGCGGCCAAGCTGTACGCCTTCGGCCTGTCGGCCGCAATCTCGGCGCTGGGCGGCATCCTGCTGGTCTTCCGCCTGCCCAGCGTGGACTACACCGAGTTCACCAACTTCACCTCGATCACCGACGTGGGCCTGGCGCTGCTGGGCGGCCTCGGCTTCCTGGTCGGTCCCGTGATCGGCGCGACGCTGGCCGCCGGCGCGTTCAGCCAGCAGCTGCTCACGTCGATCTTCTCGTCGAGCGTCGGCAAGTACATCGACCTGATCGGCGGCATCAGCATCCTGGTGATCGTCCTGCTCAACCAGGACGGGATCGCCCGCGAGCAGATCAACCAGATCCGCGGGCTGCGCACGGCGCTGGGCAGGCGCTTCCCGCGCGTGGCGATCCGGCCGCCCGCGGTGCGCGAGCTGCCCGAGCGCAAGGTCGTGCCGGTCGCGCCGCGCACGTTGGAGCTGCGTGACCTGACCGTGACCTACGGCCCGTCGGTCGCCGTCGACTCCGTCTCGCTCGCGGTCGTGCCCGGCCGCGTGACCGGCCTGATCGGCCCCAACGGCGCGGGCAAGACGTCGCTGATCGACGCGGTGACCGGCTTCGCCCGCACGGCCGGCGGCACCCTGCACCTCGACGGGACCGACATCACCCGCTGGTCGGCGACCAAGCGTGCCCGCGCGGGCCTGGGCCGCTCCTTCCAGTCGCTGGAGCTGTTCGAGGACTCGACCGTGCTCGACAACCTGCGGGTCGCGTCGGACCCGCGCGACCGCGCGTCCTACCTGCGCGACCTCGTCTGGCCGGTCAACCCGCCGCTGCCCGGCGAGGTCATCAGCGCGATCCGGGAATTCAGCCTGGCGGAGGATCTCGATCGCACCGTGGAGGACCTGCCCTACGGCAAGCGCCGCCTGCTCGCGATCGCCCGCACGGTCGCGACGCAGCCCAGCGTCGTGCTGCTCGACGAGCCCGCGGCGGGACTGGGCGACGCCGAGACCGCCGAGCTGGCCCAGCTCGTCCGCCGCCTGGCCGACGACTGGGGGATGGCGATCCTGCTCGTCGAGCACGACATGAACTTCGTCATGTCGGTCTGCGACGACATCGTCGTGCTGGACTTCGGCCGCCAGATCGCCTCGGGCACGCCCGAGGAGATCCGCCGTGACCGCCGCGTCGTGTCCGCCTACCTCGGCGAGGACGACGGCGACGAGCCCGCCCATGCCGCGCCCGGGCCAGCGCCCGCCGCCGCCAAGGAGGTCCCCCGATGAGCACCGTCGTCTCCGCCCGGGGCGTGAGCGCCGGCTACGCCGGGCGGCCGGTCATCCACGACCTCGACCTCGAGGTCAGCGCCGGCGAGGTCGTGTGCCTGCTCGGTCCCAACGGCGCCGGCAAGACCACCACCATGCTCACGCTCAGCGGCGAGTTGCCGCAGCTGTCGGGTGAGGTGGCCTTCGACGACGCCGTCACCGACGCGCCGCTGCACCGCCGCGCCCGCGCCGGGCTGGCCTACGTCACCGAGGAGCGCTCCGTCTTCAAGGCGCTGTCGGCACGCGACAACCTGCGCTGTGGCGGTGTGACCGCGGAGGACGCGACGGCGCTCTTCCCCGAGCTCGAGAAGTGCATGGACACGCGCGGCGGGCTGCTCTCGGGCGGCGAGCAGCAGATGCTCACGCTCGCCCGCGCGCTGTGTCGCCAGCCGCGGGTCCTGCTGGCCGACGAGCTGTCGCTCGGCCTGGCGCCGCTGGTCGTCGACCGTCTCCTCGCGGCCGTGCGCGTCGCGGCCACCGAGGGCGGCGCGGGTGCGCTGATCGTCGAGCAGCACGCGCGCAAGGCGCTGCGCTACGCGGACCGCGTCTACGTCATGAGCCGGGGGCGCATCGTGATGGCGCTCACCGCCGCCGAGGCGCAATCGCGGCTGGCGGAGATCGAGAGCACCTACCTGGCGGGGACGAAGGCCGCGATCACGTGACCCGGTGCACCCGGTACTCGACGACCGGGCCCGGATGCAGCCGGCCTTCCCCGACGAAGAGCGTGCGGTTGACCCACGCGTAGCGCTCGTCGCCGGTCTCCAGCCGCGGGGCGGTGCGGAAGTAGTGCTCGTCGTACTGGCTCGGGCGCGTGCCGGCGTTGGCGGCCAGAGCGGCCTCCGTGTACTCGATCACGCCGAAGTACTGGACGTAGATGTGCGCTCCGTCGTCGGTGGTGATCGTCAGGCGCACGTCGAGCAGGCCCCAGCCGTCCGGGCCGATCAGGACCCAGTCGCCTCCGCCGCTGCCAACCGTGCCGCGCAATCGCGCGCCCGTCACGTCGCCGCCGAGCACCTCGCGGATGCGCCGCGTGCCGAGCGGGCCGGGACCGACCGGCACCGACGGCGCCAGCCGCGCGGTGAAGGTGAACTCCTCGACCAGCTCCATCGCCGCCGGCTCAGGCGACCGGCACCAGGGCGGCCGACTCGGTGTCGAGCGCGCTCCAGTCGTCGTGGCGGCCGTGGTGGTAGGGCAGGAAGGTCTCGGCCGGCACGGTCGCGACCGCCTGGCAGGCGCCGATGAGGTCGCACTCCATGAACGCGCCGCGCAGCACCGAGACCACCGGCAGCTCGTCGAGCGGGTCGTGAACGCTGCCGCGCAGCACCACGCTGCCGGCCCCGTCCTGCGCTGCGACGACGTGGGTCTGGAACGTCGCGCGCGTGAGGATCGCGTCCTCCTGCAGCCCGACGCCGTCGGCGCTGGGGCGCGCCTTGAAGTTGTAGTTGATGCCCTCGACGTCGGCGCTGCCGAGCTGGTTGGGCAGCTCGCCGTGCAGCTCCATCAGCCGCACGCCGCCGCGGTCCAGCCAGCCGTGGAACGTGTCGCCGTGGCGGTGCAGCGTGCTCTCGGCCAGCTTCTTCGGCTCGCCGAAGAGATCGCGCCCGTAGATCGTCGGGACGTCGTTGTCCATGTACATGGCCAGGACGTAGTCGCCGTCGAGGCCGTCGTGGCGCGCCGCGACGTAGATCGCCGCGCCATGGAAGTCGCCGACGCAGTTGGACTGCCAGCGGCCGATCATGGCGGTGACGCGCGGCGCGTCGGCCGGCTCGAGCGGGGGCGGGAGGATGCGCGCGACCACCGTCGGGTCGGTGAGGAAGTCGACCGTCAGCATCTCGCCATTGACGAACCGCGGATGGCGCAGCGCCTCCTGGATGCGGGCGATCTCCTCGGGGTGCTTGACGAAGCCCATGGTGCCTCCAAAGCGAGTTGGCGATGAAGCGCCGACCGTATTCCCGCGCGCCGCCGGCCGGCCGGGGGCGCCGGCGCCCACCTTGGTGGAGTCACAGGGAGAGACCGATTCGGGGTTGCCGCAAGGGGCGAGCCGGCGGATCGTACGCGTGTGCGGCGTCGCCGCCCACGCTTCTTTGTCGTCGGACCACAACGTGGGGCGTCGGGATGGGGCGCGGAGGACGACGACGCGCGCCGCGTGGCGGTCTAGCGTCGGCGAGGTCACCGGTCGGGTCAGCGCCCGGCTTCAGGAGGAGGGGTCGAGTTGGACATCACGCTGGAGCGGGACGGGCAGCTGCCCGGTCCCGAGATCGCCGACTGCGAGGCGTCGCCCGACGCCGAGGGTCTGCGGCGTGCGATCGCCGCGTTCGCCCTCGTCGCGGCGGCCGTCGAGGGCAGCTCGGACATCGACGAGCTGCTCGAGGTCGTCGCACGCCAGATCAGCGCGCTGGTGGGCGTCGACCGGTGCAGCATCCACTTACGCGACGAGAGCGCAGGCGTGTTCCGCGGCTGCGTCGGCCACGTGGGGCAGCAGGAGCTCGGCGCCGACATCAAGCGGTCGCTGGCCGGCGTGCCGGCCGACGGCATCACCGCCGAGCTGCTGCAGACGTTGCGGCCGGTGATCATCGCGGACGCCGCCACCGACCCGCGCTCCGTGCAGTCCACAGTGCGCTACTGGAAGATCCGCTCGATCATGGCGGTGCCGATGGTCTTCAAGGACGAGGTCATCGGGGTCGTCTTCCTGGACAACGTCGACCGGCGCCACGAATTCACCGAGGAGCACGCGGACCTCGCGTTCACGTTCGCGGGGCTGGCCGCCGTCGCCGTCATGGACGGGCAGTCGCGCGCGCTCCTGCGCGCGCAGCTCGATGCCCAGCAACGCCAGATCCGGGCACTGCGCCGCGCCACCGCGGTCGACGAGCGCCTCAGCGACCTCGTGCTGGAGGGCAAGTCGCTCGACGAGCTGCTCGCCACGCTCGCCGAGCTGCTGGGCAAGCCCTGCGCCGTGCACGGCGCCGACGGCGACCGCCTGGCCACCGCCGTCCCGCCCGGCGCGGACGACGGGATCGCGCCGCGGCTGCTGGAGGCTCCGCACGTCGAGCGACCCGAGGTCCAAGAGGCGCTCGCCGCGCACGCGGGCAGCCGCGCCTTCCTCGTCGGCCCGCTGCCGGCAGCCGGGATCCTGCACCGCTACGTCGTGGCGCCCGTGCTCGTCGGCTCCCAGATCTGGGGCCACCTCGTGGTCATGGAGCACAAGCGCCGCTTCAGCGGCGGCGATCTGCTGACGCTGCGCCGCGCCGCGACGCTCGTCGCCCTGCAGGTCACGACCGAGCGTCGCGCGATCGAGGCCGACTGGAACGCCGGCGCGTCGCTGGCCGCCGAGCTGCTGGGCGGGTGCTCGGACGTCGCGCTGGCCAAGCGCCGCGCGGACCGCCTTGGCGTGCGACTGGACATCCCGCGCGTCGTGACGCTCATCTGCGCGCGCGACAACCGCGACCGCCGCATCCTCGACTTCCGCGCCATCGTGCGGGCGTTCGCGGACCGCGCGCCGGACCTCACGGTCCAGGCGATCGCGACGTCGGCGGGCGTCGCCGCGTTGCTCTCGCTGCCTGACGGCGCCGACGAGCAGGAGTTCGTCGCCCGCGTCAAGCACCTGCTGCACGAGATCTGCGACAAGCTGTGTCCCGAGGGCCTGCTCGTCGCCGCGGTATCGGGCGTGCGCTCGAACCCGGCCGAGTACCGGGCCGCCTACTTCGACGTCCAGCAGGTCGTCGCGTGCCTTCAGCACTACTCGCCGCGGCCGGGCGCGGCGGTCTGCTCGGCCGATGAGCTCGGCGCGGGCCGGATGTTCCTGGCGACCTCGGATCCACAGCTCGTGGCCAACCACGCCGAGAGCACCCTGGGCGGTCTGGTGGAGGATCCGTCCAAGGCCGACCTGCTCGCGACGCTGCGCTCGTTCTTCGACAACATGGCCAGCACGCGGCGCGTCGCCGAGCGGCTCGGCGTGCACGAGAACACGATCCGCTACCGGCTCTCGCGCGTGGAGCAGATCACGGGCCTGGCGATCACGCACGACCCCGACGCGCAGCTGCAGGCAAGGCTGGCGCTGTTGGTGCTGATGCTCCAAGGTCGCGTCCCCGAGGCCGCCGTCGCCGAGGCCCCCGCGACGACCACGCTGGTCGTGGTCTCCAACACCGCCGGCTGACGCGCGCTTGGGGAAAGCCCAACCAGGGCTTCAGCCGGCGAAGACCGCGCCCCGCCGCCCTTGCCATGCTCGCCCTCGGTCCAACGGTGAGGAAGACAGGGAGGTCCAGGTGCGCGACGTCTTCGTGGCGGGCGTCGGCGCGACGACGTTCGGGAGATCCGGGCGCAGCGCCGGTGCCCTGGAGCGCGACGCGCTGGCCGCGGCGATCGCCGACGCCGGCCTGACGGCCGCGCAGGTCGGGGGGGTCGCGCGGGCCGCCGGCCGGGGCGAGGGCCGGGCCGGCCGGGGCCTGCGGGCGCTGGGGCCGGCGAGCGTGTCGGCGGCCCAGGCGCTGCAGCGCGGCTGGCACGCTGTCGCCAGCGGGGAGCTCGACGTGGTCATCTGCCTGGGCGTGCAGACGCTGCGGACCACCCACGATCACGCCGCGCTCGTCGCCGTTCGCGCCCGGGCGGCCGAGGCCTACATGTCGCGGTCCGGCGCGACGGCCGGCCACCTGGCGCGCGTCGTGGCCAAGAACTCCGCCCAGGGCGCCGAGAACCCGCGGGCGCTGCTGGCCCGCGCGCACGGCGCGGCTGAGGTGCTCGAGAGCGAGCTGCTGGTGGACCCGCTGCGCCGGCTCATGGTCGCCGAGCTGTCCGACGGCGCCGCTGCGGTGGTGCTGACCGCGTCGCGCCGGCGGCGCGGTCCGGGGCCGCGCCCGCTGCGCATCCGCGCGTCGGTGCTGGCCCGTGGGCCCGTCGGGGAGGTCAACGGCGCGGTGGCCGAGGCGGGCCGGATGGGCTACCAGGCCGCGGGCATCGGCCCGGACGACGTCGACTGCGCCGAGGTCGACGACGCAACCGCGGCCGGCGAGTTGATGTCCTATGAGGCCCTGCAGTTCGCGCCCGAGGGCCAGGGCCCCGAGTTGGTGGCGGCCGGGTTCACGATGCTCGGCGGCGTGTTGCCCGTCAACGCCAGCGGCGGCATGCTGGCCCTGGGCGAAGCGGTCCACGCCTCGGGCGTCGCGCAGATCTGCGAGCTGGCGTGGCAGCTGCGCCGGCAGGCGGGGCGCCGCCAGGTGGCCGGCGCCCGCGTCGGGCTGGCGTGCAGCGCGGGGCCCGCCGACGATGGCGCGCAGGTCGTGTCGCTGACGATCGTGACGGCCGGCTGAGCGCCCGACGGGCGCAAGCACACGCGTAGGCCGCGCGCAACGGTGGCCGGTGACGCCGTGGTGGCCCGCACAACGGGCGGGCCGGCAGCGGCCGGGCGCGAGTCCGCCCGCCTGCGACGCTGGGCGTCGTGCTCTCCACCGAGATCGAGACGCTGCCCCAGCTGCTGCAGACCCGAGCCGTCGAGCTCGGCGACGCCCGCTTCGTCCGCGACGCCCGTCAGACGTGGTCCTACGCCGAGCTGGCCCACCGCGTGACCGAGATCGCCGCGGGGCTTCGGGCCCGCGGCCTCCGCCAAGGCGACGTCGTGGGCGTGGTGCTGCCCAACGGCCCCGAGTACCTCGAGGTGTGGTGGGCGGTCCTCTGGCTCGGCGCGGTGTTCAACCCCGTCAACGCGGACCTCACGACGCGCGAGGCGGTCGCGATCCTGGAGGACTCCGGCGCCGTGGCCATCGCCTGCCGTGCGGACCGCGTGCCCGGGTTCGAGGCCGCCCTGGAGGAGCTCCCGGCCCTGCGCGAGCTGATCGCGGTCGAGCCGGGCGTACCGGACCCGCTGCACGCGCTGCGGGGCGACGGCGTGGTCCGCGAGCCCGCCGCCGCCGGCGGCGACGACCTGATGTCCTTGGTCTACACCTCGGGGACGACCGGCCGGCCGAAGGGCGCGATGCTCTCGCACCGCAACTTCCTGACCGACACGCGCATGCTCGCCGAGCTGGTGCCCGCGGTGCGCGGCGACGTGCTCGGGATGGTCCTCCCGCTGTTCCACGTCAACGCGCAGCTCGTCACCACCGTGATGCCGATGCTGATCGGGGCGGAGGTCGCGATGTGGGACCGCTTCTCGGCCTCGACCTTCTGGAAGACGGTCGCGGAGTTCGAGCCGGTGACGTTCTCGGCGGTCCCGACGATGCTCGCGGCCCTCCTGCACGCGCCGGGCGCCGACGAGATGGCCGACAACTCCGTCCGCTACGTCATCTGCGGCGCGGCGCCGCTGTCACCCGCGCTCTTCCGGCGCTTCGAGGAGAAGTTCTCGATCGCGATCCTCGAGGGCTACGGGCTGACCGAAGGCGCCTGCTGCTCGACCCTGAACGCGTTCCTCGGGCCGCGCAAGATCGGTTCGATCGGGATGCCCGTCCGCGGCCAGGACGTCGTGATCCTCGACGAGGCCGGCCGGGTCGCGCCCGACGGCGAGCCCGGTGAGGTCTGCGTGCGCGGGCCCAACGTCATGCAGGGCTACTACAACCGCCCCGATGCCAACGCCGAGACGCTGCGCGACGGCTGGCTGCACACCGGCGACGTCGGCTACCGCGACGCCGACGGCTTCTTCTTCCTGGTCGACCGCAAGAAGGACATGATCATCCGCGGCGGGGAGAACATCTACCCGCGCGAGATCGAGGACGTCCTGCAGGAGCACCCGGGCGTGCTCGAGGCCGCGGTGGTCGGCCGCCCCGACGAGGTGCGTGGGGAGGAGGTCCACGCGGTGGTCGTCCTCGCGGCGGGCACCGAGCTGGTCGACGTGGAGGCGCACTGTGCCGAGCGGCTGGCGCGCTTCAAGGTCCCGACGACCTGGGACGTGGTGGACGCGCTGCCCAAGACCTCGACGGGCAAGATCGACAAGAAGCCGTTGCGCGCCGGCGTCGCCGGCGGCGCACCGGCCTGAACAGGAGAGATCGCCAGAATGGGCATCCTCGACGGCAAGTCCGTCCTCATCACCGGCGCGGCGAGTGGCATCGGACGCGCCACCGCGCTGGAGGCACACGCCGAAGGAGCAGCGCTGCTGCTGTCCGACGTCGACGCCGACCAGGGCGAAGCGCTCGCGGCGGAGATCGCCGGGGCCGGCGGCACGGCGACGTTCAGACCGTGCGACGTGACCGACGAAGGGCAGGTGGAGGCGCTGGTCTCCCGCGCGCGTGAGGACGGCGGCCTCGACGGCGCGCTGAACTGCGCCGGCATCCTCGGGACTGTCGGGCTGACCGGCGATACGAGCTTCGACGACTGGCGCCGGATCCTCGACGTCGACCTCAACGGCGTGTTCCTGTGCACCAAGCACGAGGTCCGCGCCATGCTCGGCAACGGCGGCGGGTCGATCGTCAACATGGCGTCCGCGGCGGGTCTGATCGGCTGGGCGGGAGCACCGGGCTACGTCGCGGCCAAGCACGGCGTGGTCGGGCTGACCAAGGCCGCGGCCGTCGAGTACGCGGCCGAGGGCATCCGGGTCAACGCGATGTGCCCGTCCTACACCGAGACGCCGATGGTCTCCGACTTGTTCGACAACCTGCTCGGCGGCGACCCCGAGGCGCCCAAGGCGGCGCTGGCGAACCATCCGATCGGCCGCTTCGCGCGGCCGCAGGAGATCGCGGCAGCCTGCGTCTGGCTGCTCTCCGACAAGGCTTCGTTCGTCACCGGAACGGCGATGAGCGTGGACGGCGGCTACACGGCGCCGTAGTCCTCGACCGGCAGCCGGGCCGGCGGCGTCCCTCCTCTTCCGCCGTCCCGGTCTGCCTCGGGGGCCGATTGGGGTTTGCCCAACGACCGCTGCGCCGCCGGGACGGCGCGGCGCGCGCGATGAGCCAGGATCGGCGCATGGACCGACGCAGCAGCAACGACCACGCGCAGGTGCGGCGATGAAGGCGGCGGTGTTCAAGGGCGTCCAGGACATCCAGGTCGAGGACGTCGACGAGCCCGAGGCCGGCCCGACCGACCTGGTGGTGTCGGTCGCCGCGTGCGGCATCTGCGGCTCCGACCTGCACACCTTCCTGCACGGCTCGTTCGTCGAGCCCGGCCAAGTGATGGGCCATGAGTTCGCCGGCGAGGTCATCGCCGCCGGTACCGACGTCCAGGGCCTGGCCGTCGGCGACCGCGTGACCGCGTCGCCGATCGTGCCCTGCGGCCACTGCGCCCGCTGCGCCGAGCAGCGCTACAACCTGTGCGCCGAGGCGTGGACGACCGGCATCGCCTACGGCCGGCCGGGCGCGTTTGCCGAGCGCGTCCGGATCCCGAACTCGGTCGCGGGTGAGAACGTCTTCAAGTTGGACGAGTCGGTTCCCGACGAGGCGGGCGCGACGGTCGAGCCGCTCGCCGTCGCGGTGCACGCGGTGCGCCTGGCCGGCGACGTGGCCGGCCAGACCGCGCTCGTGCTCGGCCTCGGCACCATCGGTCAGCAGGTCGTGCAGGTGCTCAAGGCCTACGGCGCGGGCCGCGTGATCGGGATGGACCTCTCGCCGCTGCGCCTGCGGGCCGCCGCCGAGCTGGGCGCTGAGGCCGTTGATGGCGCCCCGGGACTGCAGGATGCGCTGGCCGCCACGCTCGGAGAGGGCGGCGAGGTCGACGTGGTCTTCGAGTGCTCGGGCGTGCCCGCGCTCAACGCCGCCGCGTTGGACGCCGTCAAGGCCGGCGGCACGATCGTGGTGCTGGCGCTCTACGACGACGACGTGTCGTTCAACCCGACGGTGCTCGTGCAGAAGGAGATCCGGCTGCAGGGCAGCATCGCCTACACGAGCGACGACTTCGGCGAGGCGGTCGCGCTGCTCACGCGCGGAGCAGTCCAGTTCGCGCCGTTGATCACGCAGCGCGAGTCGCTGGACGACGTCGCCGGCGCGTTCGCCGTGCAGCTGGAGAAGGACCGCTCGCTGAAGGTGCTGATCACTCCCAACGGGGCATGAGCGACCGCGACGGCTTCGAGCAGGTTCCGTACGCGCTGCCTGCCGGGGCGACTGAAGTCGTCCTGGTCCGGCACGGTGCGTCGGCGGCCGCGGTGTCCGGCGCGCGCTTCCCGCTGGTCGACGGCCGCGGCGACCCGCCGCTGTCGGAGGCCGGCCACCGCCAGGCCGAGGCGATCGCCGCGCGCCTGGCCGCCGACCCGCCCTCGCGGCTGTACGTCACCAACCTGCGCCGCACCCACGAGACCGCCGCGCCGCTGGTCGCCGCCACCGGCCTCGAGCCGATCGTCGTCGACGACCTCGCCGAGGTCCGCCTCGGCGACTGGGAGGGCGGCGAGTACCGCGTTCGCGCCGGCCGCGGCGACCCGATCATCAAGCGGATGTTCGCCGAGCAGCGGTGGGACGTCATCCCGGGCGGCGAGTCGATGGAGTCGCTCGGCGGCCGCGTGCGCGCCAGCATCGAGCGGATCGTCGCCGAGACCGGGCCGGACGCGGTCGCGGCCGCGGTCGTTCACGGCGCGGTGATCGGCGAGCTGTGCCGGCAGGCCACCGACAGCCGCCCGTTCGCCTTCGTGCACTCCGACAACGGCTCGATCTCGCGGCTGGTGGTGCTGGCCGACGGCCGCTGGCAGCTGCGCTCGTTCAACGACACCTCGCACCTCGCGGTGCGCGCCGCCCCGATCCTCTAGGAGACCCCATGCCCGCACTGCTCGTCCACGGCAACCCCGACACGTCCCGTCTCTGGGAGGACGTGCTTCCGCACCTGCGCGACTACGGCGAGGAGATCGTCGCCGTGGACCTGCCCGGGTTCGCGGCGCCGACGCCCAACGGCTTCGACGCGACCAAGGAGAGCTACGTCGACTGGATCATCGCGCAGTTGGAGGACTTGGCTGCGGCTGGCCCCGTCGACCTCGTCGGCCACGACTGGGGCTCGCTGCTGGTGCAGCGCATCGCGTCGTTGCGGCCCGACCTCCTGAGCTCGGTGACCGCCGGCGGCGCCGCCGTCGACACGGAGTACCCGTGGCACGACATCGCCCAGATCTGGCAGACGCCGGGCGAGGGCGAGCGCTATATGGCGGAGGAGCTCACCGAGGAGGTCAGCGTGCCGTACCTCGTGGAGAACGGGGTGCCGCAGCGGTTCGCGCAGCACAACGCGTGGCTGACGCCGGGCAACAAGGACTGCATCCTCGCGCTGTACCGGTCGGCGATCCACGTCGGCGAGGAGTGGCAGCCCGACCTCGAGCGCGTCGCCGTCCCGGCGATGGTCATCTGGGGCCGCGAGGATCCCTACGTCCCACTGAACTGGGGCGAGCGGCTCGCCAGCCGGATGAAGGCGGACTTCGTCGTCCTGGAGTGCGGGCATTGGTGGCCGTACGAGCGCCCGCAGGAGACCGCGGCGGCGCTGTTGTCGCGCTGGAACAGCGCCCGCGGCTGAGGCGCGAGTTTGTGGGAACGCCAAATCGCGTCGTTGCGGAGCGCCCCTGCGCACGTTGCCGGGAACTAGCGTGGCGGTCGTCACATGGCCGCCGCCGCGCTCTTCGACTGGGATGGGACGTTGCTCGACTCGCGCGACGCGATCCTGACGGCCTGGCATGCCTCCAGCGAGGCGCGCATCGGGCGCCGCTTCCCGGCTAGCGCGGCCGAGGACGAGCTCGTCTTCACGCGCCCCGGCCTCGAGCTGTTCTCTGCGCTCAGCGACGGCGATCCCGCCGACACGGCGGCGTTCGTCGCCGCCTTCCAGGAGGCCTACGCCGACAGCGGCCGCGCGGTGCGCGCGTTCGACGGCGTGGCCGAGATGCTCGTGGCGCTGCGCGCCGCGGGTGTGGCGATCGGCGTCGTGACGTCCAAGGCTCGACGCCGGCTCAACGCCGACGTCGGCCATGCCGGCCTGGACGGGCTGATCGACGCCGCGATCTGCGTCGAGGACGTCGCCTTCCACAAGCCCGACCCCGCGCCGGTGCTCGCCGCGCTGATGGCGCTGAGCGCCGCGCCGGCCGACGCGGCGATGGCCGGCGACACGCCGGTCGACATCGCGGCCGGGCGCGCCGCCGGCACGGCCGCCGCGCTCGGCGTCGCCTGGGGCGCGAGCGGCCCCGGCCCGCTGCAGGCCGCAGGCGCCGCCGCGGTCGCCTCCGACGCCGCCGCTCTCACCGAGATGATCCTCGCCGCCGTCTGCCACCACGAACCCCGGAAGGTCAGCGCACCTTGAGCGACCTCGAGCTCCTCGCCCTGCATGGCCTCGCCGTCAAGAAGGCCGGCGGCGCGCCGGCCGTCGCCGCCGTCCTCGGCGCGCAAGAGGACGACGTGGTCGCCGGGCTCGACGCCGCCGTGGCCGCCGGCCACGCGATCGGCGCCAAGGGCACGTTCATGGTCACACCCGCCGGGCGGTCCTGGCTGGACGAGCGCTACCCGCAGGCGTTCGCGGAGTTCCGCGACGACCCGGCGGCGACCGCGGCCTACGAGCGCTTCGAGCGGATCAACCGGGAGCTGTTGACGCTCTTCACCGACTGGCAGATGGTCCCGGCGGCCAGCGGCCGCGTCACCAACGACCACGCCGACGCCGAGTACGACCGCGGGATCGTCGACCGGCTCGGCGACCTGCACGAGCGCGCCGAGAAGAACCTGGGCCGATTCTCAGCGCTCGACCCGCGGCTGGACGTCTACCGCCGCCGGCTCGACGAGGCCTACGACCAGGTGCTCGCCGGCGAGCACGAGTACGTCAGCGGCGCGCGCGTCGACAGCTACCACACGGTCTGGTTCGAGCTGCACGAGGACCTGTTGCGGATGCTCGGTCGCGAGCGCGAGGAGGCGCCGTGAACCGCGTCGCCCAGCACGTCGTCATCCTCGACGGCGGCACGACGCACGATCGCGAGACGATCGGCAACAAGGGCGCGAGCGTCGCGCGGATGCTCGGCCTCGGCCTGCCGGTCCCCCCGGCCTTCGCGCTACCGATCGACGAGTGCCGCCGCTACCACGCCAACGGCGGCCGGCTGGACGACGAGGTCTGGCAGGACGTCCTCGCCGGGCTGGCCGACCTCGAGGAGCGCACCGCGCGGCGGCTCGGCGATCCCGACGCGCCGCTGCTGGTCTCCGTCCGCTCGGGCGCCGCGGTGAGCATGCCGGGGATGATGGACACCATCTTGAACCTCGGGATGACCGAAGCGGTCGAGGCCGGGCTGGCGCGCCTGGCGGGCGACGCCGACTTCGCGCGCCGCACCCACGTTCGGTTCTGCCACGAGTTCGGCCACACCGTGCACGGCGCCGACCTCGACCCGCCGGCCGACGACGCCGCGGCGAGCGACGTCTGCGCGGCCGTCCTCGAGGACACCGGCGCGACCGTGCCCGCCGAGCCGCTGGAGCAGCTGCGCGCCGCGATCCACGCCGTCTTCGAGTCGTGGTCCTCGCGCCGCGCGGTCGCCTACCGGCGCCACTGGGGCATCCCGGAGGACGGCGGGACCGCGGTGATCGTCCAGGCCATGGTCTTCGGCAACCTCGGCGCGGGCTCGGGCACCGGCGTGCTCTTCACGCGCGACCCGCTCAGCGGCGAGCCCGAGCCCTACGGGGAGTGGCTGCCCGGCGGCCAGGGCGAGGACGTCGTCAGCGGCACCCACGACTGCCTGCCGCTGTCGGCGCTGCGCGACGGGCTCGGCGACGCGCATGCCCAACTGCTCGAGGCGGGCGCGCTGCTGGAGCGCGAGAACGGCGACGTCCAGGACGTCGAGTTCACCGTCGAGGGCGGGCGGCTCTTCCTGCTGCAGACGCGCGCGGCCAAGCGCTCGCCTGCGGCGGCGCTGAAAACGGCCGTCGACCTCGCGCGCGAAGGCGCGATCGACGAGGCCACGGCGCTGGCCCGCGTGACTCCTGAGCAGCTCTCATCGGTGTTGGCGCCGCGTCTGTCGGACGCCACCGTCGCGGGTGCGGAGGTGCTGGCGCGCGGCACCCCGGCCTGCCCGGGCGTGGCCGGCGGCCTCGTCGTGCCCGACGCGGACGCGGCCGAGGCCACCCGCGGCGAGACCGTGCTGGTGCGCCCGACGACCAGCCCGGAGGACGTCGCCGGCATGATCGCGGCGCGCGCCGTGGTGACCGAGCGCGGCGGCTCGACGTCGCACGCCGCGGTCGTCTCGCGCGCGCTGGGCCGCCCGAGCGTCGTGGGTGTCGGCGAGGGCGTCACCGCCGGCTGGGGCGACCGCCAGGTGACGGTCGACGGCCGCGCCGGCGTCGTCTACGCCGGCCGGTTGGCGACCGAGGACCCCGACGTCGCCGACGTCGCTGGCTTGGCCGAGCTGCTGGCCTGGGTCACCGAGCGCAGCCCGGTGACCGTGGTCGACGAGGCCGCCGGCGTGCTGGACCTCGACGCCGCCGGCGTGGGACTGGACACCGATGCGCGCATGGACGTGGACGACCTGGCGGGGAGGCTGCGGGGCGCGCTCGCGGCCCGCGGTGCGGTCCTGGCCACCGCCGACGGCGCGCGCGCCGTCCTGCGCAGTGGCGTAACGACGGTGGTGCGGGCCCCGGGCCAGCACGCCGCCCCGCTGCTGCTGCGCATCGTGCAGGTACTCAACGACGAGGAGCAGAGATGACGGACATCCGGGTCGATCCCGCGACGCCGGCGACAGCGCCCTACGCCGACGTGTGGCCGCGGGAGTCCGCGACGCCCACGGTCGAGGCGTACCACACGGCCATCCGCAAGCTCGTGGCCGAGCGCTTCGCGGCCAGCGACAAGCCGTGGAACGAGGTCGTGCACGGGCCCGAGCTGGCCCTGACGGCGGCCGACTTCGAGCAGGTCGAGGCCGACCTGCTGGCCACCGGCCACCGCTTCGAGATGTCCGCGGTGGTCTCGCTCACTGAGGAGCCGGAGAAGTATAAGCCGGTGTCCGGGCCAACGGCGTCGGGCGCCGGCGCGACCGACGAGCAGGGCCGCCCCGTCGTGGGTGTCGGCTACAACGTGTTCAAGGCGGCCGCCGACGTCGAGGGCACGGCGCGGTTCGTGTCGACCGTCGAGTCGGTGATGGACATGCTGACCGGCGGCGTGCCGCCGGAGACCATCGCGGTCATCGACGACTCCGGCGGGACGCTGACCGCGCCGGTGCTCGGCGACTTCGCCGCCGTGATCTGCATGGGTGGCACGGTCCGCTCGCACCTGGGCATCCTGACCCGGGAGTACGGCGTGCCGTGCCTCATGGCCGCCGAGCTCGACGGCCTGGCCGAGGGGGACCGCATCACGGTCGAGTACTCCAAGCCCGCCGCCGACGCCTACGCCGACCCGACCGCGGCGGCCGCTCAGCGCTCCCGGATCATCAAGCTCTCCTGAGAGGAACCGCGATGCCCTCGAACCGCACCTACCGCGAGCTGCTGGACACCAACGCGTACCTGCGCAAGGCCAGCGACTCGTTCTTCTTCCAGTGCACGACCCGCACGGTGCAAGAGTCCAAGCTCTTCCCCGTCAACCCATACATCGCGATGTCCTACCTCAACGCGTGGTATCGGTGGCCGGAGCTGCTGCGCCGCATCGACGCGGCGATGCCGGCGGAGGAGATCGGCGACCGCGCCCGCCAGGTGGGCAGCTACGTCAACACCATCACCATGGGGTTGATCCCCAACTTCTACCTCGGCGGCCGCCAGATCCTGTTGGACATGGGGTTGCTCAAGCCGACCGACGCGATCGACGACGTGCTGTCGGTCCTGGACTTCGGCGAGCGGATCAACCAGTCGCTGCACCGCGCCCACGCGCACGTCATGCCCAGCGACGCCAGCCAGCGGGCGCAGATCCACAACGCGCGCCAGACCCAGGCCTTCGAGGACGAGGGCATCGGCGTCAGCGCCGGCGACCGCCTGCACACGGCCTTCGGGCGCTTCATGGCCACGGCGTCGGCCTACGGCTTCCTCAGCCACTGCGAGTGCCGGTTGAGCTTCAACAACCACGGGCCGTACAAGACGGCCGGCGGTCACGAGATGCTCGTGCGCGACATGCTCGACCTGTCCGAGTGCGACTACCCGTGGATGGACGGGATCGCGGCCGGCATCGAGCACAACAACCTGACGGTCGCCGTCGTCATGAAGGACACGCACTTCAGCATCGTCGACGACTGGGGCTCGTTCGAGGCCACGCCGGCCTACGACGCGGCCAACATCGTGGCGGTCGGCGTCTACACCTCCGACCACCTCTCCGACGGCTACATCCCGGTCCACATGGACTCTGCCTCCGACCTCGCCGACCACCTCGACGACCTGCGCGAGAAGATGGCAGAGGCCACTACCGGCATGTGGAAGATGATGGCCGGCTGGTCGCGTGAGCAGATGATCGACGCCGGATCGCTGGTGTACTCCGGCGTCGTCAAGGACCTCGCCCACTTCGCGGGGGTGTACGAGCAGGACGACTGGTTCGACGTCGACGAGCAGGCGCAGCGCTTCAAGCCGCTCATGAACGACGAGTACGGCGGGTCGCTGATCGCCGAGATCGTCGGCCTCGTCTCCATGTCGTCGCAGCAGTGGAGCCCGCACCACATGGCCAAGTTCAACGACGGGCGCGGCGAGATGTGGACGCCGGTGCCGTACTCCATCCTGGTCGACGACGACTGGACGTCGACGGTCGGGGCGATGGGGCCGGGCCACACGTCGCTGCCGGCCAAGACCGCGGGCTGGAACACGACCCGTGGCATGCTGACCCTCGAGGAGAACAACCGGCTGGCGCGCGAGTTCCGGCCGGCCGGCTGGGACCTGCGGTTCTACGACGACGACACGTGGTTCAAGAACCACGCCGACGACCCGCGCGCGCAGGCGCTCGGGCGCGCGGCCGCCGCGGCGAGCTGACCCGGGGACCGTGGGCCGTGAGCCTCGGCAACCTCGCGGTCCTGCTCGACGGACCGGCACGGCGCCTCGCGCGCCGGCCGGCCGTCGTCTGCGGTGACGAGACGGTCCGCGACTGGGCGGGGCTGGCCGACGCGGTGGCGCGGCGGGCCGGCGCGCTGCGCGACGACCTCGGGATCGAGGCCGGCGACGCGGTCGCGCTCTTCGCCGCCAACTGCGCGCCCTACTTCGAGGCGCTCTTCTCCTGCTGGCACGCGGGCGCCGTCGCGGTGCCGATCAGCAGCCGCCTCCACCCGCTGGAGGCCGCGGCGCTGCTGGAGGCCTCCGGCGCCGGGCTGTGCTTCGCGACCGAGCCGGAGGCCGGCGCGCTGGAGGCGGTCGCGCCGCCGGGCACGCGGATCGTCGTGCTCGGCAGCGCCGACGACGCGGCCCTCGCAGCCCACGAGCCGATCGCGCTCGTGCCGCGCGCCATGCACGACGACGCGTGGATCTTCTTCACGTCCGGAACGACCGGCCGCGCCAAGGGCGCGCGGCTCAGCCACGGCAACCTGTTGGCGATGTCGGCCGCCTACTACGCCGACATCAGCTTCCTGGGCCCCGACGACGCACTGATCCACGTTGCCGCACTCAGCCACGCGTCGGGCCTGATGGCGCTGCCGTTCGTGGCGTGCGGCGCGACGCAAGTCCTGCCGGCGTCGGGCGGCTTCGACACCGCCGAGGTGATGGACTTGGTGGCGGCCGGCACGCGCTCGACGTTCTTCGTGCCGCCGACGCTGCTGCGGCGCCTGAGCGCGTCGCCCGCGGTCGCTGCCGGCCCGGTGGACCGGATCGGCACCGTGCTCGTCGGCGCCGCACCGGTGCATCCCGACGACCTGCGCGCCGGTGTGGCCGCGCTGGGCCCGCGCGTGTGGAACGGCTACGGCCAGGGCGAGAGCCCGTGCACGATCACGGCGAACCCTCCGGCCGCGATCGCCGCGGCGGCGGCCGCGGGCGACGAGCACGTGCTGGGCTCGGTCGGCGTCGCGCGCTGGGCCACGCGCGTGCGCGTCGTCGACGACACCGACCGCGAGCTGTCCCACGGCGAGGTCGGCGAGGTCATCGTCGCGGCGCCCACGGTCATGGCCGGCTACCTCGACGACGCCGAGGCCACTGCGACGGCGCTGCGCAACGGCTGGTTGCACACCGGCGACCTCGGCCGCGTCGATGCCGACGGCCACCTGACGCTGGTCGCCCGTGCCAAGGACGTGGTCATCACCGGGGGCTACAACGTCTACCCGCGCGAGGTCGAGGACGTCCTGATCGGCGACGCCGCCGTCGCCGAGGTCGCGGTCGTCGGCCTGCCCGACGCCGAGTGGGGCGAGGTCGTCGCCGCGTTCGTCGTGGCCGAGCCCGGCGCCACGGTCGACGCCGCCACGCTGGACCAGCGCTGCCAGGACCGCATCGCGCGCCACAAGCGTCCGCGCAGCTACCACGTCCTGGACGAACTTCCGCGCAACTCCGCGGGCAAGATCCTCAAGAAGATCCTGCGGGAGAGCCTGGCGCATGGCCCACGTTGAGCTGCTCGACGCGACGATGCGCGACGGCCAGCAGAGCCTGTGGGGGATGCGCATGCAGGCGGGGATGGCGCTGCCGGTCGCCGACGTCCTGGATCGCACGGGCTTCCGCACGATCGACGCGGCGGCGAGCTCGTACTTCGAGGTCCTGATCAAGTACTGCCGCGAGGATCCGTGGGCCGGCCTGGACCTGCTGCGCGGCGCGGTGCATCGCACGCCGATGCGCGGCGGGATGCGCGGCAACGCGGCCGTGTCCTTCGGCATCACGCCGCCCGCGCTGATGGACACGTGGATGCGCCGGCTCAACGAGCACGGCGTCCGCTCCTACTGGCTCTACGACGTCCTCTACGGCATCGAGAACTTTCGGCGCCTGGCGCGGATCGCCAAGGAGTACGACTCCGAGGTCGCCGGCACGGTCTTCTTCAGCCTGTCGCCGATCCACACCGACGACTACCTCGCGGAGCGCACGGCCGAGATCGCGGCGGTGCCGGAGATCGACACGGTGCTGTTCTACGACACGGCCGGCGTGCTGGAGGTCGACCGGCTGCGCACGCTCATGCCACACATCGTCGCCGCGGCGGCCGGCAAGCCCGTCGAGTTCCACTCCAACAACCTCATGGGTACGTCGGGGCTGGCCTACGTCGAGGCGGTCCGCCACGGGGTCCACATCCTGCACACGGCATCGCGCTCGATGGCCAACGGACCGTCGGTGCCGTCGACCGAGAGCGTGGTGCGCAACCTCGAGCTCATGGGATGCACGCACCGCATCGACACGTCGCTGCTGGCGCCCGTCGAGGAGCACTTCCGCCAGGTCGGCCGGGCTGCCGGCTACCTCGTCGACCAGGTCAGCGAGTACGACCTGTTCAACGTCACCCACCAGGTCCCCGGCGGGATGGTCGGCACGCTGAAGGCGCAGCTCGAGCAGCACGGGATGACCCACCGTCTGCAAGAGGTCCTGGCCGAGACCGGGGCCGTCCGTCGCGATCTCGGCTGGCCGGTGATGGCCACGCCGCTGAGCCAGCTCGTCGGCACGCAGGCCGTGCTCAACGTGGTCTCCGGCGACCGCTACACGTTGGTCCCCGACGAGGTGGTGGCCTACGCCGCCGGCCACTACGGAACGCCGCCGGCGCCGATCGAGGCCGACGTCCTGGACCGGATCCTGAGCAGTCGCCGCGCCGACGCGATCGTGGCGAGCCCGCCGGAGGAGCCGACGCTGGAGGAGCTGCGGGCGCGCCACGGAACGGGCGCCGACGACGACGAGCTGGTCCTGCGCGCGCTGATCCCGATGGCCGACATCGAGGCGATGCGCGCCGCCGGCCCCGTGCGCCGCGACTACCCGCTGAGCTCACCGGAGCTGTCCGAGGTCGAGGCGCTGATGAAGACGGTGCGCTCGGGCTACGTGCACGTCAGCACCGAGCGCTGGGACCTGGAGCTGCGCCGGTGAGCGCGATCGTCGAGCACCTCGGGCTCTCCGGCGAGGAGCTGCTGACCACGACCCGGGCCGTCCGCCGCCGGCTGGACTTCGAGCGTCCGGTACCGCGCAGCGTGTCGCTCGCCGACGAGGCCGAGACGGCGGCGATCGTGGGCATCCCGATCGACCGCGTCACGATCGGCGCGCTCACGCCCGTCGCCTACACGTTGGGCACCGACTTCCGGCCCGCGCGCCGTCCGGCGCCTGAGGACGTCATCCATTGGGACGCCTGGTAGGCGTCCTCGAGAGGAGCACCATGTCGGACAACAACCGCGCTTTCCGCCTGCGCCGCCGGCCCACCGGGCAGCTCGCGCCCGGCGACCTCGAGCTCGTCACCGAGCCTGTCGCGCCGTTGCGCGACGGCCAGGCGCTCGTGCGCACGCTGATGCTGTCGCTCGACCCCACGCTGCGGCTGTGGATGAGCGACATCCGCGGCTACATGCCGCCGGTCGGCCTCGACGACGTCATGCGCGGGCTGGGCATCGGGCAGGTCGTGGAGTCGCGCCGCGACGACCTCCCGGTCGGCGCATTCGTCTCGGGCTGGACCGGTTGGCAGGAGCTGTGCCTGGCCGACGACGCCGTGCTGGAGGCGCCGTTCAACGTCCTGCCCGCGCCGCTGCCGGCGCCGCTGACGGCGTTCCTCGGTGCGCTGGGCCACACCGGCATCACGGCCTACATCGGCATCGACCTCGGCGCCGTGCAGCCGGGGGAGACCGTCGTCGTGTCCGCGGCCGCAGGCGCGGTGGGCTCCATCGCCGGGCAGCTGGCCAAGGCCCGTGGCGCGCGCGTCGTCGGCATCGCCGGCGGCCCGGAGAAGGTCCGCCACGTCGTCGACGTCCTCGGCTTCGACGCCTGCGTCGACCACCGCGCCGACGACTGGCGCGAGCAGCTCGACGCGGCCACGCCCGACGGGATCGACGTCGACTTCGAGAACGTCGGCGGCGAGATCATGGACCACGTCTTCATGCGCCTGAACATCGGGGCCCGCGTGGCGTTGTGCGGGATGATCTCCCAGTACAACAACTCTGGCGGCGGCGATCAGTGGGTCGGTCAGGTCAACATCGGCCAGCTGATCATGCAGCGGGCGACGATGGCCGGCTTCCTCGTGCTCGACTACGCCGAGCGGTTCGAGGAGGCGATCGAGGCGCTCGCCGGGATGCTCGGCGAGGGTCGTCTGAAGTACGACGAGACCGTGATGGACGGCGGGCTGGAGCTGATGCCTGACGCGCTCGGAGCGCTCTTCGAGGGCACCAACACCGGCAAGCTGGTCCTGCGCATCGGCGAGCCGGCCTGAGCCGCGCGGTCACGCCGCGTCCGGCTCGAGCGGGAGCACGAGCCGGGCGAGGCGCAGCGCGACGCGCAGCTCCAGCTGGCGTTCGACGGCGCGATGGCCAAGCAGATCCTCGGCGCGGTGCACGCGGTAGGTGACGGTGTTCTCGTGCACGCCGAGCCGGCGCGCGGCGCGCACGAAGCTGGCGCCCTCCTCGAGGAACACCCGCAGCGTCCCGCGCAGGCGCAGGGTGTTGTCGTTGTCGGCCGCCAGCGGACCGAGCTCGCGGGCGACGAACCGTCGCGCCTCGTCGAGGTCGTGGATCGTCAGCGCGTCCAGCGCGACGTCCACATAGGGCGTCCAGCCCGACCGGCCTCGACCGAGCTTGGCGACCTGCCTCGCGCGCAGCGCTTCTGAGTGGCTCTGGCAGAAGCCCTCGGCGCCGTGGCCCGGCGACCCGAGCGCGACGCGCAGGCCGTCGTCGCCGGGCTCACGCGTCGGCTCGCTCAGCTTGGCGGCCAGCGTCGCGCCGTGCAGCCCCGCCCAGCACGCGAGGTGGCGCCCCTCGGAGATCGTCAGGACGCCATGGGCCCCGAGCGCCTGCGCGACCGCGGCCGCGCGCTCCTCCATGTCGCCGAAGCGCGCCTGCCCGTGGCCGGCGTCGTCGTCGGCGTCGTCGCTCCACACCAGGAACGCGATGTGATGGCGGTCGAGCTCGTAGACCAACCGCTTGCTGACGCCGGCCAGGTCGGCCCGTGAGCCGTCCAGCAGCGCGCGCACCTCGGCGGCACGCATCGCGTCGGCGCCGCGGACCCACTGCTCGCGCTCGGCCATGTACACCTCGGTGAGCCGGTGCTCGAGCGCGTCGACCCAGCCGAACATCCAGTCGCTGAAGAAGCCGACCGCCTCGACGCGGTGCTCGGCCTCGGGCATGGTCGGCTGCAGGCGCGCCATGGCGATCCGCGACAGCTCGCGCTGGCCGGTGCGGTAGGCGCGCAGCAGCGTCTCGAGGCCGAGCCCGCGGCGCACGTACTCGCGCGCGTAGGCCAGCGCCTCCGGCGGCGCCTCGGCCGTCGACGGCGGCGTGCCCTCGCGCAGCATCGTGACGATCAACCCCATGTTGGCTCGCACGCTCTGCAGCGTCCAGACGCGCAGGTCCTCCTCCAGCTCGCCGAGATGGCGGTGGATCGCGTCGCTCAACCGCGCCGACACGGCGTCGAGGTCGGCGCTGAGCGCCTCGACGATCGCGCCCAGCTCGGCGCGGCCGGCGTGCGTGGGCGCCAGGGTGGGGGCGATGGTCGAGCGATCGGGCATCGGGTTCCTCCTAGGAGATGCCGGGGACGCGCCGACCATACGCCCGGTTGTGCTTGCACCACAAGCGGGAGCGGTCAACTCGGCTTGGAGGAACGACGACGCGAGACGGTGCCGGCCGTAGCGTCGGGCTCATGTCCACCACGCCCCACGAGCCCCGCGTCCTGGCCATCGACGCCGGCGGCACGATGACCGACACCTTCATCGTCGACGCCACGGGTCACTTCGTGGTCGGCAAGGCGCAGACGACCCCCGAGGACGAGTCCGTCGGCCTGATGCGGTCCGCCGAGGACGCGCTGCGCCAGTGGGACAGCACGCCCGAGGCCGGCTTCCCGGCGATCCGCTCGGCCGTCTTCTCGGGCACAGCGATGCTCAACCGGCTGCTCACCCGCCGCGGTCAGAAGGTGGGCGCGATCGTCACCGCCGGCCAGGAGGATGCGCTGCAGATGGAGCGCGGGATCCAGACCTACCTCGGGTTCTCGTACGCCGACCGGCTGCACATCGCGACCCACCACCACAACGAGCCGTTGATCCCCCGCGCGCGCATGCGGGGCGTGCGCGGGCGCATCAACCTGTTCGGCAACGAGGTGCTGCCGCTGCGTGAGCAGGACGCGCGCGACGCGGCCGCCGCGCTGCTGGACGAGGGTGTCCAGGGGATCGTGATCTCGCTGCTGTTCTCCTACCGCAACCCCGCCCACGAGCAGCGCGTGCTGGAGATCGTGGAGGAGGAGAAGGCCAAGCGCGGCCAGAACGGTGACTGCCCCGTCTTCGTCTCCAGCGCGCTGTACCCCTCGCGTCGCGACTTCCCGCGGCTGAACTCGACGGTCATCGAGGCCTATGCCGCCGAGCCCTCCCGCGGCACGCTGCGCAGCGTCCGCGACGCCACCGAGGATCGCGGCGCCGGCTTCGAGCTGCGGGTCATGGCATCGCACGGCGGGACGATCTCCATCGACGCCGACCAGCTGGCCACCACCTTGGTGTCCGGCCCCATCGGCGGCGTCGTCGGCGCGCGCTGGCTGGCCGACCGCATCGGCCTCACCAACGTGTTGTGCACCGACATCGGCGGGACGTCATTCGACATCGCCCTGCTCACCGGCCGGCGCTACGAGGTGACGACCACGCCGGACATCGCGCGGTTCGTGCTCAACATGCCGCTCGTGCAGATCGACTCGGTCGGGGCGGGCTGCGGCTCGTTCGTGCGGATCGACCCCAACGCGCGGCGCCCGGAGATCGGGCCCGACTCGGCCGGCGCGATGATCGGCACCGCGTGGCCGGAGGGCGGCGTCAAGACGGTGTCGATCACCGACCTCAACCTCGTGCTGGGCCGGTTGAACCCGGAGTACTTCCTCGGCGGCCAGGTCCAGCTCGACGTCGAGCGCGCACGACACGAGGTGGAGCGTCAGGTCGCCGCGCCGCTGGGCCTCGGCGTCGAGGCGGCCGCGGCCGGCGTCATCGAGCTCTTCGAGACGTCGCTGCGCAACGAAGCCGTCGGCCGGATCCTGGGCAAGGGCTACAGCCCCGCCGACTACACCCTGCTCTGCTACGGCGGCGGCGGCCCGCTGCACGTCGCGGGCTACACCGCCGGCGTGCCCTACCAGCAGGTGCTGGTGCCCGAGTGGGCGGCGGGCTTCTCGGCGTTCGGCTGCGCGTGCGCGGAGTTCGAGTACCGGTTCGATCGCCAGGTCGACCTGCCGCTGCTGCCGACCCAGCAGGTCGAGGAGCGCTTGGCGATGGGCCGTGTGCTGGGCGAGGCGTGGCGCGGACTCGAGGATCGCGTCCAAGCGGAGTTCGCCAAATCCGGCCACGACCCCGCCGACGTGCGCTTCACCCACATGGTCCGGATGCAGTACTACGGCCAGCTGGTCGACATCGAGGTCGACGCGCCTCGCGCCGACGTCGAGACGATCGAGGACATCGACGCGCTGATCGCGGCGTTCGAGGCCACCAACGCAAGGATGTACGCGCGGGCCGCATCCTCGCCCGAGCTGGGGTACTTGATCGCGCAGGCCATCGTGAAGGGCTCGGTGCCGATCGAGCAGCCGACGCTGCCGGAGATGCCACGCGTCTCCGGGGCGCCCCCGGTCAACGCGACGCGCGACGTCTGGTGGGCCGACGGCCCGGCCACGACCGACGTGTACGCCATGGAGGACGTGCGCAACGGTCACACGATCGAGGGGCCGGCCGTGCTGGAGGCCGAGTCCACCACTTTCCCGATCCCACCTGACCGCCGCGCCTGGCTCGACGAGCACGGCATCTTCCACCTCGAGAACAAGGAGGCCTGAGCGCCATGGCCACGATCGACACCATCCAGGCCCTGGAGGCGCCGGCGGCCGCGCCGATCGGCTGGGCCGGGCAGTCGCTGGCGCAGATGCTCGCGACCTCCGAGGAGCTGTTCGAGCGCACCGGCTACTACCACGGCTTGGAACGCCTCCCGCTCAAGGAGGCCGACCCGCTGCACTTCGAGAAGCTCTTCTCGCGCGTGCGTGGCGGCATGGTGACCGCGCGAGAGACCGCGCTGAACATCTCGGCGTCGCCGATCGTGCGCGAGCTCGGTGAGATCTCCTTCGCGCTCTACACGCCGGAGGGCGACAACGTCGCGCTGTCGACCGGGATCATCGTGCACGTCCACACGATGAGCGAGGCCATCAAGTTCATGGTCCGCAACGACTGGGAGGACAACCCGTCGATCCGGCCGGGCGACATCTTCGCCAACAACCAGCCGACGATCGGTGACGTCCACAACGCCGACGTGCAGACGTTCGTCCCGATCTTCAACCCGGAGAAGCCGGGGGAGCTGCTGGCATGGGCCGGCGGCGTCATCCACGTCATGGACATCGGCGCCTCGACGCCGGGTGGCGTGTGCGTCGCGCCGACAACGCGCTTCGACGACGGCATCGACCTGCACTGCATGAAGATCGGCGAGCGCGACGAGCTGGCCCGCTGGCACCTCAAGCGGGTGTCGATGCAGAGCCGCGCGCCCGGGTTGTACGTGTTGGACGAGCGCACGCGCCTGTCGGGCTGCCACATGATCCGCGACGCCGTCGAGCGTTTGGTGCTCGAGGAGGGCAGCGAGGTCTTCCAGCAGTTCATGCGCGAGGCGATCGAGGACGGCCGGCGCGACTTCAAGTCGCGGGTGCGCGGGCTGCTCGTACCGGGTCGCTACCGCTCGTGCGGCTTCACGGAGGCGCGCTACGCCAACAAGGCCAACCTGCCCAAGCGTGCCCGGCGCGACCTCATCATCCACGGCGCCTACGAGGCGGTCGTCGACCGCGACGGCCACTGGACGACCGACCTGCGCGGCTCGTCGGCGTGGGGCTGGCACTCGTTCAACGCCACGCCGTCGGCGCAGCAGGGCATGCAGTGGATCCTGTTCACCCAGACGCTGATCTGCAACGACAAGATCAACGACGGCGCCTACTACGCCACCGAGCTGAAGCTCACCGAAGGCAGCTGGGCCAACCTCGGCGATGCGCCGTGCTCCTCGTCGTTTCCCTGGATGCCGATGTTCTCCACCTCTGTGGGCTACCTCCGGGCGGTGTCGCGGGCGATGCAGTCGCGCGGCTACCTGGAGGAGATCGTCGCGACCTACACGGTGCCGGGCAACGTCGCCCAGGGCGGCGGGCTGGACCAGTACGGCCAGATCTCCGGGTTCATGAACTTCGAGATCGGCGCGCAGGGCCAGGGTGCCAAGTACGTGCTCGACGGCCTGGACTACGGCGCGGCGGTCTTCAACCCCGAGGGCGACATGGGCGACATCGAGATGTGGGAGCTGGTCAAGCCCATGCTCTACCTCGGCCGCCGCATCAAGCCCAACACGGGCGGCTGGGGTCGGCACCGCGGCGGTTCGTCGTTCGAGTCCCTGCTGCTCGTCCACGGCACCGCGGACTTCGAGATCGAGAACATCGGCGCCGGCGGCATGCTCACCTCGCCCGGCCTGTTCGGCGGCTACCCCGCGCCGAGCGCGTACGTGCACAACGTGCTGGGCTCCGACATCCTGGAGCGCGCGGCGGCGGGCGATGCCTACCCGGTGGCCGACGTCAGCGGTGAGGACCCGCAGATGAACGCCTACGGCGGCGAGCATCAGCTGGAGCACGACCCCTACACCATGATGATCGCGGTCAAGACCGGGGACTTGTACTTGTCCTCGGGCCGTGGTGGCGGCGGCCTCGGCGATCCGCTGCTGCGCTCCGACGCGGCGCTGGAGGCCGACGTCGACGGTGGGCACCTGCAGCCGCGCTGGGCCGACCGCGCCTACGGCCGCGCCGATCGCGACGGCGTCCTGCGCACGCGCCTGGAGCGTGCCCGGCCGGCGTCGGAGTGGTGGGCAGCGCAGCGCGAGCGGATCCTGGCCCAGGACCTGATCGAGCCGGTCAAGGTCATGTACTCGGAGTCGATGCGACTGGAGCCCGGCTGGGCCGCGGAGTTCCGCGGGTTCTGGGACCTGCCCGAAGACTTCGACTTCGACGTCGTGACCCCGACGGTCCCGGTGGCCCGCGCGGCGCCGGGCAAGGTGACGCCCGCCGAGTCGGCCGCCGCGTTCTTGGCCGCCTCCGAGGTCTTCCTGCCCGAAGGCCATACCGAGATCGCGGTGACCACCGACATGACGAAGGAGACGCTCGCCGACCTGCTCGACGAGAAGCTGTCGCGCCGCGCGATCAAGGACATTCAGTCGGGCATCAAGGACCCCGACCGGTTCGATACGTGGATCGAGCTGCTGCAGGAGCGCGTCGCCTACGACGACCCGATCGTCCTGCCCTACGGGGAGGGCATCAACATCGTCCGGCGCCGCTCCGACGGCGAGCTGGTGATCCGCACCGACGCGGGCGCCGACCTCTGCCGGTGGGACGAGAACTGGAAGCTGCACGTGCCGATGTTCGTGCGCGACACCGACGAGCTGTACCGTGAGATCTACCCCGTGCTCGGCCACCCCGACGGCGCTTGGCAGGAGCTGCGCGAGTACTACTGCCCGACCTCCGGTCGGCTGCTGGAGACCGAAGCGGTGCCGCCCGGCTACCCGGCGCAGCACGAGTACCTTCCGGACCTGCACGGGTTCTACGCGGGTTGGCTGGGACGGGAGGTGCCTGCCTAGCTAGGCGCGAGGATCGCCCAGGCCGAGGTCGCGGAACAGCTCCTGCTCGTCGGTGAAGATCGCGCGCTTCAGCGCAGATCCTTCAGCCAGTCCAGCAGCAGCGCGTTCACGTCGTCGGGGCGCTCCTGCTGGAGCCAGTGGCCGGCGTCGGGGATGACGTGCTTGCGCACCTGCGGCAGCAGCTCCTCCATGCCGTCGGTCGCGCCGCGCGGAAAGAACCAGTCGTCGGCCGCCGAGATCATCAGCGCGGGTTTGTCGATGACGAACTCGTGGCCCAGACCCTCCTCCCAGTCCTTGTGCAGCGCGCGGTACCAATTCAGGCCGCCGGTGAAGCCGGTGCGCCGGTACGTGTCCGCGTAGACCGCGAGCTCGGCGTCGCTGAGCAGCTCGTCGCCGAACAGCTGCGGGTCGCCGACGAAGACGCCGGCCGGGACCTCGCGCACCTCCGCGGGCGCGGCCTCGAACTCGTCCATCGTGTAGCCGCGGCCGCGCAGCAGCGCGCGGAAGGTCGCCTCGACGTCGCGCTCCAGCAGGGCCTCGCCGACGCCGGGCTCCTGGAAGGTCGCCATGTAGTGCTTGGGTCCGCGCAGCTCGTGGTAGATCGCGAGCAGGTCGGCGTCGCCGGGCGTGAAGTAGGGCGTGCACAGGCTGGCCACGGCCCGGACGCGATCGGGCGCGTAGACCCCGGAGTACCAGGCGGGCATGCTGCCCCAGTCGTGGCCGATGAAGATCGCCTGCTCGATGCCGAGGGCGTCGAGGACGCCGGTCGCGTCCGCGACCAGGTTCTTGACGCTGTAGCTCTGGCTGTCGGCCGGCGCGTCGCTGTCGCCGTAGCCGCGCTGGTCGGGGACGATGACGCGGAAGCCCGCGTCGGCGATCGGGCCGATCTGGTTGCGCCACGAGTAGGCGAGCTCCGGGAAGCCGTGCAGCAGCAGCACCGCGGGGCCCTCGCCCTGCTCGTGCACGGCCAGCTCGATGCCGTTGGTCGGGACGCGGCGGGACGGGGGGAACATCGGCGGCTCCTGTTCGGGAACGGGGTGGGGTAGGTCGCGACCGTACTTCGGGTGCCAGGGGATTCGCGCGCGTGGCGGCGGCGGGCTTGTCGCTTCCCCAACGGCGTGATGCATAGGCTCTTGGGTCGGTTGGCGCCGCCCGCCAGGGTGGCGGTCCGCCGATCACCACCGATCTGACCACGAGCTCCACGGAGAACGCCGCATGTCCGCCATCGCCGCGCCGAACGTCCCGACCCGTCCCGTCCTGGCCGATGCGCTGCCGGGCTCCCGCGCCGTCGCGGACGCGGCAGCGATCCTGGGCGGCGTCGGCCTGACAGCCCTACTGGCGCAGGTGGCGTTCACGATCCCGCCGTCGCCCGTGCCGGTCACCGGCCAGACGCTGGCCGTCGGCCTGGTCGGCGCGACGCTCGGCGCGCGCCGCGGCATGGCCTCCCTCGTGCTGTACGCGCTGCTCGGCCTCCTGCTGCCGATCTACGCCGAGGGCGCGCACGGCTGGAGCGTCGTCTGGGGCGCGAGCGGCGGCTACATCGTCGGCTTCGTCTTCGCCGCCGGCGCGATCGGCTGGCTGGCCGCGCGCGGCGCCGACCGCCACGTCGCCGCAGCTTTCGCGGCCTTCGTCGTCGGGCAGCTGCTCGTGTTCGCCTTCGGCCTCGCCGGGCTGAAGATCGCCGTCGCCGAGTCGTGGGGCTGGACCATCCACAACGGCTTCTCGATCTTCATCGTCGGGGGCATCATCAAGGCCTTGATCGGCGCTGCGGCGCTGCCGAGCGCGTGGCGCCTCGTGGGACGGTTGGACGGGATCCAGCGGCCGCGCGGCTGACGGTCGGCGGATATCGCGGAACAACTCGCGGAACAACTTGAGCGCGATTCAGAGCACCTGAGCCGGCACGACCCCGCATGAACACGGGCGATACGCCTGAGCGCTAGAAGGTCCGCATTTGCGGGCCTTTTGCGTTGGTTGAGCGAATGTGGCGGAGCCGCCACCCGGTCCAATCCCGGTCCAAATCTTCCGCGGGACGCGCCCGGGCAGGTGATGTCGTTGGCGCTGATCCTCGCGAGCGGTGCTAGCGCCTGCACCGAAAGGAGCACCGCCAGAACGGCAGACGCTCCCCCTCGTCTTGTCTCTGTGAAGGAGGACGGGTTGTCAATGGCGTTGGTATCGGGCTGTGGCTAGCGGCCCGTCGGTGATGGTTGTTGGTGTGGAGCGGTGCTCATGTCTCTATCGCCCCGTCGGTGTGCGGGGATGTGGCGAAATCGGAGCGGCTCGTCCGGCGGTGCATGTCCAGCATGAGCCGTCAGGCGGCTAGCCGAAACGGGGCACCTGCCGGAGCGAAGGGTTGGTTGTTGGTGAGCATGTGCCAGATCGCCTCGGTCAGGCGGCGGGCGAGGTCGATCTGGGCGACCTTGGGCCGCGCTGGCGGCCCAGGCGGCGCTTGGTGTGCTGGTAGCGCTCGGCGTAGTAGGGGTGCTTGCAGGCGTTCAGCGCGGCCTCGAAGAGCGCCCAGCGCAGGTACTGGGGCCGTGCTTGGAGGTCGGGCCGCGTGCGTCGACACCGCCGGACTGCCGGACGCGTGGGCAGAGTCCGGTTTAGCCGCAGAGCTTGGCCGGCGAGGCGAAGCGGCCGATGTCGCCGATCTCCGAGGCGATGGTGTAGGCGTTGATCCAGCCGATGCCCGGTGCGGTGAGCGACACGGGGATGTAGCGGTGGTCGGCTCCTTGGCGCTTGAGTTGGACGGTGAGCTCGGCGATCCGCAGATCGAGCTCGTCGATCAGCTGCAGGCTGACGTCGATGTTGGCCCGCCATGGGTCCGGGATCGCGAGGCGGTCGAGCAGTTCGCGGCCGGCGTGGCCGAACAGGTCGGAGACCGGGCAGGGGTGGCCGAAGGCGACCAGGCCGGCGTGGATGCGGTTCTTCAGCGTCGTGCGGTGACCGACCAGGTGCAGCCGGAAACGGGCCAGCTCGCGCTCGCGCCGGACCGCCGGGTCGGGCAAGCCAGATCTCGGCGACCAGGTCGCGCGCCGACACGTGGCCAGCACGCGCGCGTCGATCTTGTCGGTTGCACGCCCAGCGGGGCCAGGCCCTTGACCTTCTGGGCGTCGGCGATCAGCACGTCCCAGCCGTGCTCTTCGAGTTGGTCGTGGACGAACCGCGCGCCATTCATCGACTCGATCACCCCGCGGACCGCCGGCCATGCATCGCCGTCCTCGCCGCCAGCCCGCGGAGGCCGTCGGCATCGGGCGGCGAGGCCCACTCATCCACGATCTCACCGGCCGGCCGGCGACAACAGGCAGACGTCGACCTTTCGGCGACTCAGATCCAACCAGCGTGCAACATGGGAGACAGGCCTCCTTGGACTCGCTTCTCGGTGATACGTCGAGCGTCCCACCGAGGAGGCCCTCCTTCATCGCAGTCCATTAGGGTGATCGGGTCGGCCATCCGGTGCGAAGCTTGCGTCTCGGACGTGCGGGCCAGCGCACCGTGACGCGCGTGCCGATGAGGTCAGCCGGACCGCGGGCTACCTTCCGGGTCAATCATCTCGACGACCACGGTCGCGAAGCGACCTGCTCGCCACTCGTACAGATTTAGCCGCCACGCGGCTCGTGGTCGGAAGCGGCGGCCAGCGATCGCGTACAGCGGCGTCGCGGTGCGGAAGCCGCCGTCTTGCGCGATGGCCTCGGCCGTCTGGGCATCCTGTCGGCTCGGCACGAGCGACCCGCGCGGATGGGTATGCCAGTCGCCCAGGTAGGCGATCATGCGGCCGCTGTCCTCGTAGATGCGCGCCCCCTCCGCGTTCTGCCACTCGGCGTCGGGCTCGAACGCGTGGCGCTCATGGCGCGCATGTGGGCCGGGACCCAGGATTCTGGCGACGACCGTACGATCCCCGTCGCGCCAGCCCAGTAGCGCACCGCCGGTCTCCCGCCGAGGCCACCGCCGGGCCTCGGCCAAGAGCTCGGTCAGCGCGTTCCGGTAGATCCAGCAGCGGCTCGACACGCGTCGCAATCCGGATTGAGTGGCAGCGACGCAACGGCCATGCGCGGGCGCTCGGCATCGTCAGGGCGACGGCGGAAGCTCACAGCTGCGTAGTCCCAGTCGGCGTCGGGGTACCCGCCCGCGGGAGCCAGGGTGCCAACCGCCATCCGGGTGAGGATGGCGGCGGCCTCGGTCGCGTCCAAGCCGGCGCCGGACACCGTCGGGTGGCTGCAGCCCTGGACGACCACCGAGGCGCCGATTCCCCGGTCGGCTTGAGGCAGCGCGCCTGTGCGATGGGCCGTTGTGAGGCAGGTGAAGCACGCCGTGCGCCCGGGAAGGCAGCGGACGAACTCCGCGCCGACGAGCCCGTCGGTCATCCATCCGCTCACCATCGGCACGTCGGCCTCGCCGGCCACGCGTCCGAGGAACTGGGCGACCTGGTGGGACCCAGTGGCCTCGACGAGAAGATGCGCGCCGTCGAGGAGCGCGGCCACGCGTTCCAGCGGGGACCGGCCGGCGGGCCACTCGTCCTCGCCGAATCGCAGGTGATGGCCCTCCGCCTCGCAGTAGGGGTTGCTGCGTTGGCACGCGGAGGCCACCGCCTCGGCCTTGGGGTCGCCGACGCTACCGAGGTCGAGGCGGTGACGGACGATGTTGCCGAGCTCGAGGCGGTCGAAGTCGAGGATGTCGAACCGACCGACGCCGGCCTTGGCGAGCTCGACGGCGACGTGCGCGCCCATCGTCCCCGCGCCGGCGACGACGACTCGCGCTCTCGCCAGGCCGCCGAGCTCGGGCGTCCGGCGCCGCAGCTCCCGCTCATCGAGATGCTGGGCATGCAGCAAGGCCCGCGCCTCGGGCTTGACGCCGTGGTCGACGTAGAGGAACAGCCACGCCTGGCGCTCAGAGCCGTCGGCGCCGGCCTCCTCGGGGAACGTGAGGGCGGCGATTTCGACGCGCGGCGGCTGTGGGATCCGGCCCTTGCCGCGCAGTCGCCGCGGCACGGGACGGCTCAGAAGATCGGGATGGTGCTCGAGGATCCACGCGTGCACGGAAGCGCCGGCAGGCCCCGCGTCGAGCGGCGGGCAAGCCAGGCGGCGCCACGGCACCCGGAGGCGCTCCGTCTTCTGCTCACCAGTGTCGGCCGCGGCATCCGTCGTCGCGCGGGTGCCGACGGCCTGGACGAGGAAGAGCCGCGGGCGCAGGCGGGCTAGGGTCAAGACGCCGCCGTCACCGTCGGGGTCGACGAGGTCGGCGGGCACAAGGACCGAGGCGTCCCGTGCGTACTGGAAGTGGGCGGTGGCAGGCTCGGGCATCGGCGCCTCGTTACCGCGCACGACGTCTTCGCCCTGCTCGGCGTCGGCGAGCAGCCGGCGCAGCTGCTGGGTTACGAGGTCGGCGCCGCCCCACTCCTGCGCCTTCCAATCGTCCAGTGGGCGCTCGAGGAGGCAAAAGTTGCCGCCGAACGGGTGTTGATGACGGCTGAGCAGCCCGGCCGGCCCGTACACGACCGGCGGCAGCTCGGGGTACTCGCTCGGGTAGGCGACCTGCAGCGGCACCTCCTCGCCGCGATACGTCACGGCACTGTGGATGACGAGCCGCCCGGCCGCCCGGGCGTCCTCGTCGACCGCAGCCGAGAGCTCGCGCGCCACGAAGCGCGCGAGCTCCCAGGCCAGCAGGTCAGGGAAGCGCTCGAACCAGGGCCGGACGTCGATCACGCGTGGCGGCGCGGCCGTCCGTGATCCGGCGGCTGCGGCGGCCCGGGCTTGGGGTCGGGCGGCCCGTGCGGGTCGGGGTGGTCGGGGTGGTCGGGGTGGTCGGGGTGGTCGGGGTG
>Ga0193699_10000045_pt1 | contig 74510 bp, 68 predicted proteins | sample L3c2metaG_FD_160095 | JGI IMG/M metagenome (GOLD analysis project Ga0193699, IMG submission 160095) | Soil microbial communities from a riparian zone of the East river system, Colorado, United States - L3c2 | ecosystem: Environmental > Terrestrial > Soil > Riparian zone | place: USA: East...
CAACGGCGGCCTGGCCGCCACCGCGACCGGATAAACCCGCCCGCCCGCAGCCGCTGGCAGCACCCAACGACAACGGGCGGGGCGCTTCGCGCCCCGCCCACCCGCCACGGGCCTGAAACCGGCCCACACCCAACAGCGGCCCCGCCAGACCACCGCCCGCGCCGCTTAGCGACCCACGCTCCTAGCCAATTCTTACGTCTGCGCACGGTGGCCGCAGGGAGTTTTTAGGACCGCTTCAGGAAGGAGGCAGACAATCGCTTTGCGAACGTACTCGCACGTGCACCTCCTCCCAGAAGCACGATCCGGCCCGCTCCTCAAGCGGGTCGGTTCGATTAAAGGGGGATCGTGTTACGCGCAGGTTGAGAAGTGGGGCGCACGCGCTCCGGACGGCCGGCTCAGGAGAAGCCGACCGCCCGGCGAGCGCGCCGGGCGGGCCCACCCCGGGCCGCCCGAACCACCCGACTCGTCGCTTCGCCGACCCATCGGCGCTGCGACACGGCCCCGTTTCCGTCCGTCCGCTTCACCGGAGCCGTTCGAGGGCTCAAACGGGTCCTGCACGCAGAACTTGCGCTCAGATCAGCCCGAGCGCTGTTCGCTGCCGGACGTCGAGCTCTGCTGCGCGCGCCGCTCGCGGATGCGGACGGCCTCGATGCGGTTCTCGCGCACGGACTCCACCCTGATCGAGTACCCGTCGGCCGAGATCGTGTCGCCGCGCTTGGGCAGCCGCCCGAGCTCGGCGAACACGAAGCCGCCGACCGAGTTGTAGGCGTCGGTGTCGACCGGCAGCTCGACGCCGTAGTCGAGCAGGTCGGTGACCGCGACGTGCCCGCGGACGAACCAGTCGCCGTTGGCGAGGCGACGGATGTGGCCGCCCGCCGGATCGGTCTCGTCGTCGATCTCGCCGACGACCTCCTCGATGATGTCCTCGACGGTGACGATGCCGACGACGCGCCCGTACTCGTCCACGACGACCGCCATCGACGAGCGCTGGCGCTGCAGGTCGGCCAGCAGGTCGTCCAGCGGCTTGGTCTCCGGGACGATGACCGCCTCGCGCACCAGCGGCTCGATCGACGCCTGCGGCCCCTCGGCCATCAGCGCGCGGGCCAGCGAGTTGGAGTGCACGATGCCGCGCACGCGGTCGCGGTTGTCGTCCTCGGTCACGACCAGGCGCGTGTGGCCGGAGCTGATGCAGCGGCGCAGTGCGGTCTCGACGTCCTCGCTGAGGTCCACCGTGACCACGGCCGGGATCGGCGTCATGACCTGGCGCGCCTCCTGCTCGTGCAGGTGGAAGACGCCGCTGAGCATGCCGGCCTCGCCCGCGTCGAGCTTGCCGCCCGCGCGCGCCTGGCTGATGAGGATGCGCAGCTCCTCGGGGGTCGCGCCCTCCTCGGACGCCGCCTGGGGATCGACCCGCAGCAGCCGCAGGATCGCGTTGGCCACGGCGTTGAGCAGCGAGATGAACGGCTTCATCGCGATGTTGAACGCGCGCAGCGGCCGGGCGACGCGGATCGCGATCCGGTCCGGATGGATGATCGAGTAGATCTTCGGGACCTGCTCGCCGACGACGACGTGCGCCGCGGTGACGATGATGTAGGCGATCGCCACCGAGATCCCGACCTTCACGTTGTGCGAGAAGTTGCCGAAGATCGGCTCGAAGATCGTGGCCACCGCCGGCTCGCCCAGGAAGCCGATGCCCAGCGAGGCGAGCGTGATGCCGAACTGGCACGCCGACAGGTACTGGTTGAGGTCGTCGTGCAGCGTCAGCGCGCGGCGAGCACCGGCGTTGCCCTCTTCGGCCATCTCCTGCAGCGAGGAGCGCCGGGAGCGGACGAGGCCGAACTCCGCGGCCACGAAGAAGCCGTTGATGCCGATCAGCACCGCGACCGCCAGGAGCAGCAGGATGGTCACGTGGCGAGGCCGGGTCTGGGCCCGGCGCTACTTCGAGAAGGGTCGTCGTTCATGGAGCGACGACCGCACGGTACCAGCGTCAACGGCGCTCCGGGCAGCCGCCGAGCAGATCGGTCTGCAGGAGCGCCCGCCCGAGCGCCGTCCAGGCGGCCCCGTAGTAGGTCGGGGACCGGCGCTCCTGCTCGGCGGCGTCGTCCAGCAGGCGGCCCGCGGCCGTGGCATCCCCCGCCGCCGCGGCCTGTGCGGCGCGGGCGACTGTGAACACCGGGTGCGTGGTGGGCGCGGCACGCTCGAGGCCCCGCAGGGACGCGGCCAGCCGGCGATCCTGCGGGTCGCAGGAGGCGGCGAGGCGGATCGGCAGGCGCGCGGCGTCGAAGCCGTAGGCGGGCGCGCCGGGGCCGCCGGAGGGTCCGGCCGGCGCCGGCGGCGGTCCGACCGTCGCCCAGTCGGTCGGCGTCCGGCCGCCGGGTCCGACGAGCGCGGCGACGGTCCGCCGCGTGGCGACCGCGACGTCGTCCATGTGCAGCGCGGCGAGGCCGCGCGGGTCGAAGTAGCTGGGGTTCGCGATGCCGCGCTGGGTCGCCCACGGCCCGGCCAGGAGGACGCCGCCACGGATCTCGTGGGCGCGCATCGCGTCGGCGATCCGGCGCGCCTGCGCCTTCAGCGGCGGCTCGCGGAAGCGCGCGGCGCCCAGCAGCAGCGCGTGGGCGACGTCGAGGTCGGCGTCGGCCGACGCCTCCGGGTCGGCGATCTTCCCGCCCGCCCAGTGCCAGGAGAGCAGGCCGTCGGCGCGGCGCAGGTGCGCCTGCGTCCAGGCCCAGACGCGATCGAAGCGCGCGCGATCGCCCGCGGCCACGGCGGCCAGCAGCGCGTAGGCCTGCCCCTCGCTGACGGTGTCGCCGCCCTGGTCGCGCCGGACGACCCGGCCGTCGGGATCGACGTAGCGGTCCAAGAACGCGCGGGCCGCGGCCTGCGCGGCCGCCCGGGGCGAGGCCCGGGACGAGGGGCGTGACGCGCCGCCGCAGCCGGCGGCCACCGCGACCGCCACCGCCAGGACCAGTGCGAGCGCCTGCCTCAGGCCGCCCACCGCTCCTCGACGCCGACCGGCGTCTCGTCGACCGCGGCGGCCGGCGGCGCGTCGGGACGGGCCAGCGCGGGCCACGCGCCCGCCAGCAGGATCGTGACGTGGAAGCCCGCGAAGGCGACGTTGTTGACCGTCGCCGGCGAGGCGTCCCGCAGCAGCCCGTCGATCGCGACCGTCACGAGCACCGTGACCATCGCGAGCGCCGGCCACACCGCGCCCGGCTGGCGGCCCGGCGTGCCCTGCTTGGGCGTCACGACGAACCCGCCGCGCCGCCCGGTCAGCGCAAGCAGCGACGCGCGGACACCGATCCAGAAGCTCGACGTCGCCAGCGCGAACCCGGCGAACGTGAAGGCGCCCGCGCCGGCCACCGCGACCATCCCCAGCGCGACCGCGTAATACGGCGCGAAGTGCACCAGGAACTGGTCGGCGCTGGCCCCGGCCAGCGGCTGGGCGCCGGTCAGGATCCGCACGATCGGCATCGCGAGATAGACCAGCACGGTCCAGCCCGACAGGAAGTACATGGACGACAGCAGGTACTGCAGCTTCTGCCGGTGCGGCAGGTCGGCCCGCAGCGCCCTGCGCGTCCCGCCCAGGCAGCCGCGCGCCCAGCGCTGCTGCTGCGAGACGTAGGACTTCATGTCCTCGGGCCCCAGCCCCGAGGCGACGACCTCGGGCATGTAGGCGGTGCGCCAGCCGCGCTCGTGGAGCGTGATCGACAGCTCGAAGTCCTCGGTGACCGAGTCCTCGGGGAACCCGCCGGCGTCCACGAGCGCCGACCGCCGGAACACCATGTTGGTGCCGCAGCAGAACATCGCGCCGAGGCCGTCCTTGCCGCGGGCGATCGCGCCGAAGAACAGGGCCTGCTGCGCCCACGCGGCGGCGGCCACGCGGTTGCGGTGCGCGTTGGCGTAGTACTGCGGCGTCTGGACCATCGCGACGCGCTCGTCGGCGAGGTGGCCGAGCGTCGCCTCCAGGAAGCGCGGTGCCGGCACGTGATCGCAGTCCAACACCACCAGGAACTCGGCGCCGGTCCGCGGCAGCGCGTCGTTGATGTTCCCCGCCTTGGCGCCGTCGCGGCGCTCGCGCGTCAGGTAGCGGGCGCCGTGGCGAGCGGCCATCGCGCGCATCGCGTCGCTGCGTCCGTCGTCCAGCAGCCAGACGGTCACGCGCCCGCCGCGCAGCGCGGACGCCGCGGCGATCGTCGGCTCGACGACACCGACGGGCTCGTCGTAGGTCGGCACGAGCACGTCGACGGCGGGCGGCGGACCGCCGTCGGCCAGCCGCAGCGGCGGACGCGCGCGCTGGCGCGACGCCGTCCACCAGAAGCCGACGGCCTGCACGAGGTTGAACGTCTCGGCGGCGATCAGGATCACATAGAGGATCGGCGATCCCATGCGCCCGGGCTCCAGCAGCCAGGCGAAGTACCAGGCCGCCAGCGGCAGCGCGAGCAGCGCCAGCAGCCGCACGCGCAGCGCCGCATGGCGGCCGGCGCGGCCGTCCCAGCGGGGCGCCTCCAGGCGCGGGTCGCTCGTCGTCGTGGTCGAGGGCTGTGCGCTCATCGGAACTCCCACACCTTCACCTGGGGCTTGCTGAAGTGGTCGGTCTGCCGCCGGCCGCCGCGCTGGATCGCGGTGATCCCCTTGGCGGTCGCGTCGGCGTGCTGGCGCTGGTCCAGGAAGCTCGCCATCAGGAACACGCGGCGGCGATGCGCCGGGTCGCGCTTCGGGATCCCCTGGTCCAGCGGCCGGGCCGTCACGCCGGGCTGGAGGTAGTGCACAAGGTCGCCGAGGTAGTCGGGCTCGTAGAGCACCACGTCACCGGGCCGGGCCTGGTCGTGGATCTGCGTCAGCGCGCCCTTGAAGTCGTACAGGCGCGGGTTGGAGCGGTTGAGCTGCTGGTCGGCGGTGCCGGCGGCGAGGGTCAGCGCCAGCGCGCCGGTCGCCAGCGCGGCACCGGTGCGCGACGCGGTCCACCCCGTCGTCGCCCGCGCGAGCAGCAGCAGGACCATCGGGGTCAAGGCGATGAAGTACCGCGCCTCGAACAGGAACGGCTTGGCGACGCCGAGCGCGGTCATGCCCAGTGCGGGGACGAGCGCGACGGCGGCGACGAGGCCGGTCCGCCCCGGCCGCCCGCGGCCCAGCAGCAGCAGCGCGCCGAGCATCAGCGCGGGCCACAGCGCGGTGAGCGCCGCCATCGTGGCGTTGGAGTGGTAGCCCCAGATCGCCCAGACGAGGTTCGTCAGCCCCGAGTAGACGCCGGGTCCGTCGCGCCCGCCGTCCACGTCGCCGCCGGCCTGCGACGGCGACTGGTCGAAGCCGCGGCCGGCCGACTCGTTGGCCGAGAACTGCTCCAGGGCGAAGTGCGCCAGCGGGAGCAGCAGGACGGCCGTCAGCGCCAGCGCTCCGACCCAGCCGAGCAGCCGCGTGCGGACCGGCTCGCCGGCGCGGTGGGCCTGCCACAGCTGCCACGCGGTCCCCGCGTGCAGCACGCCGACGACCAGCGCGGCGAAGTACTGCGTCCAGATCAGCGCCGCGCCCGAGACCGCGAGCGCCACCCACCAGCGGCCCTGCCCCGTGCGCATCGCCCGCAGCTGCGCGTACAGCGCGACCGTCGCGAAGAGCATGAAGAACGCGTACATCCGCGCCTCCTGGGCGTACCAGACGGCGAACGGCGCGACGGCGGCCAGCAGCGCGGCGGCCAGGCCGGCGCGCGGGCCGTAGAGCTCGCGACCGGTCGCCCACAGCACCGGGATCAGCAGCGTGCCGGCGAGGATCGACGGCGCGCGCACGACCATCTGGCCGGTGCCGAACAGGTGGACGATCGCCCACAGCACGAGGTGGTGCAGCGGCGGGTGGACGTCGGACGTGCGCAGGCTGTCGAGGAGGCCGTTCAGCGGGAGCTGGGCCTGGGTGACGCTCGTCGCCTCGTCGAGCCACAGCCCGCGGGTCGCTACGAGGCGCAGCGCGAGCGCCAGGGCGGTGATCGCCGCGAGCGCGACGAGCGGGCGCCGGTCGCGCGGAGCCGCCTGCGCGGGCGCGGCCGCCGGCGCCTGGGGGGACAGTCCCCCACCCGTTTGGGCGGGGGACTGTCCCCCGCGGTGGCGCGGCGTCCGGACGCGGGGGAAGGGCAGGACGACGCCGCCGCTGAGCGCCGTGGCGCCGAGGAGCAGCGCGGCGGCGGCGAACGTGCAGGCGGCGACCGCGCCGGGCGTGCGCGCGAGGGCGAGGATCAGCACGGCCTGGATCGCGGCGACGCTGCCGACCGCGGCGGCCATGCGCCGGCCGGCGCCCTGCGCGCAGCGCTGGGCGACCAGCACGCGGGCCACGCCGAGCAGCGCCATCGCGCCGACGTACGGCGCGACCAGCCCGGCGACCGGGGCGAACCGGTCGCCGAAGCCGAGCGTGACGAGGGTGCGCGGCGCGATCGCCACGACCGCGACGGCGCCGAGCCCCAGCGCCGCGGCGGCGCCGAGGGCGGCCAGCAGCGCGCCGCGCTCCCCGGTCCGCGCGCGCGGCAGCAGGACCAGCGGGATCGTCGTCGTCGCGAAGGCGGCGATGCCCCCGAGGGTCGACAGCACGGCGAAGCGCCCGGCGTCGCCGTCGGTCAGCAGCGCGTTGGCCAGCAGCACGTCCTGGTTCTGGACGAGCGCCAGTCCGAGGAAGGCCGCGACGGCGGGGCCGGTGGCGGTGATCGTGGTGGCGGCGTCGCGCGACGCGGTGGCGCGCGCGCCATGGCCCGCCCGCCCGGTCGCGGCCACGGCCAGCGCCGCCCAGCCGCCGGCCACGACGGCCAGCGCGGCACCCGGAGCGCCGGCGCCGGCGGCCAGCGGCACGCCGAGGCCGAGGCGCACGGCCGGCTCGACGAGCAGGCTCGCGGCGGCGCGGCCATGCCGCTGGGCGCCGAAGAGGCGGCCGCGCTCCAGCGCCAGGGGCATCGCCGCCGGCACGCCGGCGGCGAGCACGAAGGTGAGCGCCACCGGCAGGCCGAGCACGGGCGCCAGCGGGATCCCGAGGATCGCCACCGCCACGCCGAGGCCGAGGCCGCCGGTGACGACGTGGCGCCGCATGCGGCCCGCGAGGCCGCGGTCGAGCGCGCTGCCCGCCGAGAGGCTCGAGGCCGGCACGTGCACCAGCAGGTAGAGCGCCAGGAACGCCGCGACCTGCGCGAAGCCGCCGGGGCTGAGCAGCCGCGCGGCGATCAGCGCGAACGCGGCGTTGCCGAGGCCGGCGACGACCTGCGCGCCCGCCACGCCGGCCTGCTCGGCGGCGAGCCTGCGGAGGTCGACGCGGGGGCGCGGGCCGGGCGCGGGCGCCGGCGTCGCTGCGCGGCGCCGGGTCGTCCGGGCCTGCGGGGCGGCGGTCGTCGGGGCGCTCAAGAGGACACCGCTTCCGGGACGGTCCAGGGCTCGGGCGCGAGCGGCAGGCCGCTCACGTCGTCGGCCGGGCCCTCCCGGCCGCGGGTCAGCACGAGGTGCAGCAGGCGCAGGCCCTCCTCGGCCCGCGCGACCTCGGCCTTGATCGCCGGCGCGGCGGGCGCCGCGCCGTCGAGCGCGGCGAGCGCGGTCTCGCCCAGCACGGCCGGCGGCGCGACGGCGTCGACGACCGGCTGGCGCAGCCGCCGCGCGACGCCGGCGAGCTTGGACTCGTGCGCGTAGGCGACGAACGGCGTGCCGGCGGCCGCGGCGGCGATGGCGGCGTGGAACCGCAACGCGACCACGGCGCCGAACGACCGCGCGACGTCACGGGCCTCGTGGAGGTCGGCAGGCGGCACGATCAGCTCGGGCGCGCCGCCGAGGCGGTCGCGCACCGCGCGTCCCAGCTCGAGGTCGTCGATACCGTTCCCACCCGCGCCGCCCACCTGGAACGGCTGCAGCACCAGCGGGACGCCCGCGGCGACGATCGGCGCCAGCGCCTCGGCGAGCCGCCCGGCCAGGCGGCGTCCGCCCGCGTGGTGGCTGAGCACGACGAGCACGCCCTCGCGCCGCGGCGACGTGGCGCGGTCCGGCGAGGCCAGCGGCGCGTCCTGAAACAGCGTCCAGGCAGGGTCGGCGCCGATGCGAAAGGGCGTCGGCGCGCCCGCGGCGGCCAGCGCCGCGGCGGACTCGTCGTCGCGCAGCACGAGCAGGTCGGCCCGGTGCACGAGGCGGCGCGCGAGCGTCCGCGCGGTCTGGGTCGGCAGCGCGCCGGCGCCCACGCCCACCATCGCCAGCGGGCGGCCGAGCGCCGTGGCGCCGGCCGCCATCGCCAGGGCGCGGCGCAGCAGCGAGAGCGGCGGGCGCCCGCACCCGGGCCCCAGCGCCTTGAAGACCGTGCCGCCGGCGAACACGACGGCGTCGGCGCGCGCGACCGCACGGGCCACGGCGACGGGGTCGTCGGCGCTGACCGGCGTGCAGCCGGCCAGCGCGTGGTCGGGCGCGCCCGGCGCGGCGGTCGCGGTCAGCTCCCACCCGTCGAGGGAGTCCGCGAACGCCTGCAGGAGGGCGTCGTCGCCCGGGTTACGCTGCCCGAAGGCTCCAGCGAGGACCGCGCTCGGAATGGCTCACCTCCGCGTAGAGGTCGAGGTGCGTGCGCGCGACGGCCGGCCAGGTGCGGCCGGCGAGCAGCTCGGCGGCGACGTCACGCAGCGCCGCGCGTGCGGCGCCGTCGACGGCCAGGTCGCGCAGGCGCGCCGCGAGGGCCGGGGCGCCGGACGGCGCCACGAGCGCGTCGGGCACGCCCGCGCTGCCGGCCAGCTCACGGGAGACGAGCATCGGCGTGCGGTGGGCCAGCGCCAGCGCCAGGGCGCCGCTGCTGCTCACCGGCTGCGGATAGAGGAACGCCGCGAGGTCGGCGGCGCCGAAGCAGGCGGCGACGTCGGCGTCGTCCACCCGGCCGGTGAACGTCGCGTGGTCGCCGTGCTGCGCGCGGAGCTCGTCGGCGTAGCCGCCGGGGCCCTCCATGCGCGGGTGCTCGCCGCCGGCGACGACGACGTGGACCGACTCGGCGGCCAGGCGCCCGGCCTCCAGCACCCGCTCCAGTCCCTTGTACGGGGCCAGGAAGCCGAAGCAGAGCACGGTCAGCCGGCCGTCGTCGAGCCCGTGGCTGGCGCGGAACGTGGCGGTGCGCTGCGCGGTCGCCGCGTCGGCAGCGCCCGCGGGCACGCCGGGCTCGACGCCGTGCGGCACGACGCGCGCGCCGTCGACGACGCCGGCGAAGCCGGGCTCGTGCACGACCACGGCGTCGGCCAGCCGCGCGATCGACGACCGGATCGCGGCCATGCCGGCGCGTGCCAGCGGGACCGGCGCGCTGACGCGGTGCAGCGCCACGAAGTCGGCGTCCACGGCGCGCGGGTCGACGACGTGGTGCATCGTCACCACCGTCGCGCGGCGGGCGCGCAGGGCGGCCAGCGCGGGCGCGAGCCCCGCGGCCGACGCCGGTCCGCCGTAGAGGAACGTCTCGTGCTGGAGGTGCACCGCCGGCGCGCCGGTCTGGCCGGCCGCCAGCGCGGCGGCGGGCAGCACGCTCGGGCCGCCGCTGCGCACGCGCCGCAGCACCTGGACCGGGCCGTCGCTCGTGCGGTCGGGCTCGCCCTCGAGCCGCGGCGCGACCACGGCGACGCCGGCGCCCTCGCCGGCCAGCGCATGCGCGAGGTTCGCGGTGTAGGAGGCGACGCCGCTGTGGCCGCCGTGCCGCTCGCCACGCGGCGGGTACGGGGAGATCAGGCAGACATCAGGAGTGCTCATCGGCGCAGACCGTCTGCGAGCGCCACGGCGCGGGCGCGCCGCTCGAACCGGTTCGCCGCGTGCAACGGCATCGCCGGCACCCCGTCGGCGCTCCGCCGCTGCCGCGCGGCCCACAGGCGCAGCAGCCCGGCGCCCATGCGGCGCGTGTCCTTGACCGCGTCCACGCGCGAGCCGTCCTGGTCGACCCAGATCGTCGGAACCTCGGCGAGCCGGTGGCCGCGGTCGGCCGCGACCTGCAGCAGGTCGACGTCGAACAGCAGGTCCGTGGTCGTGAGCGCGGGCAGGACGTCGTCGACGACGTCGCGACGCAGGACCTTGGCCCCGCACTGGGTGTCGGCGTACGGCAGGCCGAGCAGCCGGCGCACGGCGAAGCTGAACCCCGCGCTCGTGAGGCGCCGTCGCAGCGGACGCGCCGCGGGCAGCACTGCGCTGGGGTGATGGCGGCAGGCGATCGCCCCGCCGACCGTCCCCGCGGCGTCTGCGAGGCGCAGCAGCTCGCCGGGCGGCGTGGCGCCGTCGGCGTCCACGAACCCGACGAGGTCGGCGTCGGAGCGCGCGAAGGCCTCCATCAGCACCCCGCCCTTGCCGAGCTTGGGGAACTCGTGCGCGACCACGCGGCGATCGCGCGCCGCATGGCCGGCGACCACCTCGGCGGTCGCGTCCGTGCAGGCGTCCAGAGCGATCACGAACCGTGTGCCGGGGTCGGAGCAGACGGCCCGGTAGCTGTCCAGCGTTGTGCCGATCCGGTGTTCCTCGTTGTGCGCGGGCATGACGATGTCCAGGCGCATGGCGATGCCTCCCGTTGTGCGGGTGGTTGGCGGAAGAGGTGCTGCGCGTGCGGGCCACGACCTCTCGGCCGTGCGCACGATGCTTCGGTGCTGCGCCGGCGACGCGGACCCGGGGGTCCTCCCCCTGTGCCGCCGGGCAGCGCGCGGCGGTTGGTGCCGACGCGCTCACCCACCACTACCCACGCACACCGCCAAGGTCGCGCTCGTGTGACCCCGCTCACAGAACCGGTCGTTTGCGCGCTGACCAGGGCGCACCGCCGGCCGGTGCGCTGCGCGCGGTCCTAGTGGGTCGGAAGGGCGTCGATCGTCGCGGCCAGGTCGAAGTCGGCCTGGGTCAGGCCGCCCGCGCTGTGGTTGGTGACGCTGAGCCGCACCTGGTTCCAGCCGTGGACCAGGATGTCGGGGTGGTGGTTGGCCGCCTCGGCGGCGCCGGCGACGGCATTGACGAACGCCATCGCCGCGGCGAAGTCGGCCAGCTTGCGATCGGTGACGATCTCGTCGCCCTCGCGCCGCCAGCCCTCCAGCGCGCCGAGCCGCTCGTCGATCGCCTTGTCGTCCAGCAGGTCTGCCATATCGTCTCCCCGATGCGGATCGTCAGCCTCGTGCCGCACGCTACAGAGTTGCTCTACGCCCTCGGGCTGGGCGACAGCGTGGTCGGCGTCACCCACGAGTGCGACTACCCGCCGCAGGCCGCCGGCGTCGCGAAGATCACCAGCGACCGGCTCCCCGCTGGCCTGACGCCGGGCGAGATCGACGCCGCCGTCCGCGCCCGCACCGAGCAGGGCGAGGCCATCTACGGCCTGGACGAGGACCTGCTCGCCGAGCTCAAGCCCGACCTGATCGTCACGCAGGAGCTGTGCCCGGTCTGCGCGGTCAGCTACGACGAGGTCAAGGCGGTCGCCCAGAAGCTGGCGCCGTGCCCGCAGGTCATCGCGCTGGACCCCAAGACGTTCGGCGAGACGATGGGCGACGTCCGCACGCTGGCCCAGGCGACCGACCGCCGCGATGCCGCGCTGGACCTCGTCACGCGCCAGCGCGCCCGGGTGGACCGCGTGAAGCTCGCCGTCAAGGGCGCGCCCCGGCGCACGGTCGTGGCGGTCGAGTGGTTCGACCCCGTGTACGTCGCGGGCCACTGGACGCCGCAGCTGATCGAGCTGGCCGGCGGCCTCGACGTCCTCGGCTTCGCCGGCGAGCACAGCGAGCGCGCCGGCTGGGACGCGCTGCGCGCCGCGCGGCCCGACGTCGTCCTGTGCATCCCGTGCGGCTACGACGGCCCGCGCGCGCTGCAGGAGGCCGGGGAGTTCGCCGACGAGCTGCGATCCGTCGGCGCGCAGGACGTCATCGCGCTCGACGCCTCGGCGTACTTCTCGCGCCCCGGTCCGCGCCTGGTCGACGGCCTGGAGACCCTCGCCCACGCGCTGCACCCGGAGCTCGTCCCGGACGCGCCCGGGACCGTGCACCGGCTGGAGCTGTAGCCCTACAGGCTGTAGTTGTGGAGGTTGCCCGAGACGGCGATCGCGCCGACCACGGCCACCACGGCGAGCGCCACGCAGCCGGCGTAGCCGACCCACGGGCGGCGGAGGTTGTCGGCCTGGTGGAACGCGAGCCCGGCCAGGACGCCGCCGATCAACCCGCCGATGTGGCCGCCGAAGGCGATGTGGAACCCGGGAATGAAGCCGATGGCCAGGTTGAGCAGGATCAGCCCGCCCAGGCCGCCGCTGAACGGGTCGTAGCCGCGGCGGCGCTGCTCGACGGCGAGCGCGCCCATCAGGCCGAAGACCGCGCCCGACGCGCCGACGACCGCCGACTCCGTCGTCTGCACGAGCGAGCCGAACGAGCCCCACAGCAGCGCGGTGAAGTACAGGCTGGCGAAGCGCGGCGAGCCGATCGTCCGCTCCAGCTGCTGGCCCAGCAGCCACAGCAGGTACATGTTGAACCCGATGTGGAAGATCCCGCTGTGCAGGAACCCGCTGGTGACCAGGCGCCAGTAGTCGCCGTCGTGGACGAACGGGCCGAACAGCGCGAAGTTGTCGTAGATCGTCCCGCCGTTCTCGCTGACGCCGATGCTGCCGCCCTGGCCGAGGAACAGCAGCACGCAGACCGCGATGATCCCGATCGTCACGCGCGGCTCGGCGTTGGCGTTGATCATCGCCGCGGTGCGCACCTTCGTCTTCTGCTTGGCGCACTCCGGGCAGCGCATCCCCACCGACGTCGGGGTCATGCAGTCCGGGCAGATCGGACGGCCGCAGTTGGAGCAGGAGACGCCCGTATCGCGCGACGGGTGGCGGTAGCACGTGGCCATGGGGCGCAGCACGCTAGCAGCGGCGCCAGCCGCTCAGGCCGGCTCCGCGCCGCAGGAGGCCGATCGGATCAGCGGTCGAGGATCCGGCGCGTCTCGTCGGCGACCGACCGCAGGGTGCGCTCGGCGAAGTCGAGGGGGTCGGACGCCCGGGAGGACCGGCGCCGGTGCTGCTGGCGCACGCGCAGGAGCACGAGCGCGGCGCCCGCGGTCGTCCCGACCGCGACGGCCGCGACGGGGCGCACCCAGTTGCGCGGGTCGCGCATGGTCGAGAGCTCCCAGCTCTCCAGCTCGTCCTGGGCCAGCGTGGTGAGCTCGGCCAGGGTCGACTCCATGCGCGCCGCGAGGTCCTCGGGCGGGTCGACGGGCGCCAGCGCCCGCTTCAGCAGGCCCTCGAAGTCCCCGAAAGTCTCGCTCATCGGCCGATCACCCCTCCTTCGTGGCGACGATCTCTTCCAGCTGCTTGATGGCGCGGTGCAGCAGCACCTTCGTCGCGCCGTCGGTACGCCCCATGGCCCGCGCGATCTCGCGGTTGTCCATGCCCAGGGCGAAGCGCATGATCAAGGCCTCGCGGCGATCGTCCGGAAGGTCCTTCACACCATCCAGGATTCGCGCCAACTCGTCGCGTCCCTCCACGAGATCCTCGGTGGTGTGCGTCGTGCGCAGCGTGTCGGAGTCCTCGATGGGGGTCTGCGGCTTGCGTGAGCGGTCGCGGTACAGGTTCGCCGCGAGGTTGTGCGCGATCCGGATCAGCCATGGCCGCAGCGGGCGCCCGTCGGACTCCCCCACCGCACGCTCGAAATGCCGGTAGGCCTGCAGGAAGGTCTGCTCCGTCAGGTCCTCCGCGTCGTGGTGGTTGCCCACCCGGTAGTACGCATACGAGTACACGTCCCTCAGGTGTGCCCGGTAGAGCTCTGAGAACTCCTCGTCGAGCTGGGCCTTGTCCACGCACGAGAGCCTATCCGTCGGGCTATGCGGCCCGAACGAAGCGCTTGCCGCGGCGCGGCGGGGCGGTGATCGTCGATGCCCAGTCGCCCGCGTCGACGCGGCCCGCGACGACGTCGGCCAGCCCGTTGACGGCCGGCGCGTCGACGCCGCCCTCGCGCAGGGCGATGGCCAGCAGCGGCATCGCGTCGAGGCTCTCGGGCGTCTGCCCGAGCGCGGTCTCGATGTCGGCCGCCGCGGTTCCGGCGGCCAGCAGCTCGCCGGCGCGGCGGTTGCGGGAGCCCTGCGAGACGAGCGTGGCGATCAGGTCGCCGGTGCCGGCGAGGCCGGCGAACGTGTCGGCGTGGGCGCCCTGGCGGCGCGCGTAGGCGTCGACCTCGGCGAAGACGCGCCCGGCGGCGGCGCCCGCGGCGTTGGGGCCGGCGGGCCCGGCGGTGGCGGCGGCCAGCGCGGCGGCGTTCTTGGCGGCGCCGGCGAGCTCGATCCCGACGACGTCGGTCGAGGTCTCGGCCGACAGGCCGGCCTTGCCGAGCAGGTCGGCGAGCTGGCGGCCGAGGCCGGGGTCGGCGCAGCCGACCACCAGCGCCGCGCCGTTGTGGAGCGCGTCGGCGGCGTGGGCGGGCCCGCCGACGCAGGCGACGGCGCGGGCGTGGGTGCGCTGCGTGGTGTAGGCGCTGGGCAGCATGCCGTGCGGCGGGACGAGGCCCTTGGCCGCGACGAGCACGCCGGTGCGGGCGAGGACGGCCGCGCCGTGCGCGGCCAGCACCTCGGGCAGCGCGCGGGCGGGGACGGCGAGGACCACGAGGTCGTGGCGGCCGAGCTCGAGATCGGCGGCGCGCACGACGTTGACCTGCTCGGGCAGCGGCTCGCCGGGCAGGTAGCGGTCGTTGACGCGCGCGGCGCTCAGCAGCAGGGCCTGGTCGGCGGTGCGCGTGCCCAGGTCGACGTCGACGCCGGCGCGAGCCAGCGCGACGGCGAGGCCCGTGCCCCAGGAGCCGGCGCCGATGATCGCGGCGCGGCGGATCGGCGGCAGGCCGCCGAGCCACTCCCACTGGAGCATCACGCAGGGCCAGATGCGGTCGGTGACGGCGCCCGCGAGCTGCGCGGACGGCTGGTCGACCTTCGGGAAGCGCAGCGGCGCGCCGGCGCGGATCGAGACCTTGTGCGGGCGGATGCGCCACTTCCTGCGGATGTCCTCGGTGCCGATGACGGCGAGCGGGATCACCGGCGCGCCGGTCTCCAGCGCGAGCCGGCCGACGCCGCGCTTCGGGCTGCCGAGCGCGCCGGGCCGGATGCGCGTGCCCTCGGGGAAGATCAGGACCGAGTCGCCGCGCTCGAGGATCTCGCGGGCGGTGCCCATCGCGCCCTCGTCGGCGTTGCCGCGGTCGATGGGGAACGCGCCGAGGCTGTTGAGGAACCACGCCGTGAGCGGGGAGCGGAAGAGCTCCTTCTTGGCGACGTAGTAGAGCGGTCGCCGGGACATGCACGCGATGACGAACGGGTCCAGGAACGACCGGTGGTTGGCGGCGAAGATGACCGGGCCGTCGACGGGGATGTGCTCCCGCCCGATCCGCGACATGCGGAAGTACAGGTGGAAGAACGGCTGGAACGCCGCTCGCACGATCCAGTACACGAGCGGGTTGACGCCCTTGTTGCGGGCGCGGTCCAGAAGCCGGTTGGTCTCCATCGCATCTGGCGTACCCCGGTGCGGCAGCGGCGGTTACAGTGGCCGCATGGCCATCGACCGTGCCCGCACCGCGCGCGGAGCCGTCGCCGGCGCCGTCGCCGCCGGCGTCTGGGCGCTCCAGCAGCCGCTCGACCAGCGCGTGTTCGGCGTCCGCTACGACGACACCGAGCTGCTCGGCAAGTTCGTGACGCGCGGGCGCGCCTGGCCGGCCGTGGGGTTGGCGCTGCACCTGGCCAACGGCGCGGCCTTCGGGGCGGTCTACGCCGGCGTCTCGCGCCGCGTGCCGCTGCCGTCGTGGGCGCGCGGCCCGGCCGCCGGCCTCGGCGAGCACGTGACGTCCTGGCCCCTGATCCTGCTGACCGACCGGATCCACCCGGCCCGCGACGAGCTGCCGACCCTCGGCACCAACCCGCGCGCCTTCGCCCAGGCGGCGTGGCGCCACCTCCTCTTCGGCACCGTCCTCGGCGAGCTCGAGCGCCGCCTCAACGACGAGCCCGACGACGATCTCCCGACCTACGAGCAGGTCGTGTCCACCAACGGCCACGGCAACATCGAGCACGCGATCACCGGCGCAGGCGCCTGAGCGGCACCTAGACTCTGCCCTGCGCGCCGGGGTAGCTCAGCTGGTAGAGCACTGCTCTTGTAAAGCAGGTGTCACGGGTTCGAGTCCCGTCCTCGGCCTCACGTCGTGGCTCCGTCTCGGTAGTCGGGCAGTGCGTAGTCCGCAGCCCACGAGATCCCGCGCTCCTGCCCGTTGCGGGTGGGAGCAAGTCGGAGCGACCCGATGCCAGTGGGCAGTACCTCGATCGGCACGAGGTAGTTGGCGTGGTTCTGCGGGCAGTGCACCGCAAACGCGTCAACCTGCCCCTGATAGCCGCGGCGGTACACGCTCGACCGGTTGCCTCGTGTGCTCACGGTGTTGAACTGAATCACGCCGCGCTTCAACCGGCCCGTCTTGCATTGCACTCGCAGGAATCGGTCACCCAAGTCGAGCAGGAGGTCGTATCGGTGATTCTGCCCGACCGGCATGAACACGGCGTAGCCGAGCTGCACCAACGCGTTCGCGATCGCCATCTCAGAGCGGAGACCGACGTCGACCGGATGAGCGCTCGGCTTCGGAGTCGGGATCGAGAGCACGAACGTATGTTCGCAACCCTGCCGGACGCTCCGCGCGCTGCTCGCGCCAAGGCCATGACCCGCGCGCCGCGCCCTCCCGACCTACAGCCGGTCGCGCCAGGTCACGGCCGCCGAGGCCACCTGGCCGAGTGCCTCTTCGAGCTTCATGCGGTTGTCGGTGCGGCGTGCCACGCCGAGCGCCTTGAGCGCGTCGGCGAGGAGCGCCGGGCCAGCGGGGCCCTCGGCGCGCAGCGCGTCGAGCTCGGACGCCGTCAGCCTGCGCGCCGCGCCCGTGGCGGCGACCGCCACCTCGGCGTACTCGCGCTCGGCCTTCACAGCACGCGACTCCGCGCGCCGCGCCGTCTCCACGGCCGCGCGGGCGCGGGCGAGCGCCTCGTCGACGACCTCCTGCTCCGGCGGCGCCGCCACCACGCGCTCGACGCGCACGGCCGTCCGCTGCGCGTCCGCCAGCCGCGCCTCGGCGGCCGCGGCCCGCTCCTCGGCGCGCTGCGCCGCCGCCTGCGCGTCGGCCAGCTCGGCGCCGACGCCGCGCTTCTGCGCGCGGGCGTCGGAGATCGTGGCCTCGGCGCGCTCCAGGCGCGACGCGAGCTTGACCGCGGTGCGACGTGCCTCGGCGCTGTCCATCCGCGCCTCGGCCAGCTCGGCCTTCAGCGTGGCGGCGCGCGCCTCGGCGGCCTCGCGGCCCCGCTGGACGCGGGCCAGCGCAGCGGCGTCGGTGACGCGCTCGCGGACGACCTTCGTCTTGACCTTCGGCGCGGCCTCGGCCCGGGCCCGCGCGCGATCGAGCTGCGACTGCAGCCGGTCGGCGCGCGTCTGCGCCTCGGCGGCGCGGGCCAGCGCGGCGTCGACTGCCACGCGGGCGTCGTACTCCAGCCGCGCGGTCGCGCGCTCGGAGAGGTCGACCTCGGTCCGGCGCCGCGGACCGCGCTTGGCGGGCTCGAAGCCGGCGGCGCGGATCGCCAGCTCGAGCGAGCCGTCGAAGCAGCGCCGGGCGGCGTTGGCCGACGGATAGGCGGATCCGCAGACGGGGCACCCGGCGCGGTAGCGCTCGATGCGCCAGACCTGGCCGGTGATCTTGGCCTGGCCCGGGTTGAGGTCCGCCAGGCGCGGGACCTCGCCGTGGGCCTCGACGAAGTGCTGGATCTCGGTGATGACGGACTCGGGAGTCCACTGCGGGGTCTTGCCCCGCCGTGGGGCCCCCGCGACCTGCGCGGGGGACATGAGCGAGTCCCCCTAAGGCAGGCGCTGAGGCCGGATCGACGGTCCGTCGATCCGCGCATCAGGGCGCGGATCGCTTCCGGGCAGCGGCCCGGACGGCGCGTACATCAGTTCAGGGGTGCGCAGCATGGTTCTCCCCCACCGTATCGACCCGCGCGCCGCGATCTGGCAATAGCCGCGTCAGACCACCCGTCGGGCTGCTTCGGTGGCCTGGCGCGCGACGCATCCGGCGAGGTGGTCGTTGACCAGCCCGCAGGCCTGCATCGACGCGTAGGCGGTCGTCGGGCCGACGAACCGGAAGCCCTCGCGCTTGAGCGCCTTGGCGAGCGCGGTCGACTCCGGCGTCAGCGCCGCGACGTCGGCCCAGGACTTCGGGGCCGGCCGCGCCGGCGGCGCATGCGACCACACCAACTCAGACAGCGTCCGGCCGCCGTCGTGCAGGGCGACCAGCGCACGGGCGTTGGCGATCGTCGCCTCGACCTTCAGCCGGTTGCGCACGATGCCCGCATCGGCCATCAGGCGCGCGACGTCGTCGGCGCCGTAGCGCGCCACGACCTCGGCGTCGAAGCCGGCGAAGGCGGCGCGGAACGCGTCGCGCTTGCGCAGGATCGTGATCCATGCCAGCCCCGACTGGAACGCCTCGAGCGAGATCCGCTCGTAGAGCCCGCGGTCGTCGCGGACCGGGCGCCCCCACTCGTCGTCGTGGTAGGCGCGGTACAGGGGGTCGTCGCCCCCGAAGCAGCGCAGCTCGGCCCCCGCCAACACGCGTCCCTACGGCCGCTTCTTGACCGTGATGGTCATCGACATGTCCTCCTCGTGGAAGGTGCAGATGATCTTGTACCTGCCGGGCGTGGTGAGCTTGCGCTTGAAGTCGTCGCCGGCGGCCAGTGGGTCGGAGGCGAACTTCTTGACGCCCTTGGGCGCGGTCTTCAGCGCGACGTCGTGGACGTCTGACTCGTCCTCGCTCCAGTGCCACTTGATCGTGTCGCCGGTGTGGACGGTCAGCGTCTTGGGCCCGTAGTAGTTGTCGTTGACCGACACCGTGCGCGTCTTGGCCTTCGTCGACGTCGCGGCGACGGCGAGCGCGGGCGCCGCGGCAACAGCCGCGGCGCCCGTCAGCGCGATGAGGGCCTTGCGGCCTGTCACTTGACACCGCCGGTGTAGCGCTCCAGCGCGGTGAGGCCGGCCTGGGGTGCGTGGTCGTGCTTGACCAGGAACGCCTCGTGCGTGCCGTCCAGCGCCCAGTCGATGAGCTGCTTCTGGACGTCGGCCGAGAACGCGTTGGCGCCCGTGAACGGGCACGCCGGCAGCGTCGACGCGTCGGCGGGAACGGTCACGGCCACGCCGGTGTTGCCGCTGGCGCAGTTGTCCTTGCCGTTGCCGTCGTAGCCGAGGTCGCGGCCGTTGAGGTCGGTGCCGTTGGCGCCGAACTGGTTGTTGGAGATCGAGTTGCCGACGAGGTCCATCGCGTCCGGCACCTTGGTCAGCAGGAACTGCTGGATCATGCCGGCGCCCATCAGCCAGTTGCCGTAGATCCGGTTGTTCTCCACGCGGTTGTGGCGGCCGCCGAACAGCAGCACGCCGACGCCGACCGGGTAGGCCGTCGAGTCAGCGGCCGGCGGTTGCACCTTGAACGGCGCACCGGCGTAGTAGTTGAAGTTGTTCCAGAAGATGTCGTTGTCGGTGATGACGTTCTCTTCGGCCGGCGCGTACTTCTCCGAGCTCAGCGCGTTGGGGACGACGCCCGTGCCGTTGTTGTAGAACTTCGACTTCGAGATCGTCACGTAGCGCATGTTCGTCCCGGACCAGCCGAGCACGTTGCCGTAGGACTTGATGTTGCGCACGATCGAGCGGACCGGCTTGGTCTGCGGCGGGGTCTGCCCGATGTAGAACCCGGAGTCGCTGTTCCACGCGGCCTCGGAGTTCGTGATCGTGCCGCCGACCGAGTTGAAGGCGTACACGCCGTACACGCCGACGAGGAAGGCCTTCACGTTGGTGAAGGTGTAGCCGTTGACGTTGACGGCGAAGAAGCCGTTGGCCTTGTAGTGCTGGGCCTGGAAGCCGTTGACGGTGACCTCGTTGGCGCCGTTGATCTGGATGCCGTTGGAGCCCTTGACGTCCTTGCCCTCGAGGATGACCTTGCTCGGATCCTTGGGATCGCCGATGAGCTTGATGAAGCGCTTCTTGACGCCCGCGACCTTCACGCCCTCGCGGTAGGTGCCGTGGGCGACCTTGATGGTGTCGCCCGGCTTCGCCTCGTTGACGGCGTCCTGGATCCGCGGGAAGCAGGACTTCTTGGCCTTGCACACCTTCAGCGTGCGGAACGGGCCCTTCGGCTTGGCGTTGGCGCCGCTGCCCGGCTTGGACGGCGGCGGATAGTCGACCGCCGAGGCGATCGGGACGAACGCCAGCGCCGCCACCAGGGCGGTGGCCGACGCGACGATGGACGTGCGATGCGACACGAGAACTCCTCCTACTACTCGACGAGGTACCAGCCCGCCATCCCCGCGTCCTGATGGGAGAAGACGTGGCAGTGGTAGAGCCACCGACCCGGGTTGTCCTCGACGAAGCGCACCGACGTGGTCTCGTTCGGACCGACGGAGGGCGTGTCGACGAACGCCCCGGAGGCGTCCTTCCAACGGTGGCCGTGGATGTGGAAGTCGTGGAAGTTGTTGTCCATCCCGAACACGTGCAGGGCGACCTCCTGGCCGACCTTGACCCGCAGCGTCGGGGTGTTGCCGGCGAAGGCCCGCCCGTTGATGCACTGGTAGGAGCGCTTGAGGCCCGTGACGGGCGGCTGCAGCTGGTGCAGGAAGAGCGACTTCTCGAACACGGGGACGGGCTCGCCCTTGGGACGCACGACCAGGCTGCCGAACATCCCGCGGAAGGTGTTGAGCGTGTGGTTGGGCCCGTGGTCGTGGTACGGCCACGCGCCGACGCTCTCGGGCACGCACTCCCAGGTGTAGGTGAACTCCTCGCCGGGGGCGATGAAGCCGCCGGCGCGCGTGTAGTCGCCGAGGTACACGCCGTCGTACTCGGGGTTGTACTTGACCCCGTGGGGATGCATTGTGACGGCCTGCTTGAGGCTCTTCAGGTTGTTGCGGAAGTGCACGACGATGGTGTCGCCGACCTCGGCGTGCAGCGTCGGGCCGGGGATCGCGGCCGGCCCGAGCGCGGCGGCGAAGCCCTCGGTCATCTGCTGGTAGACGACGGCCGTGAAGGTCGAGTCGCCGGACTGTGCGACGCCGTGCCAGTCGTCGCGCCTGCTCGGCACGATCGTCCACTTCACCGTCGTGGCCTGGATCCAGTACTCGACCTTGACGCCGCCGGGCTGCGGCGACGGCGTCACGTAGGTCTGCAGCTCGGTCGGCTCCTTGGGCTTCGTCGCGGCCGCCGCGGCCCGCGGGCGCGCGATGCGCGCGGCGGCGGCGTCGGCCTTGGCGGCGTCGCCGCGGCGGGCGACGGCGATCTTCTCGCCGCCGATCGTGCACAAAAACGCACCTGCCGCGCTCACCTGCAGGAAGCGGCGGCGGCCGAGCGTGGGGTCGAACTGGTCGAGCGGATCCGGCGTCATGGAAGGCATCCTGGCGGGGGCGCGGGACGGTGCGCCCCCGGGGTGCGGGCGCCAGCCTACACAGGACCTGGACAGTTGTCCAAGACATTTGAGCAGCACTCCGGTACGGTGGCGTTCATGGCCGCCCAGCCCTCTCCGGCCCGCGCGCTGCAGCGCGGGCGGCGCGACGCCCGCGGCGAGCGACGGCGCGCCGAGCTGCTGGAGGCGGCCATCCACCTGATCGGCGCGCACGGCATCGACGGCGTGACCCACCGCGCGGTCGCGGCGGCCGCCGGCGTCCCCGCCGCATCGACGAGCTACTACTTCCGCTCCAAGGACGAGCTGATCCACGAGGCGCTGCGGACGCTCGCCGAGCGTGAGATCGACCGCCTCCGCGCCCGCCGGGAGGCCCTCGGCGACGCCGTCGCCGACCTCGAGGTCACCACGGAGGCGCTCGCCGCGTGGATCGAGGAGCAGCTGACGCCCGACGGCCGCGTCGCGATGCTCGCCCAGTACCAGCTGCAGCTCGAGGCGGCCCGCCGTCCCGAGGCCCGCGAGATCCTCCAGGCGTGGAAGGACGGCACCGACGACCTGTCGGAGACCGCCATGCGCAGCCTCGGCGCCCGGGACGTGCGGACCGCGGCGATCCTGCTCGTGTGCGCGATCGACGGCCTGCGGCTGCGGCTGCTGGCCTCGGGGCACGAGCCGCTCGAGGGCCCCGAGCTGCGCTCCGTGCTGCGGGCGCTGCTGGCCGGGCTGACGGCCCGCTAGGCGGAGACCCAGGTGCCGTCGCGGCGCCTGAGGGTCAGCGCGGTCTCGGAGCCGTCGGCGCCGACGACGCGGAAGACCGCCTGGTCGGCGTCGGTTCCGGGCTTGTCGACGACCTGCACGAGGTGCAGGTCGCGGATCTCGCGCGGGGCGACCGCGGCGCGCGCCGCGGCCTCGATGGTGGCGCGGTCCCACCCCCGGTCCTGGGCTCGCGCGTCGGCCAGGGCCGCGTCGGCGGCCTCGACCTGGGCGCCCAGGCGCTCGTCCAGCATGGTCTGGCGCCGGCGGTTGGCGACGTAGCCGCCGACGAACAGCACGACGGCCAGGACGACGACGATGCCGACGATCAGGCCGAGGACGAACGAGAAGCTCGCGAGGATCACGGGGTCGATTACAGCAGGCCGGCTAGGCGAGGACGTTGCGGGAGGTCAAATGGGTGCCGACCTTGCGCTTTACGCGCTGCAGCGCGTTGTCGACCGTCTTGGTGTCGCAGCCGAGGCGCTCGCCGACCTGCTCGTAGCTGTAGCCGTCGAGGTAGAGCGACAGGACGCGCGACTCGAGCTCCGACAGCGCGGTCGACAGGCAGGACACGAGCGAGCGCAGCTCCTCGGAGCTGATGACCTGGTTGACCGGGTCGTGGATCGGCGAGCCCGGGATGACCTCGTCGAGCGTCGGCTCGCCGTCCTGCGCGCTGGCGGGCGAGGCCGAGAACGAGACGTACTGGTTCAGCGGCGTGTGCTTGTTGCGCGTCGCGGTCTTGACCGCGGTGATGATCTGGCGCGTGATGCAGAGCTCGGCGAAGTTGCGGAAGCTCGACTCGCGGTCGGTTCGGTAGTCGCGGACGGCCTTGTAGAGGCCGACGAGGCCCTCCTGGATGAGGTCGTCGGCGTCCCCGCCGGCCAGGAAGTACGACGACGCCTTCAGGCGGACGAAGCCGTAGTAGCGACGCACGATGCGGTCGTAGGCGATCGCGTCGCCCGACTTCGCGAGTGCAATGAGATACCCATCATCGACCTGAACCTGGCCTTGAGGGTTGAAGGAGAGACGAGCCACGAGCGTTCCTTTCTGCACGAATGCAGGGAGAATCAGCTCAGTGGCGCACTCCTCCCCTGGCGCCATCTGAAATATCTCGACCGAGGTCCTCAACCTCAGGTCGACCGTTATGTGGGCGGCACACTCCCACAGTTATGGAGCGCCGTCAAGAGATTGCAGGGATTCTTGCGGGGGTGGCGGTCAGCTCGACCGCTAGCGGGCGTCCAGGACGCCGTAGAGCAGGGCCGCGGCGGCCGCCGAGACGTTCAGCGACTCGATCCGTCCGCGCAGCGGCAGCGCGACGATCTCGTCGCACATCGCCCGCACGCGCGGGCGCAGGCCCTTGCCCTCCGCGCCCATCACGAGGACGACCCCGCCCTCGTAGTCGGGCTGGCGGTACGGCGCGCCCTTGGCCGCGGCGCCGTAGATCCAGCAGCCCGCGCCCTTGGCGTCGGCGAGGAAGTCCGCCACGTTGCGGACCTGGGCGATCGGGAGGTGCTCCACGGCCCCGGCCGAGGCCTTGGCGGCCGCCGGGGTCACCTCGGCGCTGCGATGGCGCGGCAGCACGAGGCCCGTGGCGCCCACGGCCTCCGCGGTGCGCGCGATGGCCCCGAGGTTCTGGGGGTCCTGGACCTCGTCGAGGACCACGATCAGCGGGTTGGGGCCGGTCAGCAGCGAGGCCTCGTCGACGTAGGGATACTCCCCCACGTCGGCGCACAGGCCCTGGTGGGCGTCGGTCCCGGCCCGCGCGGTGAGCCAGTCGCCGTCGGCCGCCTCGACCAGCACGCCCTCCAGCCACGGCTCGCGCGCCGCGCTCGTGGTCGCCCACACGCGGTTGACGGGCCGCCGGCCGGACCGCAGCGCCTCGCGGATCGGGTTGCGGCCGTAGAGGAAGTGCGCGGCGTCGGGGCGGGTGACCTCGCGCGGCGGCGTGGCGTCGCGCCCGCGGACCACGCCGCGGGAGCGCGCCGGCTTGGGGCGACCGGCCCGCGGCGGGCCGGCGGCATCCCGGTCGGCGGCCGCGCCGGCCCCGTCGCGCGCCGTGCGGCGCTTGCCGGTCTGCCGGCCCGCCGGCTTGGCGCCCTCGGGCTTGCGGCCCGGGGACTTGCCGCCGCGCTTGCCGCGCGGGCCGGGCCGTCCCTCGTCGTCGGGGCCCGACCCGCCCGAGCCGCCCGAGCCGCCACGCGGGCTCATGCGGGCACCAGCTCGACGCCGTCGCTGCCGTCGCGGACGACCCAGCCGCGCTCGCGCAGCGCGTCGCGCAGCCGGTCGGCCTCCGCCCAGTCGCGGGCGGCACGAGCCGCCTCGCGCCGAGCGAGCAGCTCCTGCGCCTCGGGGTCGGGAACCTCGACCGCCGCGGGCGCGGCGACGTCGGCCAGGCCGAAGACGTCCAGCATCTCGACGAGGTCATCGCGGCCGACGCCCTCGCGGCGGTTGGCCTCGCTGACCCACTCGGCGACCGCGGCCAGGGCGCGGGCGGTGTTGAAGTCGTCGGCCAGCGCGGCGAAGAAGGCGTCGCGGTGGACGGCCATGTCCGGCGGCGACGGTCCGTCGACCAGGCGCCGCGCGGCCTCGCGGATGCGGCTCAGGCGCCCGGCGGCGGCGGCCAGCGTGTCGGGCGCGAAGACGATCGGCTGGCGGTAGTGGCCACCGGCGAAGAAGAGCAGCAGCGTCTCGCGTCCCCATTCCTCGATCACGTCGGGCAGCAGCGAGATGTTGCCGACCGACTTGGCCATCTTCTCGCCGCGCATCTCGAGCATGCCGTTGTGCATCCAGATCTGGGCGAGCTCGGCGCCGTGCGCCATGCGCGTCTGGGCGGCCTCGTTCTCGTGGTGGGGGAAGACGAGGTCCGAGCCGCCGCCGTGGACCTCGAAGCCCACTCCGAGCAGGTCCTCGGCCATCGCCGAGCACTCGATGTGCCACCCGGGGCGTCCCCGCCCCCACGGGGCGTCCCAGGCGGTGTCCTCGCCCTCCTTGTGCGCCTTCCACAGCGCGAAGTCCAGCGGATCCTCCTTCAGCGACCTGCCGGCGGGATCCGCGTCGTCCTCGCCCTGGTCCATCTGCTCGAGGTCCACGTCGCGGTGCGACAGCACGCCGTACTGGTCGTCGGCGCGGACGCGGAAGTACACGTCCCCCTCGACGGCGTAGGCCGCGTCGCGGTCGATCAGCGCCTGGATCAGGTCGACGATGCCGTCGATCGTCTGCGAGGCCAGCGGCTCGTGGTCGGGACGGCCCAGGCCGAGCGCCCCCGTGTCGGCGACGTAGTGCGCGGTCATCTCGCGGGCCAGCTCCGCGGAGCCGACGCCCTGCGCCCGTGCCGCGTCGTAGATCTTGTCGTTGACGTCCGTGACGTTGGCCACGAAGGTCACGTCATAGCCCTCGTGGGCCAGGAAGCGCTTCAGCCAGGAGAAGATGACGTAGGGCCGCGCGTTGCCCACGTGGACGCGGTTGTAGACGGTCGGACCGCACGCGTAGATGCCCACCTTGCCGGGATTACGCGGAACGAGCGGGCGATTCTCGCCCGTGCGTGTGTCGTGGAGACGGATGTCGGGCACGGGTCCCAGCCTATCCGGGCAGGGGTCGTCGTCCGATCCCGGAGGCGTGCCGCCCCCCTGGACGGATGACCGATCCCGGTTCGAGCCGGGCCACGCCTTAGTCTGCGCTCCCTCAGTGTCTGCATCCCGCCTGCAACAACGTCTCCTGGCCCGCGTCGAAGCGGCGTTCCGCACGCTGCCGGACCGCTACCTCGGCGCGCCCGCCGGCTTCGACGTGACCTACCACGTGCGGCTGGGCGACGTCGGCCACACGTTCGAGGTCCGGTGCACCGAGCACGCGGCCCGCGTGCGCAAGGGCATCAGCGGCCGGCCGGCCGACGTCGTGATCGGCACCGACGCCGAGACGTGGCTGCGCCTGCGCGCCGGGGAGCTGAGCGGGCTCGAGGCCTTCCGCGCCCGCACGCTGTACGTCCGCGGCGAGCTCGACAACGCCGTCCGGTTCGAGGGGCTGTTCCGCCTGCCCGACGGCCGCGACCCGCTCATGCGCGTCCACGACGTCGAGATCCCGTCCCCGCCCGCGCGGCGCGTGTCGGTGCTCACGACCGGCGCGGGCCCCGACGTCCTGCTCGTCCACGGGCTGGGCGCGGCGAAGTCCTCGTTCTTCGACTGCGCGGCGTACCTCGCCGACAGCGGCTACCGCGTCCACGCCCTGGACCTGCCCGGCTTCGGCGGCTCGTCCAAGCCGGCGCGGGCCCCGTACTCGGCGACGTGGTTCGCCGACACGGTCCTCGGCGTGATGGACGCGCTCGAGATCCCGTCCGCGCACCTGGCCGGCAACTCCATGGGCGGCCGCGTCGTGCTCGAGCTCGGGCTCCGCGCGCCCGAGCGCGTGCGGTCGATCGTGGCGCTCTGCCCGGCGGTGGCCTTCGTCAAGCGCGACTTCCACCCGCTCGTGCGCCTCCTGCGCCCCGAGTTCGGGCTGCTGCCCCACAAGCTGCGCCGCGGCACGGTCGAGCGCCGGCTGTGGTCCATGTTCTGCGACCCCGACGCGCTGGATCCCAGCGTCGCCGACGTCGTCGTCGACGAGTTCCAGCGCATCTACGGCTCCGCCGGCGGCCGGGTCGCGTTCTACGCCTCGGCGCGCAACATCTACCTGGACCGGCCGTTCGGCCACGGCGGCTTCTACCCGCGCCTGGCCGAGCTCGAGCCGCCGACGCTGTTCGTCTGGGGCTCGCACGACCCGCTGATCCCGCCCGGCTTTCGCCGCCACGTCGGCGCCGCGCTGCCCGGCGCCGAGCAGATCGTGCTGCAGGGCTGCGGGCACGTGCCGCAGGTCGAGCGCGCCGAGCAGACGGCCGGGATGCTGCGGCGGATCTTCGACCGGGCCGAGGTCACGGGCCCGCGGCGCCTGCCCGCGCCCGCGGCCGTGGGCGCGTCCGTGCGCACCGAGCGCGCCGCGTAGCGGCGCACCCACTGCTCTACGATCGTCGCCATGGCCGGCCCTTCGCAGAGCACGGCAGGCGCCTCGCCCGACGGGCAGCGCCGCAACGGCACCCGTCGCGCCGAGGGCGCCCCGCCGCCGGCGACCGAGGATCCACGCGACGCCGGCGCGGAGGCGGCGCCCTCCGGCGGCCACTCGCTGATCGAGCGCGCCCTGCGCGCGGCCGCGGGCCCGCTGACACGGCGCGCGCCGCCGGCCGACCTCGACGAGCGCGACCCCGACTACATCCGCGAGACGCTGCCGCGCATGTGGCTGCTGAGCAGCCTCTACTTCCGCGGCGAGGTCCGGGGCCTGGGCAACGTGCCCGACGAGGGCCCGGTGCTGCTGGTCGGCAACCACTCCGGCGGCAACCTCACGCCGGACACGACCGTCTTCTCGCTGGCCTTCCACGCGTACTTCGGCGTCGAGCGCCCGTTCCACCAGCTCGCCCACAACCTCGTGCTCTCCCTGCCGGGCCTCGGCTTCCTGCGCAAGTACGGGACGGTCGCGGCCTCGCCCGCCAACGCCCGCAAGGCGCTGCGCTCGGGCGCCGCGGTGCTCGTCTACCCGGGCGGCGACCGCGAGGTCCACCGGCCGTCGTGGCAGAGCGGGCGCGTGGACTTCGGCAACCGCAAGGGCTATGTGCGCCTGGCCCTCGACGAGGACGTGCCGATCGTGCCGGTCGTGGCCATCGGCGGCCAGGAGACCGCGCTCTTCCTCTCGCAGGGCGAATGGCTCAGCCGCCTGCTGATGCTCGACAAGCTCTTTCGGTTGAAGGTCCTGCCCATCTCGCTCGCCGCGCCGTGGGGCCTGAACGTCGGCGACATGCTGGGGCACGTCCCGCTGCCCGCCAAGATCACCGTGGAGGTGCTTCCGCCGATCGACGTGCGCGCGGAGTTCGGCGCCGAGCCCGACGTCGACGAGGTCCACGCCCACGTGACGCGCCTGATGCAGGAGACGCTCGACGCGCTCTCCGCCGAGCGTCGCTTCCCGGTGATCGGGTAGGGCTCGACGGCATGCGCGTCGCCGCCGACATCGACGTCAACGCCCCCGCCTCGGCGGTCTGGGCGCTCGTCGACGACCCGTCGCGGTACCTGCACTTCATGTCGGGGATCACGCGCTGGGAGGTCGTCGGCGACCGGGCCAGCGGGCTCGGCGCGCGCTACCGCATGCTCATGCACGTCGGCTCGGCCGAGGTCGGCGGGCTCGTGGAGATCGTCGAGCACGAGACCGATCGCGACATGGCGTGGGTGTCGGTCGTCGGCATCGACCAGCGCGGCCGCTGGCGGCTGCGCAAAAGGGGAGACGGCCGGGGAGCCTCCATCACGCGCGTCGAGCTGCGCCTCTCCTACGGCGTGGCCGGCGCGGGGCCGTTCGGATGGCTGGCCGAGCACGTCGCCGCCCCGATCGTCCGCGGCCACCTGCGCCGCTCGCTGCAGCAGCTCAAGCGCCAGGTCGAGCACGAGCAGCTGCGCTCCGCCGCGGCCGCCCGCCGCGCCGCCCGGGTGGCGTAGCCGCCACGCCGCCCGCCGATACCCTCAGGGCCTGACGATGCCGCCCGGCTCCGCGCTCGACATCCTGGTCGTCGACGACGACGACGCGCTTCGCGACATGCTCACGCGCTCCTTCGAGCGCGAGGGGCATCGCATCACGTCCGTGGCCGACGGCCACGACGCGCTCGAGGAGGCCGGCCGCGGCCAGTTCGACGTCATCCTGCTCGACGTCGCGCTCGGCCCGGGGCCGACGGGGTACGACGTCGCCCGCGCCCTGCGCGCCCGCCGCAACGTCACGCCGGTGATCATGCTCACCGCGCTGGACTCCGAGGCCGACGCGGTGCAGGGCCTGGAGGCCGGCGCCGACGACTACGTCACCAAGCCGTTCGGCCTCGCCGAGCTGCGCAGCCGCATCCGCGCCGTGCTGCGCCGGGCGCACGGCAACCTGCTCGACGACGGCCTGATGGAGATCGGCAACGTCGTGCTCGACCAGCGCCAGCGCGAGGTCGCCGTCGACGACAAGCCGGTGCGCCTGACGTTCGCCGAGTTCGAGCTCCTGCACTGCCTGATGGCCCGGCCGGGGCGGCTGCAGAACCGCCAGGAGCTGCTGCGCGCGATCTGGGGCGACAGCGCCTACCGCGACCCGCGCGCGATCGACGTCCACATCCGCCACCTCCGCGAGAAGCTCGAGGAGCGCCCCGACGATCCGAAGCTGATCCTCACCGTCCGCGGCGCCGGCTACCGCTTCCGGGACCGGTGAGCCGGCGATGAGCCTGCGGACCCGCCTGCTGCTGGCCCTGCTGGTCACGAGCGTGGTGACGCTGGGCGTCGCGGCGCTGGCGCTGCTGTCGCCGCTGCAGACGCGGCTGCGCACGGAGTCGCGCGACTCGGTGCGGTCGACGGTGCTGGCCACGCGCGGCAACATCGAGGCCGAGCTGAGCAAGCACAAGTGGGTCTACGACTTCCGGGCCAACGACGCAGCCGAGGCGATGCGCAAGCTCTCTGCCCGCACCGGCGCGCGGGTCATCCTCTATCCGTCGGCGATCGACCCGGTCCGCACCGTTCCGCCCTTCGACACGGGCTCGGGCAAGACCGAGCTCGACGACGTCTTCCAGGCGTCGGGGACGGGACGCACCGTGCAGAGCAACACCGAGGCCGAGGGGACCCGGCTGGCCGTCCCCCTGCCGGTGACCAACCCCCACTTCATCCTCGCGGTGCGCCGGCCCGACACGGAGTCGGCCCAGGCGGTCGACGTCGTGCGCAGCGCGTTCCTCACCGCCGCCGTCTTCGGGCTGGGCGTCGCGCTGCTGCTCGGGATCATCCTCTCGACCGGGCTGTCGCGCCGCCTCGGGCGCCTGCGCCGCAGCGCGCTCGCCCTGGCGGCCGACGGCGTGAACGCGCCGGCGCCGCCGGTCGACGACGGCCAGGACGAGGTCGGCGACCTCGCGCGCGCGCTCGCGTCGATGCAGCGGGCGCTGCGCCGGCAGGAGGAGGCGCGGCGGGCGTTCGTGGCGACCGCCAGCCACGAGCTGCGTACCCCGCTCACGTCGCTGCAGGGCAACCTCGAGCTGCTGACCGAGGACCTCGACGCGGGCCACCTCGACGTCGAGGACGCGAGCGCGGTGCTGCGCGGCGCCCAGGGGCAGCTGCGCCGGCTCTCGAACCTCGCGTCCGAGCTGCTGGACCTCAGCCGCCTGGACGCCGGCGTCGAGCTGCGGCGCGAGCCCGTCGAGCTCGGCGAGCTCACCCGCGCCGTCGCCGCCGAGTTCGAGCTCCGCTCGCGCGACCGCTCGGTGGCGCTGGAGATCGTGCCGCCCACCGGCCCGGTCTGGGCCGCGGGCGACCCGGGCGCGGTCGCGCGGGTGGCGCGGATCCTCATCGACAACGCCCTGCGCTTCTCGCCCGCGGGCGAGGCGATCCACATCGCCGCCGCCTACCACGGCGAGCGCGCCACGCTCGAGGTGGGCGACCACGGGCCGGGCGTTCCGGTGGAGGAGCGCGAGGTGATCTTCGAGCGCTTCCAGCGCGGTACGCGCACCGGCGGCGAGGGCGGCTTCGGGCTCGGCCTGGCGATCGGCCGCGAGCTCGCGCGCCGGCTCGACGGCGAGCTGGAGCTGACGAGCCGGACCGGCGGCGCCGGCGCCCGCTTCACCCTCACGCTGCCGATCGAGCTGCCCCGCGGCTCGGGCCACGGCGACGACGAAGCAGACGGCGAGGCGGGCGCGGCGGGCGACGCCCCGGCGGCCGCGCCCTCGATGCGGGGCGCGTCATCCTCCACCCGCCCAGCGGCGTCGAGGGACGACTGAACCGCGATAGTCGCGGTTCAGTCGTCCCTCGACGCGCCCGGGAGGCCCCTCAGGCGTCGGCGCCGGCCGAGCAGGCCGCGCAGCGGCCCTCGACGACCAGCTCGGCCGTGCCGGCCTCGAAGCCGGCGGCGCGGGCGGCGCGCAGCGCGGGCGCCGAGTGCATCGGGATGGCGAGGTCCTCGACGCGCCCGCAGGTGCGGCAGCGCACGTGCGCGTGGTCCTCGGTGCGCGGGTCGTAGAGCACCGGGCCGCCGACGCTCACGCGCCGGGCCTCGCCGAGCTCGGTGAGCAGGTCGAGCGTCGCGTACACCGTCGGCAGCGACATGCCGGGCAGCTGCTCGGACGCGCGCCGCAGAACCTCTTCGGCGGTGACGTGCCGGTCGAGCTCGCGCAGCAGGCGGTGGATGATCAGCCGCTGCGAGGTCACCCGCTGGCCGCGCTCGCGCAGCGCGACGACCAGGCGGTCCTCGGCGGCCTGCGCGGCCTCTGGTGTCGGATGCTCGAACACGCTCCTTTCACATGTTAGGGCATCCTTATCTTTAGCCTCTTGTATTATGGACGTCGTGAGCGAGCAGGCACTGCATCTCCCGCCCGCCGAGTCCAACGCCGCGACGTTCGACCCCGAGCGCCGGCGCCTCGTACTCCAGCGCGTCCAGCCCGGCCTGATCGGCCTCATCGACGGCACGATCTCCACGCTGGCGCCGATCTTCGCCGCCGCCTACCTCGCCGGCTCGCGCGCCGCGCTGCTCGTCGGCCTGGCCAGCGCGCTGGGCGCCGCGATCTCGATGGCGCTGTCGGAGGGGCTCTCGGACGACGGCTCGGTCACGGGCCGCGGCAGCTCGCTCTCGCGTGGCGTCATCACCGGCGGCGCGACGTTCCTCGGCGGCACGTTCCACACCCTGCCGTTCCTCATCTCCGACGTCTCGACCGCGCTCGCGGTCGCCTACGTCGTGGTCGCCGTCGAGCTCGTCGTCATCGCGCTCGTCCGCCGTCGCTTCATGGCGGTGCCGCTGCCGGTCTCGCTCGTCCAGGTCACGCTCGGCGGCATCCTGGTGGCGGTCGTCGGCGTGCTCGTCGGGCACGCCTGACGCCTCGCTGACGGAGCCTCTCCTAGCCGTTGGAGATCAGCGGCTCGCGCTCGTAGACCGTCGTGGGAACCGTGTGGTACGGGTTCTCGTTGTCGGCGTCGGTCTCCTCCTCGTGGTAGACCGACTCGACGTTGACCGCCCAGATGTCGTGCTCGGTGCCCTTGAGGATGTTGTCCACCGCGCGCATCGCCGACAGCATCGAGTGGTCGGAGTTGTTGTAGCGGTGCAGGCCGTTGCGGCCGACCTGGACGAAGTCCTGCAGCGGATCGAGCCACCCGCGAATGGTGGAGACGCGCTCCGCGTAGGTCTCGTCGTACATCGGGTAGGCGAGCGGCACGCGCACGACGTAGCCGCGGCGCACCTTGTCCGGCGTGGCGAGCCCCAGCTGGTCGAGCTCGCGCGTGGCCAGCTCGACGAGCTTGTCGTCGTCCATGGTCCAGAGGTCGTCACCCTTGAAGGCGAAGTACTCCAGGCCGACGCACGCCGTGTCGGGGTCGGGGACCATCCAGGGCGACCAGGAGCGGTAGTTCTGGATGCGGCCGACGCGGACGCCGTCCTCGTGGATGTAGATCCAGTTGTCGGGGAAGAGGTCCTCCCCGTCCAGGATCAGCGCGACGGTCATGAAGTCGCGGTAGCGCAGGCCCTGCGCCGCCTTCTGGACCTCGGCCGGCGCGCCCGGGCTGGTCAGGCCGACCATGTGGCGCAGCGGCAGCGACGAGATCGTGCCGCGCGGCTCGATCGCGCCCTGCGGCGTGTCGATGCGCACGACGCGGCCGTCCTCGACCTCGATCCTGGTCGCCGGGCACTCGAGGCGCACTTCGCCGCCCATCTCCTCGATGCGCTCGGTCATCATCTCCCACATCTGCCCGGGGCCGTAGCGGGGGTAGTTGAAGGCGTCGATGAGCGACTTGATCTCGTTGTCCTTGTTGCCGAAGAACGCGGCCTTGGCGGCGCTGAAGAACGACAGGCCCTTGATCCGCTGAGCGGCCCACTCCGAGCGCAGCTCAGTGGTCGAGACGCCCCAGACCTTCTCGGTGTAGCCCTTGAAGAAGTGCGAGTACAGGCGCTTGCCGAAGCGGTTGGACACCCACTGCTCGAAGTTGTCCTCCGGGCCCTTCGGCTTGACGAGCGCCCAGAGGTAGGAGATGCCGCAGCGGGTCAGCTCGATCGGGCCGAGCTTCTTGATGACGTCGGTGCCCTTGAGCGGGTAGTCGAGGTACTTGCCGCGCCAGAAGATGCGCGACATGCGCGGGCGCTTGAGGAACTCGTCGCCCATGATCTCGTGCCACAGGGCGTCGACCTCCTTGTTCTTCGTGAAGAACCGGTGGCCGCCGAGGTCGAAGCGGTAGCCGTCGGGATCGACGACGGTCTTGGCGATGCCCCCGACCTGGTCCTCGGCCTCGAGCACGATGACCTTGCGGCCGGCCTTCGCCAGCAGGTAGCCGGCAGACAGCCCGGCCGGGCCGCCGCCGATGACGACGTACGGGCGAGCGTCGCCCGAGCCGTCGTCGTCCTCGGACGTCGGAAGGTTCGGCGGTGAGTCGACGAGCGTCATGCCCCAACCTTGCCCGCTGCGCGCGCGATTCCGCCCTTCCGCTAACGCGTCCTAACAGTTCTTCACCGAGCGCCCCGCCCGCTCAGGGGGGCCGTTCGGGCCTGAACGGAAGGGCTGGTCGGCGCGCGGCGCGGCTGCGGGAACCCGAACGCCCGGGCGGCGGCCATCGTGACGATGATCACGCCGAAGCCGAGGATGAGCGCGAGCAGCACGGGGCTGCGCGCGTCGGTGCCCGCCATCAGGGCGTGCAGCCCGCCGAGCACGAACGCGACGGACGCGAAGCGGTGCGCGCTGCGCCAGCGCCGCGCCCCGATGCGCCGCCGCTGGTAGAAGGACAGGCCGAAGGCGGCCAGCGCGTAGCCGGCGATCGTCCCCAGGCCGGTCCACAGCGGGCGGTAGTCCATCGTGAACGGCACGAAGACGCCGAGCACGCCCGGGTGCAGCCAGGGGTCGAAGAGCAGCAGCCCGCCGTGCAGCGCCGTGCAGCCCAGGCCGGTGAGGGCCAGGCGCTCGTGCCACGGGCGCATCCGCGCGGCGCGCGCGGGCGACACGAGTCGCAGCGCCGAGACCAGGCCGAGCACCGCCACGACGCCGAGCGCGGTGAAGCCCACGATCCCGAACGCGCGGCTGGCCAGCCACCAGGTGTAGTTGAAGGGGTCCACGGTCAGGCGGCCGTCTCGGCGAGCGCCCGGACGGTCCGGGCCGCCGCGCGGCGCAGCGGCGGCACGACCTCGACCTTGCCGCCCTCGCCGACGAGCACGCCGCCGAGCGCCGCGAGCGCAGCCCGCCCTCCCGACGGGCCGCGCAGCAGCGCCACCTTGGCGATGATCTCGGCCTCCAGGGCGGTGCGCCCCACCGCGGTCGCGGCCAGCAGGCCGGTCCACGCGGGGCGGCCCGTCGCCGGGTCGAGCAGATGATGGCCGGGGCGGCCGTCGGCGCCGAGCCACAGGCGCCGGTGGATGCCCGAGGTCGCCACGCCGCCGGCGCCGAGGCGCAGCCGGTGCACGCCGGCGCCGGGTCGCAGCGGATCCTCGACGGCGATCTCGTGCAGGCCGCCGCCACCGTGGCCGATCGCGAGGTCGCCGCCGACGTCGACGACGTAGCGCAGCCCCACGAGGCGCGCGGCGACCAGGTCGGCCGCCAGCCCCTTGCCGAGGCCGCCGCTGTCCAGGGTGACCCCGGGCGGCCGGCGGATCGTCTGCGCCCGCCCGTCGACGCCCAGGTCGTGCCACCGCGCGGCGGGATGGGGCATCGCGGGCGTACGAGCGGGCGCGGCCGCCAGCACTTCGGGCAGCGACGCCGTCGCGCCGTCCCAGTGGCCCGCATATCCGGCCCGGGCGAGCTCGTCGCCCAGCGTCATGTCCACCAGGCCGCCGGAGACGCGCCCGGCCCAGGCGCCGGCGCGCACCAGCGCGCGGACGTGCGCGTGCGCCGGCACCTCGTGCCGCGGGTCGGCGGTCAGCCGCGCGACGTCGGAGTCCGGATCGAAGCGCGTCCAGCGCGCCTCCAGGTCGGCCAGCAGCGCGCGGGCGTCGGCGGCCGCGTGGAGCAGGCGCTGCGACGGCGCGTCGCCCGGCGCCCGGTCGGCCAGCAGGAGCCGCGCCTGGCCGCCCATCGCCGGGAAGCTGACGTCGAGCCGGCTCATGACGCGCGCGTGGTCGGCAGCGCCGGGGAGGTGGCGCCCGGCGACGACTGGTCGTCGCTCGTCGTGCCCGCGGCGTAGGGGTCGACCGTCACGGCCGAGGAGGACGACTGCTGCGTCGTCGTGGTCGCGTCGCCGGCGGTCGACGCCTTGGCGCTGCCGAGGGCGGGGTCGGTGCCGGCGTTGACGCGGAGCGCGAGGACGCCGAACACGGCCACCGCGCTGGCGAGCGCTCCTGCGATGAACCGCCGCGCGCCGGGCGCGCGGATGCGCCGCCGCGGGGCCGGCGCTGCTGGAGGGAGGTCGGGCATGCCGGGAGGATCCACGCGCGACCTCAACCGCGCCTGAACCGCGCCTGGGCGTTGCCTGAGAGCGCGGCTACTTGCGTAGGTACACGACGGCGCGCACGCCGCGCGGCAGCGGCCGGAGGCCGAACCGCGGCACCGGCGCGACCCGCTGGAAGCGCGGATCGTGGTCCAGCGCGTGCTCCCACTGCGGCGAGCGGTGGCGGACCTCCGCGGTCCACGGCGCGCCCCAGCGGGCGGTGCGGATGATCGGCAGGAACAGCACGAGGTGCTGGCCCGGCTGCACCTCGGGCGCGAGCTTGTCGAGCGTGCGCTTGGGGCCGGCGGCCTTCAGACGGTCCAGCGCGTCGCGCCAGTCGAAGACGCGCGGGTCGGCGACGGGGCCCATGGCGTCGGCCCAGCGGTAGCCGTCGCCGAGGTAATAGCGCAGCGCCGGGCCGTACTCGGGATGGACGGCGACCACGAGGTCGCTCGGCGCGATCAGCCCGTCGTCCTGCAGGGTGCGGGCGACGCGGTAGGCGTCGCTCTTGCCGCGGATCGACCGCTCGTGCGGGTCGAACCACAGCACGAGCACGACGGCCAGGGCGATCAGCCCGACCTTGCCGAACCGCACCATGCCCGCGCCGGCCAGCAGCAGCGCCGGGCCGACGAATACCGAGAAGTACCGCGACGTCCAGGCGGGCGAGGCCTGCGACGCCAGCCACGCCAGCGCGACCGACACGCCGAGCGACACCGCGAGCGCGACGACGGCGCGCGAGCGGGGCCGTCCCTCGGCGCCACCGCGCAGCGTGGCCAGGCCCGCGACGCCGACGACCGTCACCAGCAGCGCGGTCTCCACGCCGCCGACGAGGTTCTGCAGCCCGCTGATGATCGCGTCCAGCGACGGCTTCTCGGCCCACGGCGCGCCGGTGTGGGCGGCCTGGAAGAGCAGCGTCGGCACCCACGGCAGGTACAGGAGCGCGAGCGCGCCGAAGCCGATGAACCCGTCGCGCAGCAGCGGGCCGCGCTCCTCGGCGGGCGCCGTGCGCCACAGCACCAGGAACGCCACGCCCATGCCGAGCGACAGGAACAGGCCCCAGTTGTGGGTGTACACGGTCAGCGCCGTGAAGACGCTGAACGCCGGCAGCGCGCGCCGGTCGCGCAAGGCGTAGGCCATGGCGAAGCTCGCGGTGCTCAGCAGGCCCAGGAGCGCGACGAGCGAGTACATGCGCGTCTCCTGGGCGTAGTAGGTCAGGAACGGGCAGGTGGCGCACAGCGCGGCGGTCGCCCAGCCCGAGCGCGTGCCGAAGAGCCGGCGTCCCGCCCACCAGCCGGCGGGCACGGTCAGCACCGCGAAGATGACCGACAGCGCGTGCATGCGCGACTCGCCGTCGCCGCCGACCACGCTGATCCAGACGTGGAGCAGCATGTAGTACAACGGCGGCGCGCCGTCCTTGCGGAGCAGGCCCGGGATGTCGAGGAGCGGATGGTGGGCGATGCCGACCGACAGGCCCTCGTCGATCCAGAACTTGGCGGTCAGCGCGTGCGTGCGCAGCTGCACGGAGGCGAGCAGGAGCAGCAGCACGCCGGCGGCCGACAGGACCGCGGGGCGCCGCCACCAGCGCACGCCGGGCGCGCCTCCGCCGCCCGCGCTCGCGTCCGTCCCGACCGGCGCGGTCGCGCCCGCCGAGCCCTCCGCCACGGCGCTCACGCCCCGCCGCTCCCACACGCGGCGACGATCCGCCAGCGCGTGCCCGTGGCGAGCGTGTCGCGGTCGCCGACCGCGGCCAGCGACGGCACCGGGTGGGTGCGCGAGGTCGTCCGCACGCGGAAGACCACGGCGGGCGCCCGCGGGGCCAGCTGCACCTGCTGGGTGTGCAGGTGCAGGTTCCAGGCCACGACGGGCACGAGGAACGCGCCGGTGTAGGGGGTGCCGCAGCGCGTCAGCGCGTCCGCGCCGCCGGCCGCGCGCACGAGCCCGGGCAGCTCGTCGGCGAGGTCGGCCTGGTACTCGAGGCCGTGCATCGTCGGGACGAAGCGCTGGAAGCTCGGCGCGGCGAAGCCGACGCCGACGGCCACGGTCGCCACGACGACGACCGCGTGGCCGACGTGCCGCCCGACCACGCCGGGGACCGCGCGGCGCAGCAGGACGACCCCGCGCTGCAGCGCCCAGCCCGCGCCGGCGCCGCCGAGGACGATCAGCAGCGCGACCGGCGCGATCAGGTAGCGCTGGTTGCCCGAGAAGCCGTCGGAGGTCATGTACGCCACGAGACCGAGCCAGGCGATCGACAGCGCCACCATGAACGCGACCGCGCGGTCGCGGCGGACCATGAGCATCACCGCCGCGGCGGTCAGCCCGGCCATCAGCGGCGCGGTGAGCATCTCCCCCGCGTCGCGCAGGACCTCGCGTGCCGGGTTGTCGGCGTAGGTCGGCGCGCCCGGGTTGACGTCCTTGGCACGGTGCGCGGCGCGCAGCAGGTCACCCGAGCCCCACAGCTCCGGCAGCAGCCAGAGCGCCACGACGCCGGCGCCCGCGCCGAGCACCATCGCGATCGGGAGCTGCCGGCGCCACAGCAGCCAGAGGCCGTAGAGCCCGAGGAACGGCCACGCCTCGGGGCGCAGCAGGCCGGCGCAGACGGCGAACAAGAACGCGGCGCGGCGGTCGCCGGCGAGGTGGCGGTCGACCGTGGCCAGCAGGAACGCGACGATCAGGCCCTCGGAGTTGCCCAGCGCCGCGTTGCGGATCCACCACGGCGCGATCGCCAGCGCGGCCGCCGCCGCGACGCCGCCCGCCACGCCGCCGCCGAGGCGCCGCGCCACGCGGAACGCCAGCACGATCGCCGCGATCGCACCCGCACGCGCGACGACGAGCCACAGGTCCGGAGCGGCCGATCCGAAGAGCGAGAAGACCGTGGTGAACATCACCGGCAGCGGCTTCCACGACGGCCCGCCGGTGGTGACGAGGTCCAGGTGAGCGACCTCGCGGCCCCAGATGATCCACGACCACGGGTCGTAGGTCGGCGCGCTGGGCAGCAGGAGCGTCAGCGCGGCCACCGCGACCGAGCCTGCGGCCAGCAGCCAGGCGCCGTGCGCGCGCGCGCCGACGCGCGCCGTACCGGACGGCGCCTGCGAGACCGAAGTGGGGACGGGACGCTCCTCGAGCAGCACGGCGGTGTCCAGGGTATGCCCGCGACGTGACGCATTCGCGCTGCGCTTAACGAAGCGCAACGCGGCCGCGGCGCCCGCAGGCCCGGTCGTCAACGGCCGATCGCCCCGCTAGGGTCGCGCCGCATGAGCGTCCAGGCACCCAACCTCGTCCTCAGTCCCTCGGCCCAGGTGGGCACCGGCGTCTCGTTCGGCGCCAACGTGGTGGTCCACCCCGGCGTGGTGATCGGCGACGACGTCGTGATCCAGGACGGCGTGATCCTCGGCAAGGCGCCGAAGCTCGCGCCGACCTCCGGCGCCGAGCCGGTCGGCGACGACCCGCTGACCATCGGCGACGGCGCCGCGATCTGCGCGGGGGCGATCGTCTTCGCGGCGGCGCGGATCGGCGCGGGCAGCATCGTCGGCGACCAGTCCTACGTGCGCGAGCGCGCGCGCATCGGGCGCGACACGGTGATCGGCCGCGGGTCGGCGATCGACAACGACGTCACGATCGGCGACCGGGTGCGGATCCAGACCAACGTCTACATCACCGGGTTCAGCGTGGTCGAGGACGACGTCTTCGTCGGGCCGTGTGCGATGACCACGAACGACGACACCATGAACCGCCACGGCGACGACTACGACCTGCGCGGCGCGACGCTGCGCCGTGCCTGCCGGATCGGCGGCGGCGTCGTGCTGACGCCGGGCGTGGAGATCGGCGAGGAGGCCTTCGTGGCCGCCGGCGCGGTCGTCACCGCCAACGTGCCCCCGCGTGGCCTGGTCATGGGCGTTCCGGCGCGCGTCGTCCGCCAGGTGGGCGACGCGGAGTTGCTCGAGCGCTGGCGGTGAGCCGGCAGTCCGCAAACTCGACGAATAACTAGCCTCGAACGAGCGGAGGGCTGCGGTCGGCTGCGCTCAAGACCCGCTCAAGCCCGGCGCACCTTCACGGTGAGGCGTTCGTGATTGACACGCCCTGGAACGTGAAGCCGTCGCTCTCCCCGTACTTCTTGTCCACGAGCGTAAGGTCGGCAACCGTGCCGAGGACCTCGAGGGCCGGCGGCTCGTACGCTCGGTCAGTGTCGTTGTGAGGAGGCATCGTGCGAAGAGCCTAGGGTGGTGGTCTCGTGAAGTCCACACCCCAATCGGCCAGTTCGCAGCATCGCGGAGCCTACGGATTCCGCCTCGAGGGCCTAGAGGCCGCCGACGATCTACTCGTGACGGCGCCCGGCTCCTGGCCCGCGTTGCGCGTCGTCGTGGAGCGTGGCCGCGCCCGCGTCCCGCGCGATCGAATGGACGACCACACTGCCGACCTCCGCCTGCAGACGGTCGACGGCTCCATCCGGCTGGAGCGCGCATCCGGCCGAGTCATCTTCTCCGTCCCCGGCGAGCTCACTCCCGCCGCGCTGGTACACCCGTTCCTCGCGCCCGCGGTCCTGGTCGCTGCGCACTGGATGGGACGCGAAACCTTCCATGCCGGCACGTTCGTCTGCGGCGGCTCGGCCTGGGGCGTCCTCGGGCACAAGGGCGAGGGCAAGAGCACGCTTCTGGCATGGCTGGCGGGGCGCGGCGTCCCCGTGCTCGCCGACGACGTCCTGATCGTCGACGACGGCCATGCCCTTGCCGGTCCCCGGTCGATCGATCTGCGTGCCGGCTCCGCCGCCCACCTCGGAAACGGCGAGGCGCTTGGGCGCGTCGGCGCGCGCGAACGCTGGCGCGTGACCTTGGCCACCGTGCCGGCGTCCGTTCCGCTCGGGGGGTTCGTCCACCTCCGATGGGCCGACGATGTTGCTGTCCGTCGCCTGCGCGGAGCGGCGAAGCTGCGGGCGCTCGCAGAGCATCGTGGGGTGCGACGTGACGCGGTGGACGGCGGCGGGCCGTTGATGGACCTCAGCGCTCTTCCGTCGTACGAGTTCTGTCGTCCCCGAGATTGGAGCTCAATCGAGGCTGCCGGCGAGCAGCTCCTGGCTGCCGTGAGCGCGAGCTGACCGAGCCAACCGCTGGCGCCCGAGCCACACTGCCTGCAGCGCTGTGAACGTCTGCCCGGGAGGCGCGGCGGCGGACGTCCAGATCCGGCGCAGGGCGCTGCGGTCGATCAGAGCCTCGGGCAGCGCCTCTCCGTTCCACGACCCCGCTAGCTCCCGGCTCGGCGTGCGCCAGAACGCGTCGTTGAACGCCGCTTTGTCGACGCGGCTGAGCACGTTGTCGGGCAGGACGTCGCCGAAAAGTGCGCGCATGGCGCTTGTCCGCCCCACGAAGCCCCCCAACGGGGCGCTTGCGGCGACGGCGCCCCAGAACGCCGCGTCCCAGAGCGGATGGGCCAAGTGGACGTCCGCGTCGCGGGCGAGCAGCGCCAGACTCGCGGTTCCGATCTCGAGGTAGCGCAACGTGTGCCACAACGCCATTCGGGCGTCCAGGTTCCCCGGCTCGGCCAGATGCTCGACCGCCGCCGCCCGATGCAGCCGGCGGCGAGCAGGTCGGCTCAGCCACGGAGCCGCCGGACCGTGGCGGTGCGCGCGCGCCCGGATGCGTAGCTGCCGCGGAGCGCATGCGAGGGCTCGCGCCGCAAGTCGTGTTGGACCGGGCCGCGACGACGCTGCGTTGAACAACTCGTCGCCGGCTATGCCCGTCAGCAGCGACCCGCCGCGTGCGACCTCCAGCAGAGGGACGTGGAAGTGCGCGTTGAAGGGCCACAGGAGCCCGTGGCGCCGGAGGACCGCCGTGGCCACGGGCCCGACGATGTCGAGGTCGTCGTCGTGCTCGAGCCGCACCCAGTCCGCAAGCCCGAGGTGGCGAACGACGAGCTCCTGCCACTCGCGCTCGTCAGACGCCGGTGCGGCCACGAACCGGTTCGTTGCGGCGATGGGCAACGGCAGGCCTTCCCTCCGGGCGACCGCTGCCGCGACGGCGAGCACGGCCGAGGAGTCGCGGCCGCCGGAGAAGCTCACCACGCATGGTCCGCGCTGCAGGGCGGGAAGGATCGCCGCCTCGATCGCGGCCCGCGGATCGCCGGCGGCCAACAGCCGGGGCGGCGCGCTGCTCGCGCCGAACGGCATGCTCGTCACGACCTCCAGGTCCGTGAGCGGCGATCCGGTCACGGCGCTACTCGGGTGAGCTCACGGAACGGGCTCGATGGTATTTCACCTTCGAGCCATGCGTGCGCTCCGAACCCGTCTGCGGGAGCAAGCACGCCGATGATCACGTCACGCCGGTCGCCGTGCGCGGCGAGCCATCGCTGCAGCACCAAGGAGCGTTCGAGGCAGGTCGGCTCGCGTCGCCGGAGTACGGCCTGCACGCCGCGGAGGGCGTGCGGGGGAAGCGACGGGGGCGCCGCCACCACGACGGACTCGAACGGGCGTTTGCGCAGCTCGCGGTGCGTCGCGGTCAGCGCGCGCAGGGTCCACCACGCGGCTCGCAGCGTCGCCGTATCCGGCGGGCTTCGCACTCGTCACGCCTCGAGATAGCCGTGCCGGCCCAGCTCGCTGATGAAGGCATCGACATCGGAGGCGGCGCGCTCGGGCTCTAAGCCGTACGCCGCGATGAGCGTCGCGACGAGCTCGCCCCGCGTCGCGCCACGCGCGAGGGCGTCCCACAGCGCGGCGCCGCTGGAGTTCGCGGCAAGGTAGACCGACGAAGTCTTGTCCACTGCCACGACCTCGTCGTCGATCGCCGTCCAGCGCAGGCGCGCGGCGTTGAGACGGAGTGTGTCGGTCATCGGGGGTCCCTCCCTGGTTCGGCGAGTTCGGCGTCGTGTAGCGACTTTGCGCGTGCCGCGTTGCGCAGGGCGGCCTGACTGCGATGCAACTTGGACTTCCAGCTTTCCCCACGGTTGCGGCGCGCCGTGCCGAGCAGCGTGGCGGCAGCGGCGTTGGCGCCCGGGACCGGCGGGAGTCCCCAGAGCGGCGCGGCGCTCTCCTGCACGTGCCGCTCGAAGACCGTCCGCTCGCGCGCGGCGGCGAGATGCCGGGCCCACGTTCGCATCGCAAGGCTGGGAGCGCTGCCGTTGAAGAGAGCATCGACGGCCCGCTCGGTCGTCCGCCAGAGGCGTGCGCATCCCCAGCGCTCGGCCAGCCCCCGGACCTCTGCGGCGTCGGCCTCCTGGACGACGGCCGCGATGTCGACGAGGTGGCTCAGGCGCGCCAGCGGCGTGTGCGCCCAGGCGTGTGCGGCAAGGAGCACCGCATGCGCCGCGGGGTCCAGCGCCGCGACCCCGCCGACGTCGACCGCGGCGTGGCACACCGCGCGGTCGGTCAGCTCGGCGGCGGTCGGGGCGCTCAGTCCGTCCGGCCACTTCGGCTGGTGGTGGACCTCGATCCATAGCGGATGACCGTCCCACTGCAATGGCCGAAGATGGTGGATGCCCCGGTACATGGAAGGCTCTCCCACCTCCCTGAAGCCGGCGGCGCGCAGCGCCTTCTGGGCGGCGACGCTGTCTGAGACGAGCACGTCGAGGTCGCGGTACGGCCGCGTCAGCGGGTCCGGGTAGCGCACGGCGACCTCGGGTCCCTTGACGAGGATCACCGGTCCGTCGACGGCGTCGCGGAGCCGGCGCAGCAACTCCGGGGCGCCGAGCGCGCGGACCGCGGCGAGACGCTGTTCGACGCGAATGTTCTGCGGCACAGCGGCGCCCTGCTCGCGCCGGCGGCGCGCCGCGAGCAGATGGAGGCCATGCCAGCGCAGGTGCTCGAACGAGGGTGCCGCGTCGACGAGCGCGTCGACCGCCTGCCACATGCTCCGCCTGTCGCTGCCCGTCATCAGTACAGCCCCAGCGTGCCGAGCCGGCGCTCGCGGTCCAGCGCCAGGCGGAAGGCGACGACGCCGGCAGCGAGTGCGGCGGCGGAGAGCGGCACGAGCACGGCGAGCGTCGTGTCGATCGCCCCCCAGCTCTGGCCACCGATCAGGGCCGCACGCAGCCCTTCGAGCGTCAGAGCCAGCGGGTTCGCCTGCGCGATCGTCGCAAGCCACCCTGGCAGAACCGACAGCGGAAAGTAGGCGCCCGCCGAGATGCCCATGACGGTCGTGAGGAGCCCCACCACGCCCGCACCGCGTCGGAACGTCAGCACCAGCGCGGCGCTCAGGAGCCCGAGGCCCCACACGAACGGAGCGAAGGCCAGGAGCAGCACGACGGCGGGCAGCACGCCCTCGGCCTCGAGCCGCAGACCGAACGCCAACGCGATGATGAGCAGCAGGACCCCGGCGCGGATCGGCACGGCGAGGAGCTCGAACGCTGCGGTCCCGACTTGAATCGTCGCGACGGCGGTCGGCGTGGTGAGCAACGCCTCCAGCGTCCCGACGAACTGCTCCTGGCGGATGCCGTTGGCCACCCGGTCGAGCATGAGCCCCGCCAGCAGCGTCAAGACGAGACCGACGGCGACGAACTCGACGTAGGTGGCACGCGTGCCGCCATACATCGGCAGGCGGGCAGGGTCGACGACGCGACCGATCAGCGAGAACAGCAGTGCCTGGATCGCAAGGGAGACCACGCCGAACGACAGCCCGACGCGGTAGCTGGTCATGATCTTGAAATCGCGGCGCAGGAACGCGCCGAGCTTGAGGCCCTCCCGGAAGACGGCGGTCATGACGCACGTCCCTCCGACGTCAGGGCCAGGAACGCCTCCTCGATCTCGGAGCGCTCGGGCCGACAAGCGACGACGTCGTGGCCATCGACGGCCAGCGCAGCGATCACGCGGCCCAACGGTGCGCCGCCTCGCAGCTCGATGAGCACATGGTCGGCGCCGGGTGCCGGCAAGACGTGCGCGAGATGGCGCACCGCCTCGGACACGGCACGCGCCGGCACGGGGTTCCCGACACCGTCGCGGAGAGCCAGCACGTACCGGCCGATCGGGGCACGGTCGATCAGCTGTGTGACCGAGCCCGCGAATCTGACGACGCCGCGATCCAGGAACGTCACCGAGTGTGCGAAGCCGCGGATCTCCTCCACTCGCTGCGTGGTCCACAGGACTGCGGCCCCATCGCCGGCCGCGCGCAGCGTCAGCTGCCGCACGGCCTCGGCGCCTTCGGGATCAAGGTCGTGGGTGGCCTCGTCGACGAGGAGCACGTCCGGCCGGGTCAGCAGCGCGCGCGCCATCGCGAGGCGCCGTTGCATCCCCTGCGAATACGTGTCCACGCGACGGTCCGCCGCTTCGCCGAGCCCCACGTCGCGCAGAGTTTCCCGGGCACGCTTCGTCGCTTCGCGGCGACGCAGCCCATGCAGCCGCGCGAAGAAGATCAGGTTCTCCAGGCCGCTGATTCGCAGGTAGAACGTCCGCGTGCCCGATGGCACGAGTCCGACCCGGCCGGCCATCGTCCGGGATCGCCGGCCAGATCCATCCTCGCCGAGGATCGTCACGGTGCCACTCGTCGGTGCGGCGAGCCCGGTGAGAACACGCAGGAGCGTCGTCTTCCCCGCACCGTTGGGCCCGAGCAGCGCGTGGACGTCGCCCGCGCGAAGGTCCACATCGACACCCTGGAGCGCCGGGCGACCGTTGAAGTGGCGGTGCAAGTCCCGGACGGCCGCGAGCACCGGTCGGTGCGGCATGGCGTCTTGGATCGGAACGTCACGTGCGCCGACGCTGGGCGCAATGCTCGAGGGTGCGGAGGCCACGGCGGCGATGCTAGGTGCGCGGCCTTGCACTGGGCCACACCGAACGGCTAGGTGTTGGTCCTGGCTCCCGAGGACCAGCTACGCCGCGGACGCCGAAGGGCGGCCACGCAACGGCGTCGCTCACCGCGGGCGCCGGTGCTTGCCGGGGTACTTCGCCTTGGGTGCCTGGGCCTTGCGATGAGCCGTGCCCTTGGAGGGCTTCGACCCGCTCTTTCGTTGCTTGGCGGCCTTCTTGACGTCCTTCTTGGCCTTCTTGGCCGAGGCGACAGCCACCCTCAACCCGGCGCCCGACACCGGCGTGGTCATGTCGGCCTGGATCTCCGACTGCGCCAGCGCCCGGTTGTAGACGCGGATCTCGTCGAGCTGGCCCCTGAACCACTCTCCCCACACACTGTTGCCGCCGAAGCGCAGGGCACCCGAGCTGTTGGGCATCGTGCCCGTGACCGGCTTGCTGGAGACCAGCGTGCCGTTGACGTACAGCCTGAGCGTCGCCCCGTCCCAGGTCGTCGCCAGGTACGTCCACGTGTTCAGCGCGACGCCGGCCGTCGAGCGCGTGTCGAACTCGGTGCTGGTGAAGACGTGTCCACTGGCCTTGCTGGTGCCCTCGCTGGCGTACAGCGAGTACACGAGCGAGCTGGCGCCCTCCTTGATCATCACCGTGCGCCAGGTGGAGCCCAGCGCGGTCGGGTTGACCCAGCCCTCCATCGTGATCTTGGTCGTCAGGTCGAGCTTGGCGTTGTCGGCGACGGTCACCCAGTTGCTGGTGCCGTTGAAGCTCAGCGCCCCGCCGAACTTGCCGGTGGTGGTGCGCGTCGCGCCGGTGAGCGTGCCGTTCAGTCCGTTGCCCGACGCGTCCGTGACGCCCGTGCCCGAGGTCTCGTCGAAGCCCCAGGCACCGACCAGGCCGCTGGGGGCCGGCGGGGCGGCGTTGATGGTCAGCGCCACTGACACGGTCTTGGGCGAGCCGCCCGCGCCGGGCGCCGAGACGGCCACCGTCCCGGTGTAGCTCCCCGGAGCCAGCCCCGCGCTGTTCGCCCCGACCGTGAGCGTGGACGGCGCGGTGCCGCTGGTCGGCGTCACCGTCAGCCAGCTCTGGTCCTTGGTGACGGTGTAGGTGAGCGTCCCGCCGCCGGTGTTGGAGACGTCGACTGTCTGCGGCGCCGGATTCGCGCCGCCCTGCATGGCGGTGAACGCCAGCGTGGAAGGCGTGACCCCCAGCGCGGGCGGCGCGGCGACCGTGAACGTCACCGGGATCGTCTTCGGCGACCCGCTTGCGCCGGACGCCGTCACGGTCACGTTGCCGGTGTAGGTGCCGGCCGCAAGACTGTTGAGCGACGCGTTGACGGTGATCGTCCCGGGAGCCGTGCCGCCGGCCGGCGACACGGTCAGCCACGGCTGGTCCTTGGCGACGGTGTAGCTCAGCGTGCTGCCGCCAGTGTTGGTCACGTCGATGGTCTTGGACCCCGGGTCGGCTGCCCCGGAGACGCCGGAGAACGCGAGGCTCGAGGGCGATGTCGTTAGCGTCGGCGCGGCCGGGGCCGCCGCGACGGTCAACGTCACCGGGATCGTCTTCGGCGAGCCGTTCGCCCCGGACGCCGTCACGGTGACGTTGGCGGTGTAGGTGCCGGCCGCCAAGCCGCTGACCGACGCCGAGACCGTGATCGTCCCGGGCGCGGAGCCGCTGACCGGCGAGGCGGACAGCCATGGTTGGTCGTCGCCGACCGTGTAGCTCAGCGTCCCACCGCCGGTGTTGGTGACGTTGATGGTCTTGGACGCCGGGTCCGCCGCGCCCGACGTGGCGCTGAACGACAGGCTCGCGGGCGACGTGCTCAGCACGGGCGCCGGCGGCGCGCCGCTGCAGGTCACCGGGGCGGTCATGTCACTCTGGATCTGGGCCTGCGTCAGCGCGCGGCTGTAGAGCCGCAGCTCGTCCAGCCTGCCGCTGAAGTACTCGCCCCAGACGTTGTTGCCGCCGAACCGCAGGGCGCCGGCGCTGTTGGGCATCGAGCCCGTGACGGCCTTGCTCGAGGCGAGCGTACCGTTGACGTACATCTTGAGCGTCGCGCCGTCGTAGGTCGTTGCCAGGTGCGTCCACGCGTTCAGCGGCACCGTGCCGGTTCCACGAGTGTCGGACTCGGCCGGCGTCGAGACGTGGCCGCTCGGCATGTTGGTGTTGTTGGTCGCGTACAGCGCGTAGACGAGCGCGCCCGTGTTCTCCTTGATGCCGACCGTGCGCCAGGAGCCGGCCAGCGTCGTCGGGTTGACCCACCCCTCGAGGGTCATGCCGGTGGTCAGGTCGAGCTTGGCGTTGTCGGCGACGCTGACCACGTCGCTCGTGCCGTTGAAACTCAGCGCGCCACCGAACTTGCCGGTCGACGAGCGGACGGCTCCCGTAATCGAACCGTTCAGTCCGTTGCCCGTGCCATCCGTCGCGGTTGTGCCGCTGGCCTCGTCGAAGCCCCACTGGCCCACCAGTCCCGTGTACGTCGGGCACGGTGACGCCGTGTAGGTGGCGGTGTACGTCGTCGCCGCGGTCGGGGCGGTGAACTGGTGGACCGCCGCGCCGCCGTTGGACCACGACGTGAAGTCGTAGGACGTCCCGCCGAGAATCTGCGGTGTCGGCGCGATCACCGCCACCGTGCCGTTCTGGACGACGGTGCGGGTGAACGGCGTCATCGATTCCTCGGCGCCTACCGAGATCGGCAGGCCCGAGGGCGACGACGTGAACGTCAACTCGACGGTCTTGGGATCGATGCGCACGGACCTCGTGTCGGCCAGCCCGCTGGCGTCGGTCGCGGTGAGCACGAGCGTCAGGTACGACGGGTACTCGTGGTCGGGGTACGTGTACGAGCCAGACGCTACCCCGTTATAGGTCTGCAGGTTGTGGACGTGGCAACTGCCCGGCACGATCGCCGAGCAGTGGTGCAACTCGATCTGCCACGTCAGGCGCGAGGCGGCCATGGCCGCCCCGTGGCCGTCGACGGCCGAACCCGAGAAATTGATGAGGTCGCTCACCGCGTAGCTCTGGCCGGTGGCCGGCGCGGCGATGGTCGCCGTGGGCGGGACGCCCGCGGTGACGGTGAGCTGGGCGGTGCTCGTTGCGCCGCCCGGGTCGGCGACCTTGAGGCGCACGGTGTAGGAGCCCTCGATGGTGTAGGTGAACGACGGCTTGGCGGCGGTCGAGTCGCCGTAGGTCCCGTCACCGTCGAGGTCCCACGAGTAGGTCAGCGTGTCGTTGTTGGGGTCGGTCGACCCGGTGCCGTCGAAGTTGACCATCAGCGGCACGGTGCCGGATGTCGGGCTGGCGGTCGCGTGCGCGGTCGGCGCCTTGTTGGCGTTGACGGCGCTGATGCGGTGGATGGAGCCGGAGCCGACGCTCACGTAGTACAGCGCGCCGTCGGGACCCGTCTGCAGGTCGACGGGGGTATCCGCGCCATCGACGAGGACCTGGCGTGTCGCCGGGTCGGGGACGCCGCCGGCACCGGCGAACATCGACCAGATGCAGCCGCGCGCGTAGTCGGCGAAGAACAACGCCCCGTTGTAGGCGGCGGGGAAGCTCGTGCCGTTGTTGAAGGCGATGCCCGAGGTGGACGAGGTGCCGGGCGAGCAGACGCTCTCGTCGGCCACTGTGGACCCGTGACCGTAGGTGAACAGCGGGGCGGTGACTGAGCCCGAGCTGTAGAGGTTCTCGCAGATGTTCAGGTTGAGGTTGTCGTACGAGCTCATCCGGCCGGTGCCCTCGTAGCACGGCCACCCGTAGTTGCGGACCTGGGTGGGATTCGGGATGCGGTTGAGCTCCTCCCAGCTGTTCCAGCCGACGTCGCCGAAGTACAGGTCGGTCGTGCCGGGCCGGAATGCGAACCGGAACGGGTTGCGCATGCCATAGGCGATGACCCGCTTGGCATTCGTATCGCCGGTGCCGGGGTTATCGGGCAGCGGGGCCCCGGTGTCCGGGTCCACGCGGATGATCGCGCCGTCCAGGCCCGTGGGGTCGGCGCTAGTGCGCGCGTCTTGGGAGCGTAGGGCGCCGCCCTCCGCGGTGGGCGGGCTCATCGCGCCGCCGACGCCGCCCGGCGGGTCACCGCACGGGTTCACCGGCTGGCCGTCCTGGCCGTAGTCGGCGAACGTGAAGCTCGCGCCGTCGCCGGCACTGGCATACAGCGCACCGTCCGGGCCGAACTGCAGGTCGCCGACGGAGTGGCTCGAGTACTGCTGGCACCACTCGTCCTTGATCAGGACAGTCTCGGCGCCAGTGTTGGCATTGATCCGCGACAGGCGGCCGCTGACCACGCAGCCCTTGATATCTGCCCCAGGCGGGTTCGGGCAGTTGTCGTTCCACAGCGGCGCCGTCCCACCGATCTTGGCGTCGTACGTGTACAACACGTAGATGTACGGGCGCCCGGTCGTGAACTGCGGGTCCAGCGCCATGCCGATGAGCCCGCGATCGCCGAAGAAGGCGACCTGGCTGCTGAGGTCCACGACGGTCGTCGGCGTGGGATCGGTGAGGCTCTCGAACTTCTCGATGACACCGTCGAGCTGAGCGACGTAGGCCGAACCGTCGGCGGCGAAGCGGAGGTTCGACGGCGCGATAAGGCCGCTCCAGACGGTGTCCTCGATGAACCCGCTGGGAATTGCGGCCGCCGCGACGAGCGAGTCATTGATCTTGAGCGGCTGCGTGGCGGCTCCATCGAACGGCCCGGCGCTGCCGAAGACGCCCGCATTGGCCGCGGCTGGGGCGGCTAGGGCGACGACGACAGCGGCCATCATGGCCGAGATTCGATCTCGCTTGACGCGCAACATGGCGGTGAACGTATGGACGCCCGACATCTCCCACAACCAGAACTGACCGGAGGACCAGGGCTCCCTGGATCGGCCCCGCTTACGCTCGCCGCATCACATGGCAGGCCATCGAATCATCAGTGGTCCCGGCCTGCGGCTCGTGCCGCCGCAGCCCATCAAGACCTCCACCGCCGCCGACCACCGGCCGATCGTGCTGCACGCCCTCGGCGGTCCCGACGACGTGGTGCTCATGGCGTCGCTCGTCGCGGCGCTCGAACGTGGCGGCCAGTTCCGGCAGGTCGTGGTGCACGCGTGCGCGGCTGACACGGCGGTGACCGCCGACGACCTGCTCCCCGATCCTGGCATGCCCGCGCCAGACAGCTGGCTCAGCGTCGAGGGCGACGACCGCACGGAGCAGCTCGCGGCCATGCTGGCGGGATTCGAGGCGGCGCTGCTCGACGAAGAGCCCGATCTGGTGGTCGTGGCCGGCGCGGGCGACGCCGCCCTCGCCTGCGCGCTCGCGGCCGCCAAGCAGGGGGTCGCCCTGGCGCACGTGGAGTCCGGTCTGCGGCAAACCGGCGGCGCGCCGTCGCTCATGGCTCTGAATCGGGTGCTGACCGACCGCCTGGCCGACACGCTCCTGGCCTTCTCGGCGCACGACGCCAACCAGCTGCTGGACGAGGGCATCCCTGACAGCCGCGTCCACGCCGTCGGTCACACCGGGATCGACATGCTGCGCCGACACCAGGCCGCCGCGCTTGCCCGGCAGGCGTGGTCGTCCTACGGCCTGCCGGTCCACGGATACGTGCTCGTGGACCTCGGCGGCGGCGAGCCGGAGCTTGATGCCGAGGTCCTCGGCGCCGCAGTCGACGCCGTGGCGCGCCTGCACACGCATGTGCCGGCGATCGTCCGCGTGCGCCCGGGCACAGACTGGGCGCCGGCCGAGAACAGCCACCTCACCACACTCGCGGCGGCCGGCGTGCGCTGCGCCACGGACTTGTCGTACGTCGACGCGCTGTCGCTCCTCACCGGCGCCGGCGCCGTGGTGACCGACGCGGGCGCCCTCCAAGACGAGGCTTCGGCCGTCGGCGTCGCGTGCCACACGCTCGGCGAGGACACCGCGCGTGCCGCGACGCTGTTGCACGGCACCAATGTCCTGATCGGCGCCGACCCCGCCGCCATCGCCGAAGTTCGCCCCACCGGCGAGCCGCCGGTCGCCGCCGCCATCGAGCTGTGGGATGGCCGCGCCGGCGAGCGGGCCGGCGAGACGCTGGTGGCGCACTACGTGCTGCACAGCGACCACGGGCTCGGGGTGCGCGCATGAGCGGGCAGCCGGTGATGGCCGTCAGCAACCCCGAGGCCCGGGCTGGCTCACCGACGGTCGTGCACGTCGTCGGCGCGCGTCCCAACTTCGTGAAGATGGCCCCAGTCATCTCCGCGCTCGGCCGCCGCGACGCGTTCCGCCAGGTGGTCGTGCACACGGGCCAGCACTATGACCGCCGGATGTCCGACGAGGTGCTCGAGGATCTGGACTTCCCGGAGCCCGACCGGTTGCTCGGCGTGGGCTCGGGTTCGCACGGCGTGCAGACGGGCAAGGTCCTGGTCGGGTTCGAGCAAGTCCTGCTCGACACCGAGCCGTCGCTGGTCGTGGTCGCCGGCGACGTCAACTCGACGCTGGGCTGCGCGCTCGCCGCGTCGAGGCTCGGCATCCCGGTCGCGCACGTCGAGGCGGGCCTGCGCTCGTTCGACTGGAGCATGCCCGAGGAGATCAACCGCGTCCTGACCGACCGGCTCTCCGAGGTCCTGCTGACCCACAGCCCGGAGGCCGCCGAGAACCTCGCTCGCGAGGGGATCCCGGGCCACGGCGTCCACTACGTGGGCAACACGATGATCGACTCGCTGCGCCGCTGCGAGCGGCGGGCCCGCGCACTGGAGACCTGGCGCGGCCTCGGCGTCGCCGAGCGCGAGTACGTACTCGTCACACTGCACCGCCCACAGAACGTCGACGAGCCCACGCGCCTGGCTGCGATCGCCGAGGCACTCGCGCTGTTGGCCGTCCACGCGCCAGTCGTGTTCCCCATTCACCCCCGCACACGGATGCGCCTGGCGGCCAACGGGGCGCTCGAGCATCTCGAGGCCGCGGGGGTACGTTGCGTCGAGCCGGTCGGTTACCTCGCGTTCCTGTCGCTGCAGGCCTCGGCGGGCGCCGTCGTGACGGACTCCGGCGGTGTGCAGGAGGAGACCTCTGCGCTCGGCGTGAGGTGCTTTACGTTCCGACCCAACACCGAGCGGCCGGTAACGCTGACCCATGGTACGAACACCATGCTGGGCGACGATCCGCGCGACATCGCCGAGGTGCGGCCCAGCCGCGGCGAGCCGACGCCGTGCGCGATCTCACTGTGGGACGGGCACGCGTCCGAGCGCGTGGCCGACATCCTCGTCGCCCGTTACGGCGACGTCGCAGCGATCGGCCGGGATGCGTAGGCGGCCGCGCGGAACCGGCGACGGTGGGCCGCTGTTGCTCGTCTGCTCCTCAGGCGGCCACCTGCTCCAGCTGACGCTGATGAGCGACGCCTGGGAGGACTGCGCGCGCGTGTGGATCACGTTCGACAAGTCCGATAGCCGCGTGCTGCTCGCCAATGAGCGCGTGATCCACGCCTATGGGCCGACGAACCGCAACCTGCGCAACTTCCTGCGCAACCTGCGGCTGGCGGTGCACGTCCTGCGCCGTGAACGCCCAGCAGCGATGCTAACCACCGGCGCCGGCGTCGCGGTGCCGTTCGCCTGGCTGAGCCGGCTGGGCGGAGTGCCGGTGTTCTACGTCGAGAGCGTCACTCGCATCGAGGAGATGTCCCTCAGCGGCCGGATGATCCGCCCGGTCGCCGAGCAGGTCTTCGTGCAATGGCCCGAGCTCGCCGCCACTTCGCCGCGGCTGCGCTTCGCCGGCAACCTGTTCGCCAACTGATCATGGTCCTCGTCACCATCGGCACCAACGAGCAGCCCTTTGACCGCCTGGTCGCGGCCGCGGCGGCGCTGCGGATCAATGAGAAGCTCGTCGTCCAATACGGCTCGTCGGCGATCACGTCAGGCGCCGGCGAGTGGCTGGACTTCCTCGGCTTCGATGAGCTGGCCGATCGGATGCGCGCGGCGCGCGTCGTGGTCTGCCACGCCGGCGTCGGGTCGATCATGCTCGCCCGCCGGTGCGGGCGGCGCCCGGTCGTTGTGCCGCGCCGCCTGCACCTCGGCGAGGCCGTCGACGACCATCAGCTGCCGCTCGCGCGCCGGCTGGCGGCCAGCGGCCTGGTGACGCTCGTCGAGAACGAGACGGGCTTGGCCGACGCCATCGCGGACCATGCCGACGGCGCGCCCGCGACGACGGGCGGGGGGCTGCCGGGCGTGGCGGCGCTGGTCACGGAGCTGCGGTCCGGGCTTGACCGCGCCGGCGTCGCCCGGGCCGGCGCGGTCTGAGCCTGGCCGGTCCCTACGGCTGCGCAATCAGACCGACCACGCAGAGTCGGCCGGTGCGATGACGTCCGCTCAGCTTCCCCGACTCCGGGCGGAGCGTGACCTGGACTGGTCGCACCGTCTTCCGCTCGCCGGAGCAGGGCGCGAGCTCGACGCGCATGGGCCGGCTGGAACGCGTGCGCCCCGCGAGTTCGGTGCCGCCGCTCGGCTCGCTGATCGCCATCAGCGAGGCGGCGACCGGCTTGGCGGCGGCGGTCGCGCCCGTTGTGCGCATGACGGTCGTCGCGACCGACGCGACACGGCCCGCGCTGTCGTACGCACGCGCGCTGACGGTATGCGGTCCGGATTTCGTCGAGCTAGGCACCTTCCACGAGTACGTGTACGGCGCGGCGGTGTCGCGGGCGAGCCGGTTGGCGTCGAACCAGAACTCAACACGCTTAACCGTGGCGTCCTGCGGCGCGACCGCCGTGGCGCTGTAAGCCAGCCGCGAGCTGAACGTGCTGCCCTCCGTCGGCGCGCCGAGGGTGACCGCCGGCGTCGTGGCCGGCGGCGTCGTCGGCGTGCCCGTCGGATCAGTCGGCTCGACGGTGCCGGGCACGGTCGGCGCCGCGACCGACCACGAGTAGACGACCGGCGACGGGTCGATGTTGCCCGCGGCATCGGTCGCCCGCACCGCGAAGCTGTGGCCGAGGAGCGACAGGTTGTCGTATCCCTGCGGACTCGTGCACATCAGCCACGGCCCGCCGTCCAGGAGCACGCGAACGTCAGCGCGTCTGAGGCGGTGACGTTGTCCGAGCCGGTGAACGTGAACGATGCGGTCGTGCTGAGCGATAGGCCATCGGGGCCCGAGGTGATCGTCGTGTCGGGCGCGGTCGTGTCCTGCGCGACGATTGTCCAGCTGAAGCTGGCCGCCGAGGCGTCGACGTTGCCGGCCGCGTCCTTCGCGCGGACGCGGACGTTGTGGTTGCCCACGGCTAGGCCGCTGTAGTTCTTCGGCGATGCGCACGCGGCCCACGCTGCAAGGTCCAGTGAGCACTCGAAGGTCAGCGAGCCCGCCGGCGTGACGTTGTCGCTGCCGCTGAACGCGAACGTCGCGGACGTAGCGGAGCTCGGGGTGGCCGGCGCGGAGGTGATCGTCGTATCCGGCGCGGTCGTGTCGGCCGGCGGCGGCGGGCTCGCTGTCGTCCAACTCGCCGTGGCAGGCGAAGTGTCGACGTTGCCCGCCGAATCCTTGGCGCGCACCCTGAACGTATGCGCGCCAACCCCCAGGCCCGAGTAGGCCTTCGGCGACGTGCACCCGCCCCAAGCGCCGGTGTCGAGCTGGCACTCGAAGGTCAGCGATCCGGCCGCCGTGACGTTGTCCGAGCCGGTGAAGGAGAACGACGCCGACGTGCTCGTCGTCGACCCGCTCGGCGCGCTCGAGATCGACGTGTCCGGCGCCACCGTGTCGGCCGGCGGCGGCGAGCCGCTGCCGGCGGTGACGTAGGCCGAGACCGGGCACTCACTGGCCGTGCCGGTGCCGGACCACGAGCCCGGGAGGCTCGACAAGGTGTTGGTGGCCGACAGGCGCGCGAGGCAGTCGCCGCCGGTCGGGTGGGTACGGAACCGGAGTTCCCCGCTGCCCGTGCCGAAGATGGCGATCCAGTACTGCGACCCCGCCGTGACCGAGAAGCCCGGCACCACTGCCGTGTTCCAGCCGGCGGTCGGGCTGGTCAGCGTCCCCTGGCCGAGAATCGTGCCCGGGACGCCCGCGTTGTCGGCGTAGATGCCGAGCTCGGCGCCCGAGGCGGTCGACGACGGGTCGACGTACAGGCTGACCGTGGCGGCGGTCCCGGCGGTGGCGGCCGTGAATGGCCAGGCCTCGGCCTGGCCGTCGATGAGCCGGTCGGCCAGGGACTCGACGTTCTCGTTACCGAACAACGTGGTGGCCGAGCCCGACGAGGTGATGGTCCAGCTGCGCGTGGCGGGCGTCGCGTCCGTCGCGCCATCGGTGTCGGTGGCGCGCACCGAGAAGCTGTGGCTGCCGACGGTCAGGTTGCTGTAGGCCTTCGCCGAGCTGCAGCCCGACCACGCGCCGCCGTCGAGCGAGCACTCGTAGGTCAACGAGCCGGCCGGCGTGCTGTCGTCGCTGGCGCTGAACGAGAAGCTGGCGGTCGTGGCCGTGGTCGAGCCGGTCGGGCCTGCGCTGATCGACGTGTCGGGCGCCACGTTGGTGGGCGGGGGCGGCGTGCTGCCTCCCGTGCTGCCGTACTCGTCGGCGCCGGCGTCGGGGGCCAGGCCGGCCGGGCGCGCATGGCCGTCGTAGTCGGTGGTCGTCGAGCCCGTCGGGCTGCCCTTGTCGATCGCGGCCGCGCCCGCCTTGAGGCGCAGGTTCAGCGCCCAGGACGGCGACGAGGTGGCGCTGACGAACTGCGAGGACAGGCCGGCGTTGACCGTGTGGTGCGTCGCGCCCGAGCACGCGTTCTGCGACATGTTGTAGTCGTAGACGGCGGAGTTGCTCGCGTTGGACTGGCACGTGTACGCGTCCATCGCCGCGAAGATGTTGCTGATCATCCGCACATTCACTGCCGTCGCGGAGACGTACATCGACTGCGTGAAGCTGTTGTTGCGCACTGTCACGTTGGTGGCGCCGCCGACGTACAGGCTGTTGTAGCCCAGCTGCGCCGGCCCGAACCAGACGTTGTCGATCGTGATGTCCTTGGTCACGCCGCCGTTGTAGGGGTTGAGGAAGATCCCCTGCGTCCCGCAGTTGACGAACCGCGCGTTGCGGATCAGCAGGCCCGCCACGTCGCCCGTCTGCATGCAGTCGGTGTGGTAGCTCGGATCGAGGTTGCGCGTCAGGTCGTGCATGTACAGACCGTCGATCGTGATGTTGGTGTTCGTGTTGCCACCGGCGTTGTTGAAGTGGATGCCGTCGCCGGGATCGATGCGGCCGATCTCGCCGCCGATGATCTGCGTGTCGTGGGCGCCGCCGAAGTAGCCGCCGTTCCGCTCGTCGAAGATCGTGACGTCGCGCAGGATCACGTTGGTGGAGCCGTCGGTGACGCCCCACCCGTCGGTCTCCATGCCGCGGATCTCGACGTTATCGGTGTTCGACACGCCGAGGTAGCCGATCTTGACCGTGGCGCCGGCGGCCGGGCGGAAGACGATCCGCTCGCTGGTCGCCTTGGCGGGCGGACCGTTGAAGTCCTGGCCCCCGTATGTCCCCCCGGCGATCTCAACCTCGCTGCCGGCCGAGGCGGCGCGGTAGGCCCGGTCGAACGTCTTGCACGGCGCGGCCTGGGTGCACGCGGCGGTATCGCTGCCGCTGGGTGCGACGTAGCTGGTCGGTGCGGCGCCGCTCGCACTGGCGACGAGGCCCAGAGTCAAGACGAGGGCAGCCGGAACTGACCGACGGACGGATGACCGCACGGGGGATGAACTCCTTTTGCGAGGCTCGGCCGACGTGCTGGACCACACGCGGACGGAAACCGGATATGGGACGACGTCGCTGACGACTGCGACGCCAAGATGTCCGTTCGGCTCCCGGGGTCCCCTGCTTGAGAGACGGCAGCCGAAGGTGGACGCTCCGCCTGCAAGTGCCCCGCAAGGCCAGTTCTCTAACCTCGCGCTCACCGGACAACCTGTTCGACAGGTCAGGGCCTTGCCGGTGGGCTCCGACTAGCGTGGCCGCCCATGACTGCGAGCACGACCGTTGGCATCGTGTTCCCGGGCGATTCCGACGCTCGCGGAACCTGGTCGGGCACGCCGGCAGGCATCGCGAGCGGGCTGGCCGAGCTCGGCCTCGAGGTTCGGCGCATCGACGCGCGCCTGCCGCGCGCGGTCGACGCGGTGACCTTCAACGCCGTGGCCCTCGCCCGCACGCGCCCGCACGAGAGCGGGGCACGCCGCGCCATCCGCCACGGGCGTACGGTCGCGCGGATCTCGCCCACCGTCGCCGTGGTGCGCGGCTCCGCGCTCGCCGGGCGCCTGCGACGTGCGGGGCCGGTCGACGCGATCGTCCAGATCGGCACCGGCTACAGCGTGCCGGCCGGTCCACCGGTGGTCACGTTCGAGGACCTCACGATCCCGCAGGCGGTCGAGCTAGACTACCCAGGCTGGGAGTCGCTGTCGCGACGCGCGATCGTGGCACGGATGGCCCGTCAGCGCCGGGCCTACGAGCGCGCCACGGCCTGCTGCCTGTCGACGTCGTGGGCCGCCGACTCGGTCGTGCGCGACTATGGCATCGCCCGGCACAAGGTCCATTCTGTGGGCCTGGGCCGCAACTACGACCCGGTCCCGGCGCCGCGCGGCTGGAACATCCCGCGCCTGCTGTTCGTCGGCCTCGACTGGGAGGGCAAAAACGGGCCCGGCGTCCTGCGGGCCTTCGCGCGGCTGCGGGACGAGCACCCCGGCGCGCGGCTGGAGGTCGTTGGTGGACATCCGTCCCTCGACGCGCCGGGCGTCACGGGCCACGGCGTGTTACGCATGGACCGTCCCGACCACACAGCGCAGCTGGAGCGCCTGTTCCAGACGTGCACCTGCTTCGTGATGCCATCGCACCGCGAGGCGTCGGCGATCGCCTACATCGAGGCTATGACTGCCGGGCTGCCGGTCATCGGCTCGGCCGCGGGCGGCTCGGCGGACCTGATCGGCGACGGAGGCCAGGTCGTCGATCCCACCGACGACGAGGCCCTGCTCGCCGCGATGCGCCGCTACGCCGACGCAGAGACCGCCATGCGCGTCGGCGCGGCTGCCCGCGACCGGTCGGCGTTGTTCACATGGCGCGCGGTCGCGGAGCGACTGCTGCGCGCGCTCGAGCTGCCCGAGTTCGACGCGGATGGCCTCGCGCCCTTCCTCCAGCCCGCGGGGGTGCACTAGCCGTGGCCCTCCGACGCGCCCTGCGGCCCGTCGCGCTGGCCTATCACGGCGTCAACTACGTGGCGCCGGGCGACGACCCGCTCGACCTCGTGATGGCGCCGGAGCACCTGGAGGCCCACATCCGCCTCTTGCAGCGCGCTGGCTATCGGTTCCTGACCGCCGAGGAGGTCGTCGCGGCCGGCGGCGGCGCTCGTCAGCCCCGGGGCACCGCTGTGCTGACGTTCGACGATGGCTGGCGCGATGCGCTGACCGTGGTGACGCCCCTGCTGCGGCGGCTCGGCGTGAGGGCGACGTTCTACGTCAACCCCGGCGTGTGGGGCGGCGCGCACCACGTCGTCGGCGGCGAGGCCGGGCGGCTGATGACAGCCGACGACGCGCGCGCGCTGGTCACCGCCGGCATGGAGCTCGGCGCGCATTCGATGCGCCACGACGACCTGCGTGTTCTCGATGACGCGACGCTGACCGCCGACCTGGCTGCCTGTCGCGAGGGCGTCGAAGCCGTTAGCGGCGGCCCGTGCCGCACGCTCGCCTACCCCTTCGGTGCGCACGACGAGCGCGTGCGCGCCGCGACCGCGGCGGCCGGCTATGAGCTCGCCTGGGGGTGGGTCCCTGGGCCGTGGGACCGATTCGCGGCCCCGCGCCTCCCGGGCCCGACCCGCCACGGCGGCGGGCGCCTGGCGCTCAAGCTCCTAGGCGTCGGCCGGCGACGCACCATCGGACCGCCACCGACGACGCCCGCGGGCCCTCCGGAATAGCTGACCACGCCGACGCCGCCGGTGGGGTCAGGCAGCCGCCGGCCGAGCCCGCCGCAGCGCCACGGTGTCGAAGTCGCGGGAGGTGTTGGGCTCGCGGTGCAGCACGCTCCAGCGGTCCATCCCGCCAAGGCCGCGAGTGAACGGGCCGTACCATTCGATCACGGCGAGGTCGACGCGCTCCGGCGCCTACGCCGATGCGGTCGACGGCGGCGCCGTCGCCGCGGCCGGGGCAGGTGTCGCGCCCGGCCCTCGCCGACGGCCGACCAGGCGTGTCTTGAGCCGCATCGCGGGCCGCTCGATGAGGACCCACGAAGCGATCGCCAGCGCGACGGTCGCCGGCAGCGTCAGCGCGATCAGCATCCCCGGCGGCACGTCGTGCCAGGCCGAGGCGACCACCTGTTGGACCGGGAAGGCCCAGAGGTAGACGCCGTAGGAGATGTCGCCGCGCGAGGTCAGCCGCTGCCAGGAGGCCGGGAGCGCGTAGGCGGCGAGGATGGTCGCGTAGGGCAGCGCCAGCGTCGCGACCCAGACGCCCGCCTCGCTGCCGGAGGTCGCGACCCACGCGCCCAACAGGGCGACGGCGGCGGGCACCGACCACGGCACCCGCTCGCGCCAGACGTAGAGCAGCGCGGCCACGCAGAAGGAGCGAAGCAGGACCGGGTCGCCGAGCACGTCCGGGCCGTGGCCGTCGGCGCCGGCGGCCACGCCGATCGCCGCCAGCAGCGCGGCGGTCGCAGCGCGGCGGTCGCGCAGTAGGCCGGCCAGACCGACCATCGCCACCAGCAGGTAGCAGCGGACCTCGTGTTTGAGCGTCCACAGCGAGCCGTTGACGGCGCCCGGGAACGGGTTGCTCGTGAAGACGCCGGGCAGCTCGTAGGTCGTCTTCATCAGCGCGTTGGCGCCGACGTACTTCCACACGCCGGCATCGGTCAGGTAGTCGGTCGGCGGCAGCGTGGTGGCGACCAGGCCGAGTACGAGCGCGCACAACACGAGGACGGCCACCAGCGCGGGCATGATCCGCAGCGCGCGCTTGCCCAGGAAGGTCAGCAGGCGCGGCTCGAGGATCCAGCTCTGCGTGATCAGGAAGCCGCTGATCGCGAAGAAGACCAGAACGGCGATCGTGCCCAGCGCGAGCGAGCCGACATGGGGCTCGCGGTCGCCGGCCAAGGCGAAGGAGTGGGAGACCAGGACGGCCAGCGCGGCGGCGAGGCGGAGCAGGTCGAAGGAATTGCGGCGGGTCGTTCCCGGCCGGACCGCGGCCGTGCGGGTGAGCGAAGGCACCGCCCTGGAGCATGGCCGTGCCCAGGGGGACTCGCACCACCCGGATGGCCAGGTTCGGCGCCCATCAGCCGCGCGCCGCGAGGCCGCGGGCGCCCGTGCGCCGGTGGTGGTCGCGCGCCGCCACGGCCACAACGCGCTCTCCCACTTGGCGGTCGGTGGCGCCGCAGCGAACGGCCGACCAAACGTTGCCCCGGTAGCGCTGGTCGGCGAAGCACTGCCACGGGGCACGCGGCGCGAGGTTGCCGACGAAGCTCACGCCCGGGATGCCGTCGTCGACCTGCATCGTGGTCGTGGCCGAGTTGTCGCGGACCATGATGTGGCTGATCGTCCCGGGCTCGCTGTTGACGACCCGCAGCGAGTAGTAGCCGCCGGGGACCAGCCCGAAGCGGTTGTTCTCGAACGTGAAGTCGCGGACCCTCGCGGTCCCGCCCCAGGACCTCACAAAGACCGCATGTGTGGCGCAGTTGCGGAAGGTGCTGCGCCGCACGACGACGTGCTCGCCCGCGCCGAACTGCAGGCACTCGACGTGCACCGCCGGGTTTTTGCGCGCGGTGAAGTCCCGGAACGTCACGCCGTCGATGAGGATGTTGCGCGGGACCGGCGCGCCCCGCGTGTCGGTGGCGCGGATCTGGGAGTCGACCGAGTCGGCGGGCCCGACGGTGCCGCCGAGGATGCGCAGGTCCGAGACGCTGTCGACGAAGAACCAACTCGTATGGACATCGCGGAAGGTGAGCCGCTCGGCGCCCTGCACCGCGTGCCACCCGGCCAGCCGCAGGCCGCGCAGCTCGAGGCCCTGCCCCGTGATCGTCAGCACGCCCACGCGCACATGCGCGCCGTCGGCGCCTCGCACGAGGATCGGGTCGCCGCCGCCCGGCGTGGCGTTGACATCCTGGTCGGGGTAGCGGCCCGACAGCAGGCGGATCTCGCCGCCGGCCGCCGCGCGGCGCAGCGCGCCGTTGAGCGTGCGGCACGGGTGCTCGCGCGTGCACTGGGCGGAGTCCCGGCCGGCCGGCGAGAGGTAGAGCGGATCGTCGGTGCGCGAGCTACCGAGGCCGGCGCAGCCCGCGAGCACCGAGCCGCCCAGCAACAGCACGGTGAGCCGGGCGCGCGGGGTCACAGCGAGAACGTAGAGCCGAGCTCCGGGAGCCGGCCTACCCGAGTGGCCAGGACGGCCCGGCCCGCCCTGCGCAACAGTTCCAGGGGCATGACCGCGCCGTTCCCCCTGCTCGTCGACGTCGTCGTCGTGAGTTACAACAGCCGCCCGACACTGCGCGACTGCGTGGCGCCGCTGGCGGGCGCCCCGGGCGTGCGCGTGATCGTGGTCGACAACGCCTCCCCCGACGACGCGACCGACACGGTCGCCGATCTCGAGGCCACGGTCGTCCACTCGGGGCGCAACGGCGGGTTCTCCTTCGGCTGCAACATCGGCGCAGCCGCTGGCGACGCGCCCTACGTGCTCCTGCTCAACCCCGACGCACGCCTGGCGCCGGAGGACCTCCAGCGGCTGATCGGCGCGCTGGAGGCCGATCCCTCCGCCGCGGTCGCCGGGCCGGTGATCGTCGAGGACGACGGCTCCCCCGCCCCCAGTCAGCGCCGCTTCCCGACGCTGCCCTCGACCCTGGCCCAGGCGCTGTTCGTGCACCGGCTACTGCCGCGCCTGGACGAGCTGATCCACGACCCGGCCGCCTACGCCACGCCCGGCACGCCGGACTGGGTCTCGGGTGCGTGCCTGTTGATCCGCCGTTCGGTGCTCACCGAGCTCGGCGGCATGGACGAGCGCTTCTTCCTCTACTGCGAGGACACCGACATCTGCCGCCGCGTCTGGGACGCCGGCCATCGTGTCCGCTTCGAGCCCGCGGCGCGCGCGCGCCACGTCGGCGGCGCGTCGGGCGACCGCAGCGGCCTCCGCCCCGTCCTGGCCGCCAGCCGCGTGGCCTACGCCCGCAAGCGCCGCGGCCGCCTCGCCGCGGCGCTCGAGGCGCTCGCCGTCGGCCTCGGCGAGGCCGTCCACGCCCTCGCCAAGCTGCATCGGCCCGCGCAGCGCCGCGGCCACCTCGCCGCCCTGCGCGCCGTCACCCGTCCCGCCACAGGAGCCTCATGAGCCTCACCTATGCCGTCGTGACCCCGGCGCGCAACGAGCGCGCCAACCTCGGCCGCCTGGCCGAGTCGCTGACCGCCCAGATGCTGCTGCCCGCCCACTGGGTGATCGTCGACGACGGCTCCGACGACGGCACCGACGACCTCGGCGCGAAGTTCGCCGCCGAGCACGACTGGATCGTCGTGTGCATGCCCGAGCCGGCCACCGACGGCCAGCTCACCGAGGGCCGGCGCGAGGGCCGCGACCTGCTGGCGTTCCGCCGCGGGGCCGCGGCGCTGCCGACGGCGGTCGACGTGCTCGTCAAGGTCGACGCCGACACGTCGTTCGACCCCGACTACTTCGCGACGCTCATGCGGCGCTTTGCCGAGCAGCCCGACCTGGGCATCGCCGGCGGCTGCTGCTACGAGCTCGAGGACGGCGAGTGGGTCCGCCAGAAGGTCGCGGGCACCCATCCGCGCGGGGCCTCCCGCGCGTATCGGTGGGCGTGCTATGAGGAGGCGCTCAAGCTCGAGCCGAAGATGGGCTGGGACGGGCTCGACGAGGTCCAGGCCTCGCTGATGGGATACCGCACCGCGATTTTCAACGACTTCGGATTCCGCCACCACCGGCCGACTGGCGGCCGTGAGCGCGACCGCCTGCGGGCCAGCGCCGTGCTTGGCTCGGCCTCGTGGTACATGGGCTACCGGCCGAGCTACCTGCTGCTGCGCGCGCTGTACGGCACGCGCCGCGACCCGGTCGCCCTCGCGATGGTCTGGGGCTACGCCTCGGCCGCTCTCCGGCGCACGCCGCGCTGCCCGGAGGCCGGGGCCGTGCGTCACCTGCGCGAACAGCAGCGCCTGCGCGTGCTGCTCACGCGCGGCGCGAACCCATAGGCCGGGTGGGCAGCCGGGCGTCAGCGCACGCGCAAGGGCAGGTCCACGCGCGCGCCGTTGGGCGCGGTGATGACCACGCGGTAGCGTGCGCGGCCCAGCCCACGGCTGCGGATGCGGAAGATGTTGGAGCCCTTGCGGCCCTTGAGCTTGACCGTGCCCACCACCGCGGCGCGCTGCCCGGGGCGGATCTGGCGGAAGCGGGCCGTGAGCACCGTCGCGCTGGCCAGTACCACACGCAGTCGGGTGCTCGTCCGCCGGCAGGACTGCGTCGCGCGCCGGCAGATCGTGCCCTGCTCGAAACCCGCGACCGTCAACGGCGCCTTGCTTCCGGTCCGGGGAGCGGCCAGACGCGACACCGCCGCGGCCGTGGCGACGGGCAGAGTCTGCAGCACCTCAGCCAGGCCGGGCCTGCCCGGCACCACCGAGCTGTTGCCGGGCGGCGTGCCGCCGCCGGTCAAGCCGCCGCCGGTCAAGCCACCGCCATCACCGCCAGGCGGGATGACCGGACCAGCGCCGTACTCGTGGGCGCCGATGTCGGGCGCCTTGCCCGCCGGCCGGCCGTTGCCGTCGAAGTCGGTAGGCGCGAAGTTGGAGGGGCTGCCCTTGTCGATTGCGGTCGCGCTCCCCTTGAGGTGCAGGTCGAGCGCCGTGGCCGGTGACGCGTTGGAGCTGACGTACTGAGACAGCACACCCGCGCTGACGGTGTGGTGCGTCGCGCCGCTGCACCCGGCTGCTGACTGGTTGTAGTCGAACACTGTGGCGTTGGAGGCGTTGCTCGCGCAGCCGTGGGCGTCCATCCCGCCGAGGATGTTATTGACCATCGATACGCCGCTCGCCGTCGGCGAGATGTACATGTTCTGGCGGAAGCTGTTGTTGCGGACGACCACGTCATGCGCATCGCCGATGTAGAGGCTGTTGTAGCCCAGCTGCGCCGGGCCGAACCAGTTGTTCTCGATGGTGATGTTCCTCGTCGCCCCGCCGTTGTAGGGGTTGAGGAACACGCCCTGCGTGGCGCAGTTGACGAACCGCGAGTTGCGGATGACGAGGCCCGTGATGTCGCCGGTCTGCACGCAATCGGTGTGGGCCGCCGGGTCCACGTTGCGCGTCAGGTCGTGCATGAACAACCCATCGATGGTGATGTTCGTGTTCGTGCCGTAGCCGTTGTTGAAGTGGATGCCGTCGCCCGGGTCGATGCGCCCGATCTCGCCGCCGATGACCTGCACGTCGTCGGCGCCCGAGAAGTAGCCGCCGTCGCGCTCGTCGAACACCGTGACGTTGCGCAGGACCACGTGGGCCGAGCCGCGCGTGACGCCCCAGCCGTCAGTCTCGACGTCGCGGACCTCGACGTTGCTGCTGTTGGCGACCTTGAGGTACCCGAGCTTCACCGTGGCGCCCTGCGCCGGGTGGAACACGACCTTGGCGGCTGACGCCTTGCCCGGCAGGTTCGCCAGGTCCACGTCGCCGTAGCTGCCGGCCGCGAGCACGACCTCGTCGCCGGGCGCTGCGACCCGGTAAGCGCGATCGAAGGTCCTGCAGGGAGACCCCGCTAGGCAGGGCGCAACGTCGTTGCCCGCCGGCGACAGGTACACCGCCGCGCCCGCCGCGGGGGGCAGGCAGAGGCCGGCGCCCAGCGCGAGCACGGAGAGGATCAGACGGGCAGCAGTCCGCACAGATGATGCTCCTTGAGCGACGGAACGAAGACGGCAAACAGTGACCGCACGTCCACATTCGACGCCGGCCTCCCGAGTCCCCTACCTGGCGCCGGGGACTGGACCCCACCCGGCGACGGGCGCAAGTCTACCTCGTCGTCAAGTCGGCGAACCCTCAGCCTGCTCCGCTCTCGGGTGATCGGCAGCGCGGCCGCCGACATGAAGCATGCGCCGGGCGGGTGGTCAGCGAACTGGAACGGGGACCGCGACGCGGGCCGGCGCGGCCGCCTCGGCGTCGTGGGGGTCCCGTACCGGATCGGGGCTGAGCGCCGCGACCGCGAGGCCGACGAGGATGAACGCCAGGAACGTCACCTGCGTGAAGTTGAAGGCGTCATAGGTGAACATCCCGACCACGTAGCCGGTCAGCGACGCGGCGAGGCCGGCGAGCAGCCAGCCGTGCGCGGTCGGGTCGCGCCGGGCGAAGCGGCTCAGCCTCCGGATCACGCGGCAGAACAGCCACATCAGCAGGCCGGCGCCGACGATCCCGATCTCCAGCAGCAAGCCGAGCCACTGGTTGTCGAGGATCGGCGCGTTGTAGTGCGGGTTGTCGATGTCGGTGATGCGCGTCGAGTAGCCCTGACCGAACCACGGCCTGTTGCGCCACTCCGCGAGGCCCGGCCCGAGGTCGGCGAGGCGTCCGCTGCCGCGCGTCCCCGCCCCGTATTGCTGCTGGGCGACCAGGCCGCCCTGGGGGAAGAACGAGCTCTTCAGGCCGCCGATCGCGCCCGGCACGGCCACGTGCATCGCGATCAGCATCGGCAGCAGCAGCGGAAGCGCCCGCCGGGTCGCCGCGGGCTGGACGCAGAGGTAGACGACGAAGATCGCCATCAGCATCACGATGCCAGTGCGCGACACGGTCGAGACGACGGCCACCGCCATCGCGCCGGCCGCGAGCCACCACTGCCAGCGTCCATCGCGCTTGGCCAGGTAAATCGCCAGCGGCACGAGCATCGCCAGCGCCGCGCTCAGCGCGATCGGGTGCTCGGCCGACGCGAAGACGCGCAGGCGCCCGCCGCGGCCGCCCTCGTCGCTCGCGTTGAGCACGACGGGCTGCTCAAGCTTCAGCGGCGGGAAGACCTTGTGGAGCTTGTCGAAGATGTTGATGCCGGTGCGCGACTCGACGATCGCCGCCAGCGCGACGAACGTCCCGCCGACGACGAGCACGCGCACGAGCATCTCGAGGTCGCGGCGCCGCGTCACCAGGCTCGACACCACGTAGACGACGACGACGAAGCTCGTCAGGAACGTGATCCCCTTGACGACCTCGCTGCCGACGCCCAGGTAGCCGATGCGGCCGACGTTGACGGCCTCGGACATGAGCGTCGCGGCGAAGAAGCCCAGCAGAGGCACGGACAGGCCGGTCTTGCGGATCCGCATCCGCGGCTCGACCAGGATCGACAGCAGCCAGGCGACGGTGATGCCGGCGATCAGCAGCCGATAGGGCTCGATCTTGAACGGCAGCGCGCCCGGCAGCAGCGCGTAGCGCTTCATCGGGACGAGCAGGATGACCAGAAACAGGAACGCGAGGAGCACGCGCCACTGCAGCAGCCAGGACTGCACGGCGGTGAACACGATCCCGACGGCCAGTGGGATGGCCAGCAGCAGCGGGTTGAAGCCCGCGAGGCCGGCGCCGATGGCCAGCAGCGCCGCCAGGGCCGCCCAGGCCTTGACTACGCGCTCCTTGCGGAGCCCGGGCGGGGCGGGAACCGCGAGCGCAGAGCCCACGCTAGCGTCCGCTCCGCTGCTGCTCGATCGGCATTCCTCCATTGTGTTGGGCGGGGCGTCGAGCGTCCTGGCCGATGGTCGAGGTTCCCCGCTCGGGGCCTCGCGAGCGGACAAGTAGCCTCCGGCGTCCGTGGAGCCCGAGGCCCTCACGCATGACCCCGTTCGCCGCGTCCTGCTGATCGCGCGGTTCTTCCCGCCGCTGGGCGGCGCGGGCGTGCATCGCTCCCTGGGCACGGTTCGCCACCTGCCCACCGCCGGATATCAGGTGCGCGTGATCACGGGTCCCGGCGCAGGGACCGACCGGTGGAGCCCCGAGGACCCGGGGCTCCTAGCCACGCTGCCGGCGGGCACCGAGATCCACCGCGTGCCCGGGCCCGAGCCGGTCGAGGGGCCGCTCACGCGCCGCGCCGGCCGCTGGCTGGCGCGTACCACGCCGCGCGTGCGCTGGTGGACCGACGAGGTGGTGCGCCTCGGCCTCGAGGTCGGCGCCGACGCCGACCTCATCTACGTCTCCTGCGCGCCCTACGAGACGGCGTGGGCCGGCGCGCGCCTGGCCGCGGAGCTCGGCAAGCCGTGGGTGGCCGACCTCGAGGACCCGTGGGCGCTGGACGAGATGCGCGTCCAGCCGACGGCGGTCCACCAGTGGATCGACCTGCACCGCATGCGCGGAGGGCTGGCGAGCGCGTCGGCGGTCGTGATGTGCGCGCCCGAGGCGGCCGTGCACATGCGCCGCGTGCTGCCGCGGCCGGCGGCCGATCGGGTGGCGAGCATCGAGATCGGCTTCGAGAGCGAGGCGTTCGCCGGGCCGCCGCGCGCGGCCGCAGGGGTCGATGCGCCGTTTCGGATCGTGCACACGGGCTCGATGCACACCGACCTCGGGCGGCGCCACCGCCGCTCGCTGCCGGTGCGCCGGCTGTTGGGCGGCACGTCGGTCGACGTCGACATCCTCACGCGATCCCACGTCTATCTGATGGAGGCGCTCGACCGGGTGATCGCCGAGAGCCCGGCGCTGCGGGGCCGCGTCGAGCTGCAGCTGGCCGGCGACCTGACCGCAGCCGACCGGGCCGCAGTCGGCGAGCGCGACTACGTGCATCAGCTCGGGCGGCTCGACCACCCCGCCACCGTCGGGCTCATGTGCTCGGCCGACCTACTCTTCCTCCCCATGCACGAGCTGCCCCCCGGCCGCCGCGCCGGGCTGATCCCGTACAAGACCTTCGAGTACCTGGCGGCGGAGCGCCCGATCCTCGCCGCGGTCCCGGACGGCGACGTGCGCGACCTGCTGGCAGGGCTGGACCACGCCACGGTGTGCCGACCGTCCGACGTCGGCGCGCTGTCCGAGGCGATCCGCGCTGCGATCCAGCGCGGGCGGGTCGAGCAGGTCGCCCAAGGCGTCGACTCGCCCGAGCTGCGCGGCCTGGAGCGCTGGCGCTTGGTGGGTCGGATCTCGGGCGTGCTCGACGAGGTGCTGGGCTCGGAGCGGGCCACGGCGGCGGTGCCACCGGCTGCCCGCCCGCCCGCGTAGGGGGCGGAGTGCGGTCGCTTCCGGCCCCGGGGCGCTTCGTCTCGGAGCTCCGATCGTTGCGTGCCACCGTGGGTGCGCGGCGTGGTCCGGAGTCATCGACGGACGGAGCGAGGCGTGGTGCATGGGGTCTGCCGCGAGCGGTCATGCGTTCGCGAGGTGGGCGGTCCACACCCGGTCCGCAGCACGGACTGCCCGCCGGCGTGCATCCTTGTCGCGCGACTGCCCTCGGAGGCACTTCGGGGACACTAATCGCGTAGACCACGCGTTGCCGTGGGAGCGCAAGCGGGCCAGCGGCTCGCTCGCCGTCGATTACTTCGAATCCCACCCACTTTGCGGGCGCGCGACGAGCGCCGAACGGCCCTGCCCGCCCCGCGTACTCTCAGATCACCGGCAACCGATGCCGCACCGCACCGCGCACGGTGGCGGCCAGCTCGACCGCGTCCCAGAGGACGAAGAAGGGTATGTCCCTCCTTGCGCCGTGCCGCATCCTCGTGCGTGATGCGACGTTGGAGAGGTATGGAAACGCGAAGAGCGCCGCGGCCGGGGCTCGACGCGCCAGCCAGAGGCCGAGGGCAGCCTCAAGCATGAGGGCGTGGGAGCGCTTGTAGAACACGCCGCCGACAAGCCACTGGCGCAGCCCCAGGTTCTCCTTGTAGCAGCGGACATCATGCGTGGCGATGAGCGCCGCCTTCAGCGTCCCGGCCCTGCCGATTGGGAAGACGGCGTGGTAGACGATCGCGTCGTGCGCAAAGACGACGGTGGCGCCTGTGTCCTTTACACGCCAGCCGAGGTCAGAGTCCTCACCGTAGCGTGGGTATTGCTCGTTGAAGCCGCCGACCGTCTCGAGGATCGCGCGCGGGTAGGCGATGTTGCAGGTCTCAAAGTGCGGGGTCATGCCGTCGATTCTCAGGGTCTTGGCGAACGGGCCCAGCGCCTCGCACTCCAGCGGGTCGGGCTCCGTGCGGCCCTGCACGACCTGGTCCTCGCGGGCGGTGGCCGCGGTCAGCAGCGTCTGCAGCCAGCGCGGCGTGGGCCGGCAGTCGTCGTCGGTGAACGCGATCACCGGCGCCTCCGCCGCCCGCCAACCGCGGTTGCGCGCCGCGGCCGGGCCGCCGGCCTGCGGCTGGGTCAGCACCCGCACTCGCAGGTCCTCGCGGGCCTCGGCGCGGCGGAGCACGTCGGGCGTCTCGTCGCGCGAGCCATCGTCGACCACCACCACCTCGAATCGCTTGACCGCCAGCGTCTGCGCGGCGAGCGCGTCGAGCAGCGTCTGGAGCCGGTCGGCCCGGTTGTGCGTGGCGACGACGACGGAGACGGCGGGCGCTGTAGGCATCTCGCGAAACGGTAACCGCGACGTTCGAGGGGACACCTAACCGGCCGACTAGCTATCAGGCCTGCTAGACCCGGCGCCTCAACGCCAGGCCCAGATGACGCCGTTGGAGCCGTGCGGGGCCGGGGTTTCATGCTGCTGCACCAGACCAGCGTCGGTCAGCGCCGCGCGCGCCGCGGCGTGAGGATCGGCGTGCGACGACCCGACCGTGTGCCACTCCATGACCACGACCGCCGCATCGAGGGCGGCGAATCGCGGATCGTCGAGGATCCGCCACTCGCCGCCCTCGATGTCGATCTTGAGCAGGTCGACACTGCCGACCGCGTCGAAAAAGTCGACCATTGGGACGTCGATGCTGTCCTCCTCGCTGGTCGCCCGGCGTGACTCCGAGAACCGGCCGGCGACGAAGGGCATGCTGCCGACGCAGTTGGAGACGGCCACCGGCGACACCGTCCAGCGGTCACCGAGCGGATGTGACGCCACCGTTGCCGCCAGTAGCTCGAGGTTCGACGGATCGGGCTCGAAGGAATGCAGGGTCTGCACGTCCCAACGGCCGGCCGCGTAGACGCCGAACAGCCCGACGTTGGCGCCCACGTCGGCGACGCGGATGGGGCCGCGCAGCCGGAGCTCCGCTTCGGCCGGTGGCTCGTAGGCCGCCGCGGCACTGCCGAAGATCTCGTTGAAGATGTGCACGTCGCGCGTGCCGTGGCGGAGGTGGACGCGGGTGCCTGTCGCCCGCAGGGTGTATGCCCCCACTCCGTCGCGCCGCTGCTGACCGGCGAGGAAGCGCCCCACGGGCTGCAGCGCACGCGCCGCCCGCTCGGTCTGGATCAGGTGCTGGACCTGACCGCTCTTGACGATCCTGCGCAGCGTCCCGGACTGGTTGATCGCGCGTCGCGCAAGCTCGCCGGGATCCACGAGGGCCATCGCTGCAGCGTACGCCACCTATGGGCCCGATGGGCTGGACGAACGAGCAGACCGGACGGTGGCCTACTAGTGGGTCGGCCAGAAACGTTTGACCGGTAATGGCCGTCAGGCGGCGATGAGGAGTTTGCGTTCGGCGGCGATGAGGCGTTGGTCGCGGTGGGGTCCGTTGCGGTAGCGGATGTGGTCGGCCATCGCTTTGGCCAGGATGTTCCAGTTGGGGTGGTCGGCGTTGTTGATGACGAACTCGCCGATGCCCCAGAAGTGGCACTCGATGCGGTTCAAAAAGCTGGCGTAGGTCGGTGTGAACACCAGCTCGGTGTTCGTGTCCTCGGCCCACTCGCGGATCGCGGGGGTCTTGTGGGTGGAGAGGTTGTCGGCAACCAGATAGAGCCTGAGCCTGGGCCTGTAGCGCATCCGGATCTGCTGGTAGAACGCGAGCACCTCGCCGGCGTTCTTGTGCGCGCGAAGGCGTCCGTGCAGCCGGTCGGCGTGGACGTCGTAGGCGCCGAACAGGTAGCGCACGCCGTTGTTTTTGGAGTAGGTCGCGCGCAGCCGCTCGGGCCGCTTGGCGGCTGCCCAGCCCGAGCCGTGATGCGGGATCAACGAGATCGGGCCCATCTCGTCAAAGCAGACGACCACCCCGGCCTTGGGTTTGGCTCTGTAGAGCCCCAGGACGCGTCGGGCCTTCTCGGCGAAGTCCGGATCGGGGCTCCATTTCCACGACCTGGTGCGCTGATGGCTCAGGCCGGCCGTGCGCAGCGTCTGGCGCAACGCCTCCTCACACAGCTCGATGCCCAGGCCGGCCAGGTGCTCGGCCAGTTTGGTCAGCGACCAGCGTGTCAGCGCGACGCCTTGGGTGTCGGGGCGGGCGCGCGCGACCGCGACGATCTGGTCGCGCTGCTCGGGCGTCGTCTTCTTGGGACGCCCGCCCCGATAGTCAGGGTCCAGCGACTCGAACCCCTGGTCGTTGAACGCGTGGATGACCTTGCGCACGTGCGACTCGTCGGTACGTACCAACGCCGCGATCTGCGGCGCCGACATGCCCGTCGATGACGCCAGCACGATCATCGCCCGCTGACGCTTGGACTGGTACTTGGCCTTCTTGGAGATCTGTTTCAACCGCGCGCCCTCCTCGAGCGAGAGCGCACGGACAAACACCTCCGCGGGACGCATCGCTACCTCCATCGGTCGTGATGGATCCCAATTCGCCGCCCGCGGCGAGTTTCCGGTCAAACGTTTATGGCCGACCCACTAGGCGGTGGCTTCGGCCGTCAGCGCGCGACCACGCCGGCGCTCGACCAGGCTGCGCAGCCAGCGGGCCTCACCCCGCAGCTCGGGCTGCAGCAGCGCGCACAGCGGCAGGTAGACCACCACGCCGACCGTCGCGCAGAGCAGGAACCGTGGCAGCTGGCCCACCCCTGCGTCGACGAGCCCGGAGCGCAGCACGTACACGACCCCGCCCATCAGCACCGACGATAGGACGATCCCGGCGAGCGCCTGCGGGAGCCGCCACACCGAGATCCCCAGCGACCGCGCCGTCAGCCACGTGAACACCGGCTCGACGAGCGTGCTGGAGATGGCGTACGCCGCGGCGACACCCTCCACGCCCCAGTGCAGGCCGATGACGAACGAGGTCACGTGGGCGATGAAGAATGTCACCGAGAACCGGAAGATCGTCGACGTCCGGTCGCGCGCCTGGAGGATCTCGGTGTTCAACGTCTGCAGCGACTGAAGCAGGCCGACCCACGCCAGCGTCTGGATCAGCGGCACCGCCTCCTTCCAGCGGTCGCCGAACACCACCGGCACGAAGTCGGGCGCCACGACCACGAGGCCGCACAGAGCCGGCACCGAGATCGCCCCGACGATCCGCGTCGCGCGGATCCACAGGTCCGCGATCCGCTCCGGCTGGTCCTGCAGTCGCGAGAAGGCGGGGAACATGACCTGCTGGACAGGCCCGGCGATGCGGCTGAACGGTATCAGCATCACGTTGTAGGCCAACGCGTAGACACCCAGGGCGGCCGCCCCGACGAAACGGCCGATGAGCAGGTTGTCCGCGTTGCGGTGGAGGTAGTACAGGAGCCGGTGGCCCATGACGAAGCCGCTGAAGCTGCCCAGGTCGCGCAGCGACCTGCGCGAGAAATGCAGGCTCGGCCGCCACGGTGAGCACTGAACGATGAGGATCGTCGTGACGAGCGCGGTGACGACCTGCTGGGCGATGATCGCCCACGCCCCGCCACCCTGCGCCGCCGTCACGACGCCGGCCGCGGCGCCAGCAAGCAATCCGAACATCTTGCGCAGCTCGACCGCACGGAACTGCATCTCGCGCACCAGCAGCGCCTCGTGCGTCGTGGCCATCGACGCGATCAGGAACGTCGTCGACAGCGCCATCACGAGCCCGCGGACCGTGGACTCGCCGTAGAAGCTCGCCAGCGGGGCGGCGACCGCCATCCCGAGCAGCGTGAACGTCACGCCCGCGCAGACGCTCGTCCAGAACGCTGTGGCGCGGTCCTGCTCGGTGAGCTTTTTGCGTTGCACGAGCGCTGCACCGAGCGCCAGGTCGGAGAAGACCATGACGAGGCTCGAGAAGACGAGCACCATCGCGGCCAGCCCGAAGTCGCGCGGCGCGAGCATGCGCGCCAGCACCACCGCGACGACGAGCCGGCTCCCCTGGCCGACGATCTGCGACAGGACCTTCCAGGCCAGGCCCCGGAAAACCTGGCCGCGGAGGCTCGTCGAGCCGCTCATCGCCTAGCGGACAGAACGCTGCTCGCCGAGCGCGGGCCCACCCGCGTGAAGCCGCGCGTCGGCGAACTCCTGCTGGGCGTTGATGCGACGCTCGCCGGCGAGCGTCGCCTCGGAGTCGCCCCAGATCTCCTCGGGGGGCGCCTGCCGGCGCTGGAGGCGGAGGTTCTCGAGCAGATAGAGCACCCCGACGGTCGCGGACATGACCAGGAGGAAGGCCACGATGCCGAGGTTGATCGAGTGCCCCTTCTCCAGCATGGGGCCGGGTCGGTCGACGACGCTGACCACGACGCGGTCGGTCGTGGGCGTCCCGCTGCGGCGCTGCTGCTGGGTCAGGTAGTCCTCGAGGGCCAGGCGCACGCCGTCGTTGAGGCGCTGGACGTCGGACGCGCTCGTCGCGCGCGTCGTCAGGCCGATAATCGGCAGCGCGGAGGCGCTCATGTTGCCGCCTGCGGTCAGTGGCGAGGCCTGGATGTCCATCCCTTCCGGCTTGAAGCTGAGCATCGTGCGCACCTCGTCGCCCATGAGGAAGTGCGAGTAGATCCACGCCAGGTAGGCCAGCCGGCTTGGGTCGGCGAACTGCAGTCGCCGGCCCTTGTCGTCCGTCGGCACGCCGGAGCCGTCGGCGGTCGACGCGTCGGGCGCCGTGATGCTGCCCGGCAGGACGCTGCGGCCCCACGGGAAACCAGGCTGGGTGATCAACAGCTTCGTCGACGCCGCCCACACCTCGGCCTTGCGGTACGTGAGCTTCGGTCCCCCGTTGAAGGACACGCGCCATGTGGCCAGCACGGCGAGCGTGATGGCGACCAGCAGGCCGAGGGCAAGAATCGCCCGGCCTCGCTTGAGGACCTCGAAGTGGCGGACGAGGTTCATGGGCGAAGAGGGGTCTGAGGCATCGGGAACAGTGTGGTCACGCCCTGGTCGGGTGTCGCTGGTCGATCGGCTAGTGCTAGTACCTGCCGACGCGAGTTCGTTCAGGGCGGCCGGCGACCTGGTCGTCAGGATGCAGCCGCCGGCCCTCCCGCCGGCGGGCGTGGAGGTCGGGAGCCCGGTCGGCTGTGGCAGCGAACTCCGCGTCGCGAGGGAAAGATCTAAGCCTCGATCCACCGTTTGATCGCGCGTGGGCGGGGTGGGCGGCGTGATCGGCCGGTTGGCCGTCTTGTCGCGGGTGTGTGAGTAGGTCGGAGTCGTGGGCGTGTGCGCGGGGGCCGGTTCAG
>Ga0193699_10000046_pt1 | contig 72149 bp, 66 predicted proteins | sample L3c2metaG_FD_160095 | JGI IMG/M metagenome (GOLD analysis project Ga0193699, IMG submission 160095) | Soil microbial communities from a riparian zone of the East river system, Colorado, United States - L3c2 | ecosystem: Environmental > Terrestrial > Soil > Riparian zone | place: USA: East...
CGGCGGTCAGCTCGTCGCGCTCGAGCGCGACCAGCAGCGCGAGGCGGACGGGATGCGACAGCGCCCGGAGGACGTTCGCGGAGACTGGCTCAGCCATCGCGGTAGACGATAACTCCACTGTGCAACGTTTGCTGAACAGTCATGAGGTGCGCCGCGCGCCACGCTCGCCAAGCCCGTAAGGTCGCGCTCGCGCTCCATGCTCGACCCGCACTTCATGTCGGCCCTCGGCCACCCCGCCCGCCTGCAGGCGCTCGTGCTCTTCGAGCGGCGCCCGGCGTCGGCCCGCGAGCTCGCGCCGATCGTGCAGCTGTCGCCCAGCGCGACCGCCTACCACGTCCGCAAGCTGCTGCAGGCCGGGCTGATCGAGCAGGTCGACACCCGCCACCGCCGCGCGTTCGAGGAACGCGTCTGGCGAACCCGCGCGACCGGCTGGGCGCGGCTGGAGAAGCTCCTCGCCGACGTTGCGCAGCGCTCCGGCGACACCCCCTAGACACCCGTTCCTGTCAACACAGAGCAGTATCAGCCGAAAACTAGCCTGAACAGGCGACGGCTGTCAACTCCTGACCGATTCTGTCTCCCTACGGTCGCGACAGACGTGCTCCAACAGGACGAGATCCGCCGCCGCATCCGCGCCGCCATGGCCCTGGCCGACATCCGCAGCTGGGACCAACTCGCCGCCCGCACCCCGATCAGCCGCTCCACCCTCAAAGACCTCGGCACCATCCGCGGCCGCGCCGACGAAACCCACCTCCGCGTCATCGCCGCCGCCTGCAACCTCCCCTACGCCTGGTTCACCATCACCGACCTCGGCCGCGCCGTCCAACGCGAAGACGAAGACCCCTCCCTCACCGAACGCCTCGAAGCCGTCGAACGCACCCTCGCCGCCCTCGTCCGCCGCGACACCCCCACCCCAAAACCCCCACCCGACAACCACGACTGAACCCCCTCAGCCCGCGCCACGCCGCGTCGCACCCGCCACGATCAACTGCACCTGCGGCCGCAGCCGCTCCAGGACCGACCGCAGCTCGCCGCGGGCGTGCTCGTCGAGCTCGGTCGGCCGCGGGTAGCCGCCGTCGGCCGAGGGGACGGTCAGCGCGCCGCACAGACCGAGCAGCGCCCCCACCGGATCGACGAGCTGGGTCTCCTCCTCGTTGGGGACGAGCGCGTAGAAGTGCTCGACGGCCCCGCGGACGCGTCCCTCGTCGGCCAGCTCGACCACGCCGGCGGCCACCAGCGTGCGCACGTGATAGGCCACCGAGCCCAGCGTCGCACCCGTGACCCTGCTGAGGCGCGTCGGGCTGATCGGCCTCCCGTAGCTGCGCATCACGTCGATGATCTGCTCGCGCGCCGGGTGCGGTCTCAGCGTCGCGCGGCGCTCCTGCTGCTGCTTCTTCGTGGTCGTCATCCGTTGCTCGCGTCTCCTTCTCCAAGGGGTTGGGCTGGTCTGAGTCAACGGCGCCGTACCGTACTCATCCGACGAGCACTGTGCAACTATCGTTGTACAGTGTACGGCGTGTACTGATCAACGACCGCGCCCGCGCACGAGTGCTGGGGCGGCCGGCCGGCTCAGTCGGTCGCGAGGATGCCGTCGAGCACCTCGAGCGCGCGATCGCGGTGCGCGCGCAGCTCGGCGACCAGCGCGTCGGCGTCGCGACGGTGGATCGCCGCGACGATGCGCTCGTGCGCATCGACCGTCGCGCGCCGCTCCTCGGGTGAGTTGTAGTACATGGCGCGATAGGCCTCGGTCGAGTCCCACAGCAGCCGGATCACGCGCATCGCGTGGACCTGCTCGGGCGACTTCAGGATCGCGAAGTGAAAGCGGCGGTTGGCCTGCAGCTCCGCGGCGACGTCGCCCGCCTCGGCAGCGCTCACGCAGTCGCGTGCCGCCAGCTCGATGCGCTGCAGCGCGTCCTCGTCGAGCGTCGGCAGCGCCCGGCGCGCGGCGCGCTCCTCCAGGACGTCGCGCAGCTCGTAGATCTCGGTGAGGTCCGCAATCCGCAGCTCGGTCACGAAGTAGCCGCGCCGCGGGAAGTAGGTGACCTGCCCCTCCTGCTCCAGGACGCGCAGGGCCTCGCGCACCGGCGCGATGCTCACGCCGAGGCCCTGGGCGACCTCCTCCTGCGCCACGCGCTGCCCCGGGCGCAGCTCCCCGGCGACGATGGCCCGCCGCAGGCCGTCGAGCGCGTGCTGCTGCGTGGTCCCGGGGCCCGTGGCGGCGGTGCTCATCGGAGGGCCTGCATCCCGGTGAGCGCGCCGCCGACGACCAGCGCGTGCACGTCGGCCGTGCCCTCGTAGGTGACGACCGACTCGAGGTTGTTCATGTGCCGGATGACGGGGTACTCGAGCGTGACGCCGTTGGCGCCGAGCACCTGGCGCGCGGTGCGGGCGACCTCGAGCGCGGCGTTGACGTTGGCCAGCTTGCCCATGCTGACCTGCTCGGGGCGCAGCGTGCCCTGGTCCTTCATGCGGCCGAGGTGCAGGGCGAGCAGGACCGAGCGGTTGACGTCGGTGGCCATCGTCGCGAGCTTGAGCTGCTGGAGCTGGGTCGCGGCGATCGGCCTGCCGAACGCGATGCGCTCCTTGCTGTAGTCGAGCGCCGCCTCGAAGCAGGCGCGGGCGGCGCCGGCGGCGCCGAAGACGATCCCGAAGCGCGCCTCGTTGAGGCACGACAGCGGGCCGCGCAGCGAGGTCGCCTCGGGCAGCAGCGCGCCGGCGGGCAGGCGCACGTCGTCGAGGAGCAGCTCGGAGGTGACCGAGGCGCGCAGCGACAGCTTCTTGTGGATGTCCTGCGTCGTGAAGCCCTTGGTGCCCTTGGGCACCAGGAACCCCCGAACGCCGTCATCGGTGGCCGCCCACACGACCGCGACGTCGGCGATCGAGCCGTTGGTGATCCACATCTTCTGGCCGTGGAGGATCCAGTCGTCGCCGTCGCGCCGTGCCCGGGTGCGCATCGCGCCCGGGTCCGAGCCGGCGTCGGGCTCGGTCAGGCCGAAGCAGCCGATCGCCTCGCCGGCGGCCATCGCCGGCAGCCACCGCTGCTTCTGCTCCTCCGAGCCCCAGCGGTGGATGGCGTACATCGCCAGCGAGCCCTGGACGCTGACGAGGCTGCGGATGCCGCTGTCGCCCGCCTCGAGCTCCAGGCACGCGAGGCCGTAGGCGGTCGCGCTCGCCCCCGCGCAGCCGTAGCCCTCGAGGTGCATGCCGAGCACGCCGAGCTTGCCCAGCGCGGGCGCCAGCTCGGCGACCGGGACCTCCGCCGCCTCGAACCAGTCGCCCACGTGCGGCACGATCCGGTCGGCGACGAAGGCGCGCACCGTGTCGCGGATGTCGCGCTCCTCGTCGCCGAGGAGCTGGTCGAGCCCGAGGAAGTCCTTGGGGCGGATGGCGTCCTGCGTGGTCGCTGCGGCGGTCATGGGTGCTCCTGGTTGACCCGGGATTTTCGAATATCTAGGATCTTTGCACGTGACCGCCGCCCTCGACAACCTCAAGATCCTCGACTTCTCCCGCGTCCTCGCCGGGCCGTTCGCCACGATGCTGCTGGCCGACCTCGGCGCGACGGTGACGAAGGTGGAGCGGCCGGGCGTCGGCGACGACACCCGCGCATGGGGCCCGCCCCACGACGCCGACGGCGTGGCGACCTACTTCGACGCGGTCAACCGCAACAAGGACTCCGTCGTCCTGGACCTCGGCGTCCCCGACGACCTGGCGCGGGCGCGGGCGCTCGCCGCCGGAGCCGACGTCGTCGTCGAGAACTTCCGCCCGGGCGTCATGGAGGGCCTCGGGCTCTCCGGACCGCAGCTGTGCGCCGAGCGCCCCGCGCTCATTTACTGCTCGATCACCGGCTTCGGCTCCGGCGACGGGGCCGCGCTGCCCGGCTACGACCTGCTGATCCAGGCGCTCGGCGGCCTCATGAGCATCACCGGCGCGGCCGGCGGCGAGCCGCAGAAGGTCGGGGTGGCCCTGGTCGACGTGCTGGCCGGGCTGTTCGCCGGCGTCGGCATCCTCGCCGCGCTGCACCACCGCGAGCGCACCGGCGAGGGCCAGCTCGTCGAGGTCAACCTGCTGTCGTCGCTGCTCGCCGCCCTGGTCAACCAGGGCTCGGCGTTCACCGCGGGTGGCGTGGTGCCGCAGCGCATGGGCAACGCGCACCCGAGCATCGCGCCCTACGAGCTGCTGGCGACCGGCGACGGCGAGCTGGTGCTGGCGGTCGGCAACGACCGCCAGTTCGCGGCGCTGTGCCACGTGGTCGAGGACCCCGAGCTGGCGGCCGACCCGCGGTTCGCCACCAACGCCGACCGCGTCGCGCACCGCGCGCCGCTGCGGGCCGAGCTCGAGGCGCGGTTGGCGCACCGCAGCGCGCCGGCGTGGGCGGCGGAGCTCACGGCGGCGCGCGTGCCGGCCGGCGTCGTCAACGACGTCGGCGCCGCGTTCGCGCTCGCCGCCTCGCTGGGGCTCGACCCGATCGTGGAGCTGCCGCGCGAGGACGGCTCGCCCGTGGCGGTGACGCGCAACCCGATCGGGCTGTCGGCGACGCCGCCGACCTACCGCACCGCGCCGCCGCGGCTGCCGCCGGCGTAGGCACGGCCGCGCTCAGCGCCAGCGCTCGGGCACCTCGAGGGCGGCCTGGAAGATCACCCAGCCGCGGACCTCGACCGCCGACAGCGCGAAGCCGGCGGCCGGCAGCGCGCGCAGGACGTCGTCGGCGAACGCGAGGGCGAGCCCGAGCTCCACGGGCCGGCCCAGCACGTCGTGCAGGAGCGCGACGGCCAGGCGTAGGGCGCCGTCGCCGCGCCGGCCCCAGTCCGGCGCGTCCACCGCGAGGCGCACCGGGCCCCCGCCGTGACCCGCGACGACGTCGATCCACGCGTCGTCGGCGTCGCGCCCCGCGAGGTAGACCCGCGCCTCGCTGAGCAGCCCGTCGACCTCGGCCAGCACGGCCAGCTCGAGCTCCTGGGTCGCGCACGCGCGGCGCTCGCTGGTGCGCCGCGTCGCCGCCGGCGGCTGCGCTCCACGTCTGATCCGGGACGTCATGTCCCCACCCTGGACGGGCCGGCTGAGAGGACCCTTCCGCGAGTCTGAGACATCGCCGAGGATCGGGGCGCGCGCGTCAGTCCCAGTCGTCGGGGTCGGGCTCGTCCTCGGTGAAGATCGTGCGCACCGGGTGGCGCAGCAGCGTGCCGAGCTTGCCGCGATCCTCGGTGCCGAGCGTGAAGAACACCGCGATGGCCCCGATGACGATCGCGAAGGCCCCCGCGCCCGTGGCGAGCAGGATCTGGGTGGTGCCGGACGCCACGATCAAGGCCATCATGATGTCGACCGTAGCGCCCGGCGCCCCGGGGAGGCGTCACAGGCCCGCGATCGTGCACCCCTCCTTGCCACCGGTGAAGCCGCGGACCATCGCGTCGGCGTTGGCCTGCTCCATGCCGAGGTAGGTGCCACCGGGCGACCCGGCGGGGCCGAGCGTGTCTCCGTAGAGCGTGTGGTCGGCCGATGCGCCGGTCTGGCGCGCGATCGCCCGGGCGAGCTTCGGGTTGATCGAGGACTCGGGGAACACGGCGCTGACGTGCTCGCGTCCGATGACCTCGCTGAGCTTGGCCAGGTCGCCGGCCGAGGGCTGGGCCTGCGTGGTCTGCGACGGGATGACGGCGCCGACGACGTCGATGCCGTAGCGGTGGGCGAAGTAGGCGAACGCGTCGTGGTCGGTGACGAGCCTGCGCCGCGCCGCGGGGACGCGACCGATGCAGGCCTGGATGCCGGCGTCGAGCGTGTCGAGCTTGGCCAGGTAGGCGTCGGCTCCGCGGTCGATCGCGGCCTTTGCGGACGGATCGGCGGCGATCAGCGCAGCGCGGATCCGGTCGACGGCGTACCGCACGTTGCGGGGGTCGTGCCACCAATGCGGATCGAAGCGCGAGGCCTCCGCGCCCGACGGGTCGCCCGGCAGCGCGACCGGCCGGCCGGCACCGGCGTCCAGCTGTGCCGGATTGCCACCGGCGTTGTCGACGACCTGGCCGATCCATTGGTCGAGGTGGTCGCCGCTGGTGACTACGAGCTTGGCGCCGGCGGTCTGCTGGATGTCGTCGGGGCGCGGCTCGTAGTCGTGCGGGTCGGAGTTGGGCTTGAGGATCTGGTGGACGTCGACCGCCGCGCCGCCGATCGAGCGCACAACGTCGCCGAGCTGCGTCGTCGTGGCGACGACGTCGATGGGCGTGGCGCGAGCGGAGGCCGTGGTGGCCGGCGAGCCGCCGCCGTCGTCGGAGCCCGAGCTCGAGCTCGAGCCGCAGCCCGCGACGAGCGCGGCGGCGGCAAGCGCGGGCGCGGCCAGGGCAGGCAGCCGGCGCCGCGAGGGGATCAGGGAACGCATGGGATTGGGTCTCCAGGTAGGAATGAGACCCATTCTTATCACATGGCTCGGCGGGCGATGACGACCGAGAGCGCGAGGGGCGCGGGCGCCCGCGCGAACCTCTGGCGTCACTGCCCTCCCCAGCGTGTGCGGCACCCGAGCGCCGGCGCCGGGCGCCACCAGCCGTCGAGGGACGACTCAACCGCGCATACGGCGGTTCAGTCGTCCCTCGACGCCCCCGCGACCCTCCGCGCGCTCAGCGCCAGGTGCGCAGCAGCTCGACGACCGTCTCGCCGACGGCGTCGACGCTGGCGGGTGCGAGCTTGTTGTAGGTGTCGTTCACCGTGTCCTTGTAGCGGTAGCTCCAGTCGATGAGGTCGACCGCGGGCACCCCGGCGCGCAGGAATGGCGCGTGGTCGTCGGTGATGCTGACCTCGTCGCCGTCGGGGAACACCGGGGCGACGCCGACCTGCGCCGCCGCCGCGCGCACCCGCCTCCACACGCCCGGATCCGAGCTGCCCTCGCGTGGCAGCTGCACCCCGCGGTTGCCGATGTAGTCCAGCAGGACCATCGCGCGGGTCTCGCCGGGATGGGCGGTGACGTAGGCCTTGGAGCCGCGCAGCGCGTCCCGGTAGAAGTCGTCGGTCGGCTTCGGCTCCTCCTCCCCGTCGAAGAGCACGAACCGGATCGCCGGTGCGCCGGCCGGACGCGCGGTCCGCCGCAGCGTACGTGAGACCTCGATCACCGTGGCCACCGCGGCGGCTGCGTCGTTGGCGCCGACGAAGCCGGGCGGGTGGTACTCGGTGTCGTAGTGGGCGCCGAGGACGACCGCCGGCGCCGTGCCGGGGATCTCGCCGACGACGTTGCGCAGGCCAGGGTGGTCCGGGACGTCCTCGAAGCGGCCGGCGGGCAGCAGCGCGCGCAGGCGCTCGGCGACGGCCCGCAGCTGGGGCGAGCCCGCCGGCCGCTGGCCCGCCGCGAGCTGAAGGCGGACGAGCCGCATCGCCCGCGCGCGATCGAAGCGGTGGGCGGTCGGCGCGGGCGCGTCCCGCGCGGCGCGGGCGCTCGGGCTGGCCACGCGCTGGGGCCGCGCAGCGCCGTCGTCGCCGGCGCGCCACACGAGCAGGCCGGCGACGATCGCCAGCTGCAGCGCGGCGAGCACTGCGACGCGCCGGACCGGGAACGACCCCGGCGCACGGGGCGACCGTCGCCACAGGCGGCGCGGTGCGCTTCGATGGGGATCCAGGCCGGGAACGGGTCTGCGAACCGTACCTTGGATGCCGTCGCCGAACGACCGTCCACCGGTCTCGATAACCGGCACGAGCGTGCCTAGGATCCGCGCGTGCGTTCCCCGATCACGCCGCCGCCGGACGCGACGCTCCAGCAGCTGGCGGCGACGCTGGCCAGCATCCACGGCGTCTCGACGCCGCTGGACGGCGCCGCGTCCAAGAAGCCGCCGACGACGACGCAGGCCAAGAGCCACGGCGCGCGGGCCGCCGCGGCCCGCCGGCCGACGCGCAGGGCCTTCGTCCGCTGGCTGCTGGCGCGCACCGCGACCGCGCTGCCGACGGTGCACGGGCGCCTGAAGGCGACGCAGACCGGCGGGGTCTACCGCGCTCAGGTCCAGACGCCGCGCTGGCTGCGCGCGACCTCGCGCGTGCTGCGCAAGGGCCACGTGACGACGCTGCCGATGGACGTCGTGGTCGGCGGCGCGAGGGTGCGCGTCGCCGTCCCGCTGCCGCGCTGAGGACCGGACGGCGGCGGCGCCCGTGGCCTCTAACCGCCGGTGGTCGTCCGCGAGACGCCGAGCAGGTCGGCGAGGCGGACGAGCTTGACGCGCGGACGGCCGTGGGGCTCGCCGGTCGTCTTCTCGTGCGCGTCGATCGCCTCCCAGCCGGCCCACGTGACGGCGTCCGGCGCGCGCTCGGCGTAGAACGTCGCGATCGCCTCGGGATCCGGCAGGGGCGGGACGTTGAGGACGTCGGCGTCGCGGTCGGCGAGAATCTTGGACACGGTGTCGGCGGCGTCCTTCTTGTTGGTGCCGATGACGCCCGACGGACCGCGCTTGATCCAACCGACGACGTACTCGCCGCGGTGCTGGTCGCCCGCCTCGCCGCAGACGCGACCGCCCTCGTTGCGGATCAGGCCGCGGCGCTCGTCGAACGGCACGTCGTCGACCGGGCGGCCACGGTAGCCGATCGAGCGCAGGACCAGGCCGCACTCGATGACCTCCTCCTCACCGGTGGACACGGCACGCAGTCCGCCGCCCTCGGTCGGCTCGATGCGGTTCTTGACGATGCGCACGCCGGTGACCGGGCCGTCATCGCCCTCGCCGAGGATCTCCACCGGTGAGCGCAGGAACCGCAGGATCACCCGGTGGCTGGCGTCCTTGGGCCCCGACTCCGCGTAGGCGCGCAGGATCTCGACGTTCTTGCGCGCGGTGATGTCGCCCTCCTCCTCCAGCCAGCGCGCGCTGTGCTCGTCGAGCTCCATGTCGGTGGCGTCGACCTCGACGCCGGCGCGCTGGAGATCGGCCAGCTCGCGCAGCTCCGGGTTGGTGAACGCGGCCTGCGCGGGGCCGCGGCGGCCGAGGAGCACGACCTCCTGCACCTGCGCGGCCGACAGCACCTCGATCGCGTGGTCGGCGGTGTCGGTCGGCGCGAGCTCCTCGGGATGCAGCACCAGCATGCGCGCGACGTCGATGGCGACGTTGCCGTTGCCGATGACCACCGCGCGCCTGACCGACAGGTCGTACTCGTGGTCGGCGGCGTCGGGGTGGCCGTTGTACCAGGCCACGAAGTGGGTCGCCGCGTGCGAGCCGGGACGATCCTCGCCCGGGATGCCGAGGCGGTTGTCGTCCGACGTGCCGAGCGCGTAGAGCACCACGTGGTAGCGGTCCAGCAGCTCGGCCCGGCTGACGTCCTGGCCCAGCCGCACGCCGCCGAAGAACCGGAAGCCGGGCTTCTTGGCCGTCTTCTCGTAGACCCGCGTGACCGCCTTGATCTTCGGATGGTCGGGTGCGACACCCGCGCGCACGAGGCCGAACGGCGTCGGCAGCGCGTCGAGCAGGTCGACCTCGAAGCCGCCGGCCAGCAGCTGATCGGCGGCGTAGAACCCGGACGGGCCGGCGCCGACGATGACCGCGCGCGGGGGCTCGTCGGTGGCAGGGCGGGGAGCGGAGGCGTCAGACATCACCACGATTTTCGCGCATCGCCGGCCGCGACCGCCTTCCGGCGTTCGGTCGGCGCGCCGGCCGGCGGGTGGAGCCGGCCGGCGCGCGCCGGCTCAGGACCGGATCGAGCGCTGGTACTGCATGACGGCCAGCGGCGCGCAGATCACGACGATCGCGATCGCCCAGATCAGGGTGTAGGCGATCGGATGGGCCAGCGGCCAGACCGCATCGGCCGGTGCGACGCCTCCCGGGTTGCCGAAGAGGTGGCGCAGCGCGTTGGCCAGCGACGACGTGGGGTTCCACTCGGCGATCGTCTTCAGGACGCCGGGCAGCGTGCTCGTCGGCACGAACGTCGAGGCGATGAACGTGATCGGGAAGATGGCGACGAACGCCACGCCCTGGACCGCCTCGGGCGTCGGGACCAGGCTCCCGAGCAGCACGCCGATCCAGATGACCGCGAACGAGAACGCGAGCATGAGGCCGTAGGCGCCGAGGATTTCCAGGATCCCCGTGTGGATCCGCCAGCCGACGACGAAGCCGGTGACCGACATGAAGGCGATCGGCAGCAGCGCGCGGATGAGGTTGGCGACGGAGTGGCCGGCGAGCACGCTCGCCCGCGGGATCGGGAGCGAGTGGAAGCGGTCGATCGCCCCGTTGTTGCGGTCGTTGGACAGGGACATCGCCACGCCGAACGCGCCGAAGACGATCGTCTGGGCGAAGATGCCGCCCATCAGGAACTCCTTGTAGCTGCCGCCGCCCGGCACGGCGATCGCGCCGCCGAAGACGAACGCGAACAGGAGCACGAACATGACCGGCTGGATCGTCGCGTCCGACAGCGCCTCGGGCTGGCGGCGCATGTGCTTGAGGCCACGCCGGGCGATGACCCAGCTGTCGCTGACGAAGGTGCTGCTCATCGGGTCTGCTCCACGGTCTCGGCTTCGGGTTCGGGTTCTTCGGGTCCGGCGTCTTCGAGTCCGGCGCCGTCGGCGGGCGAGGGCGTGCCCGTCAGGGTCAGGAAGGCGTCGTCGAGCGTCGGCTGGCTGAGCCCGAGGTCCTCGACGGCGATCTGCGCCTCGGCCAGCGCCTGGGCCAGCTCGGCGATGGCGGCCACGCCGCCCTCCGCGGGCGCGCTCGCCGAGCGGCTGCCGGCGTCCACGGTCGGCCGGACGCCGGCGATGCGCGCCACGATCTCGGCGACCGCGTCGAGGTCGGCGCGGTCGGCCACCACGACGTGGAGCTGGTCGCCGCCCACCTGGCGCTTGAGCGCCCGCGAGTCGCCGCGCGCGATCACACGGCCGTGGTCGACCACGACGATGTCGTCGGCCAGGCGGTCGGCCTCCTCGAGGTACTGGGTCGTCAGCAGGATCGTGGAGCCGGCCTCGACGAGGCGGTCGAGGATGTCCCAGAGGTCGTTGCGCGCCCGGGGGTCGAGGCCCGTGGTGGGCTCGTCGAGGAACAGCACCTCGGGCCGGGCGACCAGCGTCGCGGCCAGGTCGAGGCGCCGGCGCATGCCGCCCGAGAAGTCGCGCGCGAGCTTGTCGCGGGCGTCGGTCAGCGCGAACTCCTCCAGCAGCTCGGTCGCGCGGGCGCGGGAGACCTTGCGGCCGAGGTGGTGCAGCTCGCCGATCATGGTGAGGTTCTCGTGACCGGTGAGGAGTCCGTCGACGGTCGCGTCCTGCGCGGCGAGGCCGAGGCTGCGCCGCACCGACACTGGGTCGCGCGCGATGTCGTGGCCGGCGACCGTCGCGGTCCCGGCGTCCGGTGCGGTCAGCGTCGTGAGCACGCGGACCGCCGTCGTCTTGCCCGCGCCGTTGGGACCGAGCAGCGCGCAGACGGCTCCGCGCGCGACGTCGAGGTCCACGCCGTCCAGGGCGCGCTTGTCTCCGTAGCGCTTCACGAGGCCGTGCGCTTCGATTGCGTTCGTCGTCATCTTCCACCCACCCTCGCATGCCGGCCCGACGACTCCAGTAGGGATACCCGCACCCCGTCGACACCCCCTTGGGGTATCACCGGGTCTACGATCGTGCCCATGGCCCCCATCTCCCGTGGCTTCCATGGACGCCGGCGCGAGGCCGACCCGGACCGGGTCCCGCCCGGGCAGTACGTGGTCGACGACTTCCCGGTCCTGTCGGCCGGCCCCACGCAACGCACGCCGACCGACAGCTGGACGTTCGCCATCGGCGGCGCCGCCGAGTCGGGCGCGGCATGGTCCTGGGAGGAGCTCAACGCGCTCCCCCAGGAGACGTTCACCACCGACATCCACTGCGTGACGAAGTGGTCCAAGCTCGGAACGACGTGGACCGGCGTGTCGGTCGACACCCTCCTGGAGGACGTCGTGACCGAGGCCGAGTTCGTCACCGCATGGTCGGACGGCGACTACACCACCAACTTGACGCTCGAGGACGTCACCGACGGCAAGGCGTGGGTCGTCCACACCTTCGAGGGCGAGCCGCTGGAGCCCGAGCACGGTGGCCCGGCGCGGCTGCTCGTGCCGCACCTGTACTTCTGGAAGAGCGCGAAGTGGGTGCGCGGCCTCACGCTCACGCTCGACGACGAGCCCGGCTTCTGGGAGGCGGCCGGCTACCACAACCACGGCGATCCGTTCAAGGAGCAGCGGTATTGGAGCGACTGAGCGCCGGCCGCGTCCCGATCGTCTGGCGCACCGCGACGGTCAGCGGCCTGGTCGACGAGAGCACGCACGCCCGCACGCTCGTGCTCGACGTCCCCGGCTGGCCCGGCCATGTGGCCGGCCAGCACGTCGACGTGCGCCTCACCGCCGAGGACGGCTACCAGGCACAGCGCTCGTACTCGATCGCCTCGGCGCCCGAGGCCGCGCAGCTCGCGCTGACCGTCGAGCGCATCGAAGACGGCGAGGTGTCGCCGTACCTGTCCGAGGATCTCGTGGTCGGCGATCCGCTGGAGCTGCGCGGGCCGATCGGCGGGCCCTTCACGTGGCGGGTCGCCGACGCCGGTCCGCTGCTCCTGCTCGCGGGCGGCTCGGGCCTCGTGCCGCTCATGGCGATGCTGCGCCACCGCGCCGCGCAGCGCAGCGTCGTCGACGCGCACCTGCTGGTCTCCAGCCGTGGCTTGGACGACGTGCTGTACCGCGACGAGCTCGCCGGCCTGGCGGGGACCGTGGGGCTCGAGATCTCCTACACCTTGACCCGGGAGCAGCCCGCGGGGTGGACCGGCTTCGCGCGCCGCGTCGACGCCGAGATGCTGAGGGCGATCGCGCCGCCACCCAGCGCGCGGCCACGCACCTTCGTGTGCGGCCCGACCCCGTTCGTGGAGCACGTCGCCGACGCTCTGGTCGGCCTCGGCTACGACCAGGCCACGATCCACGCGGAGCGCTTCGGGCCCACCGGCTAGCCCGCGGCGTCATCGGATCTCTGCGTCGAAGAGCGCCAGCATCTGGAGCCCGGTGGCGACCAGGGCGCCGGCCGCGATCGCACGGTGCTCGGCGGGCGTCGCGCAGTGCTCGCGGTGGACCGAGGCGATCGCCGTGCCGACGGCGTCGCCACCCTCCACGCACGCGAGCAGCGCATCGGCGGTCGCCGCCGCGAGGTAGCCGAGCCACTCCGGCCAGGAGGCGGTGCCCGGTCCCTCCCACAGCGGCTCGTCGCCGGCCCGCGCGAGCGCGCGCGTCAGCGCCCAGGCGCGCTCCAGGACGGCCTCGGCGGGCGCCGGCGTGGGGGCGCAGAGCGCGGCGCCCGCGGTCAGCGCCGTCGCCGCGAGGTCCGCGATCGCGTCGAGGCAGCGGGGATCCGGCCCCCCGGCCACCGCCGGCTCGGGCGCCGCCGCGCACACGGCGCCGAACGCGGTGCCCAGCGCAAGCGCCGCGCCGAGGGCCGCGAGCGGCGGACCCGGTGGCGGCGGCCCCTCGTGCCCGGCCTCGCCGTCTGGATCCGCATCGCGGCCGGCGGGCACCGCCACCCGGGTCACCGCGTCGCGGCCCACCCGTTCCTGCACCCGCCGGGCCGCGCGCCGCAGCAGCTCGGGGTCGAGCTGGACGCCTTCGTCGTCGCAGCCTCCCCAGCCCTCGAGATCGTCGTCGGGATGCGGCAGCACGCGCCGGCGATCCAGGATCGTCGTGTCGGCGCCGTGGACGACCAACCGCACCATCTCGGTGCCCAGCGCCTCGAAGCGCTCGACGCCCACCGCCACCTCCGCGTGCCGCCGCGCGAGGCGCTCGACCAGGCGCGGGTCGCTCGTCGACCACACGAGCCGCGGGGGACCGTCGGCGTCGAGCACCGTCGCTCCCGCCCGCCGCAGCTCGTCCACGAGGGGCGGCAGCGACCGGGTCGGACCGTTGAGGACGAGGCGGTGGTGGTGCATGCCGAGCATCGTCGGGGCGCCGCGGCGCGACGGGCCGCGATGTGCGTGAAGCGGCACGGGTGCTGCGCAGGTTCTTCACGCGCATGCGCGATCCGTGGCCGATCGAGGCTCGGTCGTCGAGATGGCGGCCGGGGGGTTCCCTGCCCCATCCCTCGCCGGTGGCTCGCCTAGGCTTCGCGCCGTGTCCCTGCTCGGTCGCGATCCGGAACTGACCGCGCTGGCGGACGCGTGCGCGCACGTGCGCGGCGGGGGGCGGCGGACGATCGGCCTCGTCGGCGAGGCCGGGATCGGCAAGAGCGCGCTGGTGGACGCGGCCGCCGTGAACGCGCGCACCGCGGGGCTGCTCGTGCTCGACGGACGCGCCGCCGAGCACGAGCGCGAGGTGCCGTTCGGGCTGGTCGTCGACGCGCTCGACGACCACGTCGCGACACTCGACCCGACGCGCGTCGCCGCGGCCGGACTCGAGCTCGGCGCGGTGCTGCCGGCGGCGTCCGACGGCCACGATCCCTCCGGCGTCGGCGGCCCCGCCGAGCGCTTCCGCTACCACCGCGCTCTGCGGGCGCTGCTGGAGCTGCTCGGCCGCGAGCGCCCCGTCGCGCTGCTGCTCGACGACGTGCACTGGGCCGACGACGCGTCGGTCGAGCTGGTCCTGCACCTGCTGCGCCGCCCGCCGCGCGTCCGGTTCCTGCTCGTGCTGGCGGCGCGCCCCTCGCCGGCCGCGGCGCGGCTGCTGGACGCCGGACGCCGGTCGGCCGACTGGGAGGAGCTGGCGCTCGCGCCCCTCGAGCGCGACGCCGCGCTGGCGCTGTTGCCCGCCGACCTCGCGACGGCGGACCGCGACCGGATGCTGGCCGACGCCGGCGGCAACCCGCTGTTCCTACGCGAGCTCGGGCGCCGGACGGCCGGCGCTGGAGGCGCGCTGCCCACCACGCTGGCCGCGGTCGTCGGCCAGGAGCTCGAGCAGCTCCCGCCGGACGCGCGCGCGCTCCTGGACGGCGCGGCGGTCGCGGGCGACCCGTTCGACCTCGACGTCGCGGCGGCCGCCGCCGGGATCGGACGCGCCGACGCCGCGGCGGCCCTCGACGCCGTCGTGGCCGTCGACCTCGTGCGACCCGCCGAGCACCGCCGCACGTTCCGGTTCCGCCACCCGCTCGTGCACCGCGCGATCGCCGACGCGGCGCCGCCGGGCTGGCGGCTGCTCGCGCACGAGCGCGCGGCCTACGCGCTGCTGGCGATCGGCGCTGACCCGGCGATCCGGGCCTACCACGTCGAGCAGTTCGCGCGCCCCGGCGACGACGCCGCCGTCGCGCTGCTCACCGAGGCCGCGCAGGCCGCGACCGACACGTCGCCCGCCGCTGCCGCGCACTGGTACGCCGCCGCGCTGCGCCTGCTGCCCCACGACGCCGGCGCGCAGCGCGCCGCCCTGCTGGCGCCGATGGCCCACGCGCTGACCTCCGCCGGTCGACTCGAGGAGAGCCGCGCGGCCGTCGACGAGTGCCTGGCGCTCCTGCCGCCCGCCACCGAGGAGCGCGGCACGCTCGCGGCCGGCGCGGCGCTCGTCGACGTGCTGCTCGGCGAGTTCGCCGCCGCCGACGCGCGGCTGCTCCAGGCGCTGCAGGACGCGCCGCCGTCGATCCGTCCGCGGCTGACGCTCTACCGCGCGTCGACGGCCTTCTTCCGCGGCGACGTGGAGGCGGTGGCGACGTGGTCACGCCGGGCGGCGGAGGAGCTCGAGGGCGTCGACGATCCGGTCGCGTGGGCCTCGATCGAGGCGATGGAGGCGCTCGGCCTCGCGCTGAGCGGGCGGCCCGCCGCCGAGCTGATGCGCCGCTCCGCCGAGCGCCTGGCGGCCGCCGACGACGCGGCGCTGGCGCAGCAGGTCGACGCGGCCTGGTCGGTCGGCGGCAACCTCGGCCAGATCGAGCGCTACGCCGAGGCCATCGAGGTGCTCCAGCGCGGCGTGCGCGTCGCCCGCGCCGACCGCCAGGACCACCTGTTCCTGCACTTCCACACGCTCCTCGCGATGTTCGAGCTGCCGCTGCTGCAGCTCGACGCCGCGCTCGATCACGCCGAGGCGGCCGAGGAGGCGGCGCGGCTCCAGGGGCTGGGGCACGACCTCGCCTTCGCGCTGTGCCAGCGCGCTCGGGTGCTCGCGGTGCGGGGCGAGCCCGCCGAGGCCGAGCGCGCGGCGACCGAGAGCGACGAGCTGTATCGCACGCGCCAGCACTTCCGCACGACGCGCACGGGCCTCGCCCACAACGCGGCCATCCGCTTCGGGCCCGATCCCGAGCGGCTGCTGGCCGAGCTGACCGCCATCGGCGGTCCCCGCCTGGAGCAGATCAACCCCACCGCGGTCGCCGGCCTGCTGCTGATCGCGACCCGGGCGGCGGTCGCGCTCGGGCGCCTCGACGAGGCCGAGCGCTGGGCCGAGCTGACGATCCGGATCGCCGGCGGCCCGCAGCTGCCAGCGAGCGCGGTGCGCGGCGTCCGGGCGCGCGCCGAGGTGCTGCTGGCCCGCGACAGCGCACGGGCTGCGGCGCGGCTGGCGGCGTCGGCGGTGAGCGATGCCGAGCGGCTCGGGCTGCGGCAGGAGGAGGTTGCGGCGCGCCTGCTCGCCGGCCGCGCGCTGCTGGCCGGCGGCGATCGCGACGCGGCGATGGGCGAGCTGCAGCGCGCGGCCACCGACGCCGGGCGCTTCGGCGCCGGCGCCGACCGCGACGCCGCCGGCCGCGAGCTGCGCCGTGCCGGCGTCCGGATCTCCTCCGAGGCGCGCCGGGCCGCCGACTCGTCGCGCCGCAACGGGCTCACCGAGCGCGAGCAGTCGGTCGCCGAGCTGGTGGCCGCCGGGCGCTCCAACAAGGAGGTCGCCGCGACGCTCTTCCTGTCGGAGAAGACCGTGGAGGCGAACCTCACGCGCATCTACGACAAGCTCGGCGTGCGATCGCGCACCGAGCTGGCCGGCAGCTGGCCGCCTGGCGTGTCCGGGCGGTGAGGCGCCCGATGCGTTTGGAGAGGCGCTCGGGGCAGCGCGCTCGTGCCGAGCCCGGTGCAGCTCGCGTTCTCCTAGGCCCGCGTCCCTCCTGGACCGCGGGTTTCGCCCCCTGGGCGAACACCCGCAAGGGAACCTGGCCCTCTGGGCCAGTGTTCCCCTAGGCCCGAGCACGCGCGACGGCGATCAGCAGCTCGTCGCCGGGGTCGTAGGCGTGCCCGGCCCAGTCGCCGAAGAGCGCGAGGTGGCAGAAGCCCGCCGCCTCCAACGCGTGCCTCAGCGCCGGGCCGTCGTAGAGCCGTAGGTGCTCCCGGCGCGAGCCGTCGACCTCGCCGGTCTCGCGATGCACGAACGTCTTGTGGTGCGAGAGCACGCCGGACTCCGGGTCGAGCACGAGGTGGCTGAGGTAGAAGCGCCACGGATCCGCCGCCGGCAGCTCGTGCCACAGCCGCAGCTCGCCGTCGCTCGCTGCCAGCAGCCGCTGCCAGGACGGGTGCGGGTACAGCTCCAGGACGATCGTCCCGCCCGGACGCAGCGTCGCAGCGAGCTTGTCCAGCAGCCGCGCCCCGCCGTCGGGCTCGATCGCGTCGAAGTAGGCGAACGCTCCGGTGATGCAGAGCGCCGCGTCGACCGTCGGGCACGCGACCGTGCGGGCGTCGCCGGCGACGAGCTCCAGCCGCCCCGCGATGCCCTCGTCCTCCGCCCACGCCTGCGCGAACGCCGTACGCGACTCGGAGATCTCCACGCCCAGCCCGAATCGCAGAGTCCCGTCGCGTGCCAGGTCCACCAGCAGCCGGCCGTTGCCGCTGCCGACTTCGAGCACCGACGACCCCTGACCGAGCCGGGGTCGCAGGAACGCTGACTGTTCTGCCGTCCGCTCCACCAGGGCCGCGCGGTAGGCGGCCAGCGCCGCCGCATCGAACTGCGTCAGATCCTCGAACCCCGCGTAGGCGGCCAGCGTGTCGCTCTCCGTCGACAGGACCATGGAGCGACGCTAACGCAGTGGCCCGACCTCTGCCTCCACTGCCGCCACCAAGGTCCCGTCGAAGACCAGCTGCTCAGCGGCGACGAGGTCGGGCGACAGCCAGCGGTCGGGCCCCGGGCCGGCGACGAGCTCGCGCAGCGCGCGCAGGGCCGCGGCGGTGCCCGCGGCGGGCGCCAGCGGCGCGCGGAGGTCGAGGGCGTGGGCGGCGCACACGAGCTCGATCGCCAGGATCCGGCCGAGGTTGGCGACCGAGGCGCGCAGCTTGCGCGCCGCGCTCCAGCCCATCGAGACGTGGTCCTCCTGCATCGCGCTCGACGGCAGCGAGTCGGCCGAGGCCGGCACGGCCAGGCGGCGGTTCTCGGCGACCATCGCGGCCTGCGTGTACTGAGCGATCATCAACCCTGAGTTGACGCCGGCGTCCGGCGTCAGGAACGGCGGCAGGCCGTGCGACCGCGCCGGATCGAGCAGGCGGTCCGTGCGCCGCTCGGCGATCGCGCCGACGTCCGCGGAGGCGATCGCGAGGAAGTCGCACGCGTACCCGACCGGGGCCCCGTGGAAGTTGCCGCACGACTCGACGCGGCCGTCGGGCAGCACCATGGGGTTGTCGATCGCCGAGTGCAGCTCGGCCTCCGCGACGCGGCGCGCGTGGGCCAGCGTGTCGCGTGCCGCCCCGGCGACCTGCGGCGCGCAGCGCAGCGAGTAGGCGTCCTGCACGCGATCGTCGCCGAAGCGGTGGCTGGCGACGATCGGCGAGCCGGCCAGCAGCGCGCGGAGGTTCGCCGCGCTCTCGGCCTGGCCGGGCTGCGGGCGCAGCGCGACGAGGTCGGCGGCGAAGGCACGGTCGGTGCCCATCAGCCCCTCGACCGACATCGCCGTGGTGATGTCGGCGACCTTCAGCAGCCGCGCGAGGTCGTCCATGGCCATCACCAACATCCCCAACATCCCGTCGGTGCCGTTGATCAGCGCCAGCCCCTCCTTGGCGATCAGGGTCAGCGGCGCGATCCCGGCCGCGGCCAGCGCCTCGGCGGCGGGACCCTCGACGCCCTCGGCGTCCACGACCGTCCCCTCGCCCAGCAGCGCGAGCGCGCAGTGCGCGAGCGGCGCCAGGTCGCCGCTGGCGCCCAACGATCCGTGCTCGCGCACGACCGGCGTGATCCCGGCGTTGAGCAAGGCCAGCATCGTCTCGGCGACGACGGGGCGCGGGCCGGAGCGGCCCATCGCCAGCGTCCGGGCGCGCAGCAGCATCATCGCGCGCACGACCTCGCGCTCCACGGCGGGGCCCAGGCCGGCGGCGTGCGACCGCACCAGCGCCCGCTGAAGCTCCTCGCGGCGCTGCGCGGGGATCGCGACGTTGGCCAGCGACCCGAACCCGGTCGACACGCCGTAGACCGGCTCGGCCGAGTCGACCAGCCGCGCGACCACCGCGGCCGAGGCCTCCATCGCCTCCCGCGCCGCGTCGCCGAGCACCACCGGCACGCCGTCGCGGGCGACCGCCACCACGTCGTCGGCGGTGAGTCCGGTGCCGCTGAGCTCGACCTGGGGCGCCATCGCCCCCAACCTAATGGGCCGGGCGATGGGCGGCCGGGCGGGGCGCCATGTGGCGGCGGCGGTACGGCGGCGGCGGGTGCTCGCGCCCGAGCGCGACGACGCGCGGACGCAGGTCCGCCGCCCAGCTCCAGAGGACGAGGCCGGGCAGATGCGCGGCTGCGGCCTCGCGCAGGCGGCGGTCCTCGGTGACCAGCGGGACGCGCTGCGCGGCGGCGGCCGCGGCGATCAGCGCATCGTCGATCCCGCTGATGCGCCGCAGGGCCGCCAGCAGCGCGGCGACGGCCCGGTCGTGCTCGTCGACCGGCGGGACCACGAGCACGCGCACGCGCTGCAGGTCGCGGCGATGCCACTCGTCGGGCGTCGCCGCGACCTGCTCGACGCTCACGGTCGCGGCCAGCAGCTCCAGCCAGCGGGCCGACGTGAGGCGATCGACGAGCTCGAGCAGGTCGGGCTCGGCCGCGATCGCGTCGAAGACGTTCGAGTCGATGAGGCAGCGCATCGCGCCCATGAGCCTGCCTCATGATCGCAGCGCGGTCAGCGGAGCGTGTCGGCGGGGCGCCGCAGCGCCTCGCGGGCGCTGCGGCACGGTCGCCACTCAGACGGTCGCGAGGTCCCCGACGCGCGCCTGCTCGGCCACCGCCGCGGTGCCCGTGCGGCGCAGCAGCGTGCCGGTCAGCACCAGGAACCCGATGCCGGTGAGCAGGAGGGCGAGGCCCATGACGATGGAGAACAGCGCGACCTGCTGCGCGAAGAAGGACGTGTTCAACGCGGTGCTGAGGCCGGTCTCGGTGACCCACACGGCGCGGGCGCCGTTGGCGACGGGTGCGCCGGTCTTCGGGTCCTTCGCAGCGGCGGCCTTCTCCGCGGTGGGCTTGCCGGAGGCGTCGAGGTACTGCGCCATCTGGGCGTAGGTCTGGCCGCCGGTGGCCTCGAGCGCATGGATGCGCATGTAGGACGCGAAGCACTTGGCGCGCGAGCCGCTGTCGATCGGCTGATCGGCGACCGAGCAGGTCGGAACGCCCTGGATGTCCTTGAGGCCGGCGTCCGCGATCGCGGCGCGGATCTTGGTCGGCGTCATGTCCGGCGACCCGACGATCTGCTCGCGCTTGAGGTCGGTCCCGACCTCGCGATGGCCGGAGGCGCCGATGACGATCGCGCCGGCCCCCAGGACGATCAGGACGATGCTGGCGAGGACGCCGGCGATGGCGAAGGGGCGAGGCAGGGACATCGTGGTGGACCTCCGAAGGTCACGAGACGGGGGGGCGCGGTCGCCGGGCGGCGACCTCTGACCAGCACCCTCCCGCTCAGCGGCGCTCCGCACGTCCGGTGCGATCCGCCGACGTGCTGCGTAGTTGTCCGCAGTGCGGCCCGTAGGATGCGACCGGCATGGCGCCCGCCGCGATCACCATCGTCCTCGCCGACGACCACGCGGTCGTCCGCAGCGGGCTGCGGTTCGTGCTCGACGCCGAGGACGACCTGCACGTGGTCGCGGAGGCGGGCACGATCGACGACGCCGTGCGCAAGACCGCGGCCCATCGCCCGGCGGTGCTCGTCCTGGACCTCAACATGCCCGGCTCCCTGCCGTCGAGCCTGGACGCCCTTCCCGAGCTGGCCGCCGCCGCGCCGGACACCCGCGTGGTGATCCTCACCATGCAGGACGATCCCCAGTTCGCGCGCGCCGCGCTGGCGGCCGGCGCCGCCGCCTACGTCCTCAAGGAGGCGGCCGACACCGAGCTGGTCGAGGCGATCCGCCGCGCGGCCGCCGGCGAGGCGTACCTCAACCCGCGCCTCGGGGCGCAGATCGCCGCGGCGCCGCCCGAGCCCGCCGGCCCGCCCGACGACCTCACCGAGCGCGAGGTCGAGGTCCTGCGGCTCATCGCCCTCGGCCACACCAACGGCGACATCGGCGCGCAGCTCTACCTCTCGGTCCGCACGGTCGAGTCGCACCGCGCCCACATCCAGCAGAAGCTACGCCGCACGAGCCGCGCCGAGCTCGTCCGCTACGCGCTGGACCACGGCCTGCTCGACGATCCGTAGACCGGCACGGCAGGCGGGCGCGTGGTGCGAGAGGATGTGCGAGCGGCACGCGGCGGCGTTCGTCTGAGCGTGCCATGAGCGTCATGAGCCAGGAGCCCGACGAGGACGACGCAGAGCTGCGGAGGTTGCACTCCGACGCTGATGCCCGCGAGCGCGATATCCGCGACATGGGTGCGCGGGAGCAGCGCCAGGAGACGCTGATCGCGCGCCTTCGCGAGGAGGCCGCGGTGCGCGAAGGAGACCTCGGTGCGCTGCGTGGGCGCCTTGAGGCGGCGGAGCACGAGCTGGAGGATCTGCGTGCGATCCGGGATGCGCTCACGCCGCCCGAGTTGCCCCAGCGTCCCGGGTTGGAGCTTGCGGCGACCTTCCTGCCCGCGGCCGCCGAGCAGGTCAGCGGCGACTTCTATCTGGTGGCCGAGGGGCCGCAGAACTCCACGGTGCTGGTCGTCGGCGACGTCGTCGGCCACGGGCTGCGGGCGGGGCGGCGTGCCGCGTTCGTGCGGACGGCGTTCGCGGCGACCGCACCCTTCTCCGACGATCCCTGCCGCCTGCTGAGCTGGGCGAACACTGCGTTGATCGAGCGCGCCGGCACCGGCAGCGAGTTCGTCACCGCCGCCTGCGTGACGTATCTCCCGCACGAGGAGCGCCTGCGCTGGGCCTACGCCGGACATCCCCCGGCGCTGTGGCTGGATGACGGCCAAGAGCTGATCGCGCCCCGCCACGGAACGCCGCTCGGGGTTCGCGCCGACCCCGGATGCGTCGAGGGTTCGCGGCGGTCGACGGCCGGCGCGGGACTGCTGCTCTACACCGACGGGCTGACCGAAGCACGGCACGACGGTGAGATGTTCGGACTGCACGCCGTCAGCTCCGCGCTCAGCGGCCTTCACTGCCCCTCGCCGAAGGAGGCGATCGCCATCCTGCGCGCACGCGTCGCCGAGTTCGCCTACGGGACGCTGACCGACGATCTCTGCCTGCTCGCCGCCCGCATCGCCTAGCGGGGAACGTCGTACCCCTATATGCGCTTATCCCGACCGGCCGCGCGCTCTCATGATCCTGGGACTGCTCCTCGCCCTCGCCTCCGCCCTGGCCACCAACTTGGCCTTCCTGTTCAAGTACCGGGGCGCGGTCCTCGTCGACCCCATCGAGGCCCGGCACCCGCTGCGCAGCGCCGCCGCGCTCTTCCGCTCACGCTGGTTCGCGGTCGGGTGGCTGGTCGCGATCCTGGCGTGGATCCTGCATGTCGGCGCGCTGGGGCTCGCGCCGCTCTCGGTCGTGCAGGCGGTCCTGTCCGGCGGTCTGGTCTTCCTCGCCGTTCTCGCCGAGCGCTTCTTCGACTTCCGCCTCGGGCGATGGCAGTGGTTCGGCGTGGTGATCACCGCCGCGGGCCTGGCGGTCATCGGACTCACCGGCGGTGGGGCCGCGCGACCGCAGCGCTCCTCCCTGGCGGCGCTCATCGCCGTCGAGGGCGCGATCTTCGCGATCGGCGCCGCGCTCCTGGCGATCTCCGCGCACCGCAGCGTCCTGCACCGCGCCGAAGGACTGCTGCTGGGTCTGGCCGCCGGCGCGCTGTTCGGCGTCTCCGACGTCGCCATCAAGTACCTCACCCATGCCGAAGGCCCGCTGCATGGGCTGCTGAGCCCGTGGGCGGGCACCGCGCTCGTCGCGGGAGCGATCGCGTTCTACGCCTCCGCGCGCAGCCTCCAGCTCGGGCCGGGCGTCGAGGTCATCGCCCTCACCTCCGTGGCTGCGAACCTCGCCGCGATCATCGGCGGCATCCTCGTCTTCCACGAACCGATCGGCTCCGGCCCGCTCCAGATCGGCGGGCGCTTCGCCGCGTTCTGCCTCGTCATCGTCGGCGCAGCGCTCATGCCTGCCCACGCCGAACAGCTCGAACCGGACCCGAGCACGCCACCGACCATCACCCCGGCCCAACCACGGTAGGTCTGACGGCAGACCCTTCAGGCGCCCTCTAGGACGACGCCGCGGCCGCCGGCGTCCGCCGGCGCATCGGCAGCTCGATCTCTACGGCCGTGCCTTCGCCCGGTGCCGAGCGGACCTCGAGCGTGCCTTGGGCCAGGGCGATCCGCTCGCGCATGCCCACGAGCCCGAACCCCGGCGACTGCCCGTCGGGGTCGAAGCCGCCGCCGTCGTCGCGCACGGTGATGTGCAGCGCCTGGCCGGACTCGCGCACCACGACGTCCACGCGCGTCGCGCCCGCGTGCTTGACCGCGTTGGTCAGCGCCTCCTGGACGAGCCGGTAGACGGCCTCCTCCAGCTCGGGGACGTGCCGCTGCCCGGTGCGTCCGGACTCGAAGTCCAGATCGGCCTCCAGCTCGACGACCAGGCCGCTGGCGGCGCGCACGCGGTCGACGAGCGCGGTGAGCGCCCCGAGCGTGCCGATCTCGTCGAGGGCCGCCGGCCGCAGGTCGGTGATCAGCGCCCGCAGCGTGGCGATCCCGTGCGTGACGAGGCCCACGGCCTGCTCCAGCGCCTCGTCCACGCGCCCCGGATCGTCGCTGCGGCGCGCGGCCGACAGCAGCACCCGCAGGCCGCCGAGCTCCTGCAGCGTCTCGTCGTGCAGCTCGCGCGCCCACCGCGTGCGCTCGGCCTCCGACGCACGGATCGAGCGCTCGGTCGAATGCGACTGGACGGTCTGCGCGGTCGCGACCGCGGTGGCGGCGCTGGCGGCAAAGGCCTGCAGCAACCGTTCGTCGTCGGCCGAGAACCCGGGGCCCTCCTGCACGCGGTCGAACGCGGCGAGCACGCCGAGCGCCCGTCCGCGATGCAGCAGCGGGACCATGAGCCCGGCCTCGGCGTGCACGTCGGCGGCGAGCAGGCGGCCGGAGCCGCGGCTGAGCTCGGTGAGGCGCTCGGGCCGCCGCGACTGAAGCACCAAGCCGAGCGCCGAGGCGCCGATGCCCACGCGGCTGCCGACCAGCGCGTCGCCGACGACGCCCGCGGCCGCGACGACCTCCAGCTCGTCGCCCACGACGAGCGTGACGACCAGCGTGCCCGCCGCGACCAGCGCGCGCCCGCGCTTGACCAGCAGCTCGAGGATGCGCTCCAGCTCGATCTCGCCGCCGATCGCGCTCGAGATCTCGGTCGTCGTCTCCAGCGCCCGGACCGTCCGCTCCAGCTCGTCGCGCCGGCCCGTGGCCGCCTGGTAGAGCCGCGCGTTGGTCACCGCGATGGCCGCCCAGTCGGCGAGCACGATCATCGCCTCCTCGTCCTCGTCGGTGAAGGCGCCGTCGCCCTTCTCGGTGAGGTAGAGGTTGCCCCAGCTCTCGCCGCGGATGAGGATCGGCACGCCCAGGAAGCCGCCCATCGGCGGATGGTTGAGCGGGAAGCCGTAGGAGCGCGGATGCGAGCCGACGTCGTCGAGGCGCAGCGGTCGCGGGTCCTCGATCAGCACGCCGAGCACGCCGTGGCCGCGTGGCAGGTCGCCGATCGTGGCGCGCTCCTGCGCGCCGATGCCGCTCGTGAGGAAGCGCTCGAGGCCCGAGCGCTGGGGATCGAGGATGCCGACCGCCGCGTAGCGCGCCCCGGTCAGCTCGCGGGCGACGTCCAGGACGCGGGCCAGCAGCGTGTCGAGGTCCAGCTCGGAGAGCAGTCCCCGGCCGACGTCGATGAGGCGGGTGAGGGTCGCGTCGTCCATGTGCGTGACGCCCCGTGCGTCGCGTGGCGAGCATAGAACGTCTTTCAGAATCAGCGTGCGGGCTGAGCGGCGCGCATTCGCGGATGCCGCAGGCCCTGGCCGCGGTGAGTCGTGCTGGTGGCCCGGCGATCCGCGGCCAGGGACTGCGGCGCCGCGAGGCGCCCCGCTCAGACCGTGCTCTTTCTGAAAGACGTTCATAGACCGCCGCGACGTGCGTAGTTCCCCGCAGCGAGGCGCGGCGGTGGGCGGATGGCGGCGCGCCGGACCGCCCGTAGCTTGGGGCCATGCGCTTTCCCACCGCCCGCACCCACGTCGTGATCGCCGGAGGCGGCGTCGCCGGCGTCGAGCTGGCGCTGGCGCTCCACGCGCTGGCCGGCGGGCGCGTCCGCCTCACGATCGTCGCGCCGAACGCCGACTTCGAGTTGCGCCCGCTGCGCACCGCCGAGCCGTTCGCCGCCGACCACGTCCGCCGCCACTCGCTCGCCGCCCTCGCCGACGAGGTCGGCGCCGAGCTCGTCGCCGACGCGGTCGAGCGCGTCGACCCCGACCGCCGCAGCCTGCTGCTGGCCGGTGGCGGCACGGTCGCCTACGACGCCCTCGTCGTCGCGGTCGGCGCGCAGCACAAGGTGGCCTACAGCCGTGCGCTGACGTTCACCGGCGACACGTCCACGGTCTCGTTCAACGGCCTGCTCGCCGACATCGACGAGGGCTGGACGCACGCCGTGAGCTTCGTCGTGCCGCCCGGCACGACGTGGACGCTGCCGCTCTACGAGCTGGCGCTGATGACCGCGCGCGAAGCGCGCTCCATGGGCATGGACGGCGTCCGGCTGCAGATCGTCTCCCCCGAGACGGCGCCGCTGGCGCTCTTCGGCCCCGAGCCGTCCGCGGCGGTCGCCGAGCTGCTGGCCACGGCCGGCATCGACTTCCGCGGCGAGACCTACGCCCGCGCCGGCGACGACGGCCGCCTCGTGCTGCTGCCCGGCGGCGAGCCGATCGACACCGAGCGGATCGTCGCGCTGCCGACGATCGCCGGTCCCTGGATCGCCGGGCTGCCGGCCGACCGCTGCGGGTTCATCCCGATCGACGACGAGCTACGCGTCACCGGGGTCGAGGACGTCTACGCGGCGGGTGACGGCACGACCTTCCCGGTCAAGCAGGGCGGCATCGCCTGCCAGCAGGCCGACGCCATCGCCGAGCACCTGGCGGCCGCCGCGGGCGCGCCGATCGCGCCGAAGCCGTTTCGCCCCGTGCTCCGCGGGCGCCTGCTCACCGGGACCGGCGCGCAGTACCTCGAGCATCCGATCCACGGCGGCGACGGCGCGGGCGCCCCTCCCGAGCTCCGGCTCTGGTCCGTGCCGCGCAAGATCGACGGGCGCTACCTGTCGCCGTGGCTGGCGGCGCAGGAGGGCCGGCGGCGCCACGACCCCGTGCGCACCGGCGACGTCGAGGTCGCGGTGGAGATCGACGCCCGCGCCGCCGGCCGCGCCGCGATGCGGCTGGAGCCGTACTCGCCGCTGCCGACGCGATGAGCCGGAATCCCCCGCATGTGTGCTCTTGCTGTGCTTGGGTAGGGGGCCACCATGAACGACGCCGGAGCACGCGACATCGAGCGGGCGATCGCCGGGTTGGCCGCCCGGCTGCCCGGCGAGCTGGAGGTGCTCGCACGCATCGCCTACAACTACGCGTGGTGCTGGGATCCCGACGGCCCGGCGGTCTTCGAGGCCGTCGACCGCGAGCGCTGGACGGCGTGCGGCGCCAACCCGGTGCGGCTGCTGCAGGAGTCGCCGTACGAGCGCCTGGAGCGCGCGGCGCAGGACGCCGACCTGCTCCGGCGCGCCGCCGCCGTCCTGGAGCGCCTGCGCGAGCACCGCGAGGCGCCGCCGTCGCGCGACGGCGGACCGGTCGCCTACTTCTGCGCCGAATACGGCATCCACGTCTCGCTGCCGGTCTACTCCGGCGGCCTCGGGGCGCTGGCCGGCGACCTCGTCAAGGAGGCGTCGGACCGCGCGCTGCCGTTCGTCGCCGTCGGGCTGCTCTACCGCCAGGGCTACTTCCGCCAGCGCATCGACCTGTCGGGGTGGCAGCGCGAGTACTGGCTGGAGACCGATCCCGAGCGCCTCCCCGCCGTGCTCGTCCGTGGCGACGACGGCGAGCCGGTCACCGTCGCAGTCCCTGCGCACGAGGAGACGATCGTCGCCCAGGTCTGGCGCGTCGACGTCGGTCGGGTGCCGCTGTTCCTGCTCGACGCCGAGCGCCCGGAGAACTCGGCGTTCGCCCGCTGGACGACGTCGCAGCTCTACGTCGGCGCGCCGGAGGTGCGGCTCAACCAGTACGCCCTGCTCGGGATCGGCGGCATCCGGCTGCTCGAGGCGCTGGACGTCGACCCCGAGATCGTCCACCTCAACGAGGGCCACGCCGCGTTCTCGGCGCTCGACGCGCCCGGCGCCACGCTCCAGGAGGCGGTCGAGCACGCGCGCCGGCGCACGGTCTTCACCACCCACACGCCGGTGCCCGCCGGCAACGACGCGTACCCGGGAGCGCAGGTCGCGGCGCTGCTGCGCCCGCTCGTCGAAGCGCGCGGGTTCGACCTCGACGCCGTGCTGGCCCTCGGCCGCACGCATCCCGAGGACGAGCACGAGCCGTTCGGCATCACCCAGCTGGCGCTGCGCACCGCGCGCGCGACCAACGCGGTGAGCCGCCGCCACGGCGAGGTCGCCCGCGAGATGTGGCACGAGCTCTGGCCCGACCGCCCCGTCGACGAGGGGCCGATCACCCACGTCACCAACGGCGTGCACGTCCCGACGTGGCTCGGCGCGCCGATGCGCGGGCTGCTGGACCGCCACCTGGACGCCGGTTGGCAGGATCGCGCGGCCGATCCGGAGGCCTGGGCGGGCATCGACGCCATCGGCGACGACGAGCTGCGCGCCGTCCGCCGCGAGCAGCGTTCGGCCCTGGTGGACCTGATCCGCGATCGGATCCCGCGCGATCGCCTCGGCCGCGGCGAGGAGCGGGACTACGTCGAGGCCGGCGCCGAGGCCTTCGACCCCGACGTGCTGACGATCGGCTTCGCCCGCCGCGTGGCCACCTACAAGCGCCTGGCGCTGATGGTGCACGACGCGCAGAGGGCGCTGGCGCTCCTGCGCAGCGATCGACCCGTACAACTCGTCGTCGCCGGCAAGGCGCACCCCAAGGACGAGCCGGGCAAGCAGCTCATCCAGCAGCTGCTGGACCTCCGCGGCGCCGAGGGCACGCAGTCGCGCGTCGTGTTCCTCGCCGACTACGACCTCGCCCTCGGCGCCCGCCTCGTACAGGGCTGCGACGTCTGGGTCAACCTGCCACGCCCGCCGCTGGAGGCCAGCGGCACGAGCGGCATGAAGTCGGTCCTCAACGGCGGCCTGCAGCTCAGCGTGCTCGACGGCTGGTGGGCGGAGGCCTACGACGGCTTCAACGGCTGGGCGCTGCCCGGCGACGTCGACGCCGACCACCAGGCCCAGGACTCCCGCGACGCGGCGATGTTGTACCACCTGCTCGAGCAGGAGATCGTGCCCGAGTTCTACGACGCCGGCGATGCCTGGACGCGCCGCGTGCGCGCGTCGCTGCGGACGCTCGCGCCGCGGTTCTCGGCGACGCGCATGCTGCAGGACTACGAGCGCAGGATGTATTGGCCCTAGGGCTCCGGCGGCTTCGCACGGCGCCGGCGCCGGACGAGTGTCGACCCCGGCAGTTGCGCTGGACACCCCGGAGGCAGAGGATCCAGGGTGCGGCCGTTGGGACCGCACGGCACCTCACCACCAGGAGGACCCACCCATGACCGAAGACCACGCCACGCTCCTGCAGGGGGGCCGAGTCGTCAGCGCCGACGGCGAGTACGACGCCGACGTGCTCATCGCCGGCGAGCAGATCGCCGCGGTCGGCAGCGTCGCCGCGCCGGCCGGCGCGACGGTGATCGACGCCTCCGGCTGCCTGCTGCTGCCGGGGCTCGTCGACAACCACACCCATCTCTCGATGCCGTTCATGGGCATGTGGTCGTCCGACGACTACGACACCGGAACGCAGGCCGCGGCCGCCGGCGGCGTCACGTGCCTCGTGGACTTCGCCATCCAGCGCGAGCCCGACCAGCTGCGCTCCGCGCTGGAGGACTGGCAGGGCCGGGCGGCCGGCGCCGCGCACGTCGACTACGGCTTCCACATGGCCATCACCAACGCCAACGAGGCGACGATCGACGACATGGCGGCGATCGTCGACGCCGGCGTCTCCAGCTTCAAGCTGTTCATGGCCTACAAGGGCGAGCTGATGACCCGCGACGACGCCATGGCGGCGACCATGGAGCGCGCGCGGGACCTCGGCGCGCTGACGATGGTCCACGCCGAGAACGGCGACGTCGTCGACCTCCTCGTCACCCGCGCGCTGCAGGCCGGCAACACCGCGGCGATCCACCACGCGCTCACGCGGCCGGAGTTCGTGGAGGCCGAGGCGACCTCGCGCGCCGCGCGCCTGGCCGAGTACACGGGCGCGTCGCTGTTCGTCGTCCACGTCACCTGCGCGGCCGCGGCCGCCGAGATCCAGGCCGCCCAGCAGCGCGGCGTGGACGTCAGCGCCGAGACCTGCACGCAGTACCTCGTCAACACGATCGACGACCTGCGCCGCCCGGGCGTCGAGGGCTGCCGCTACATCTGCTCGCCGCCGCTGCGCGACGCGTCCAACCACGAGCCGCTCTGGGACTACGTGCGCCGCGGGATCCTCGAGAGCGTCTCGACCGACCACTGCCCGTTCCGCGACGAGCAGAAGGCGCGCGGAGTGGACGACTTCAGCCTGGTGCCCAACGGCCTGCCGGCGATCCAGCACCGCCTGGCCAAGCTGTGGGACGAGGGCGTCGTCGCGGGGCGGATCACGCCGAGCGAGCTGGTGGACCGCACGTCGACCACGATCGCCCGCCGGTTCGGGCTGACGTCCAAGGGCGCGATCGCGCCCGGCAAGGACGCCGACGTCGTGGTCTTCGACCCCAACGCCCCGCGACCCTACGGCGTGGCGACGTCGCTGATGAACGTCGACTACGACCTCTACGAGGGCGAGACCGCGAGCGGCAGCGTCCGCCACACGCTCAGTCGCGGCACGATGGTCTACGACCGCGGGGAGATCCTCACCGCTCCGGGGCACGGGCGGTTCGTGGCCCGCACCGGCACGCTCGGCACCCGCGGCGCGGCGGTGACCGCATGACGCTGGTCATCGACGCCGAGCGAGTCTTGGCCAATCTGCGCGAGCTGGCGGAGCTGACCGGCGGGCCGGCGGGCGCGCGGCGGCTGGCGTGGTCGCCGGACTGGCTGGTCGCGCGCGAGTGGCTGACCGGGAAGCTGGCCGACCTGGGCGGCCAAGGCGTCGTCGTCGACCGCGACGAGGCCGGCAACCTCTGGGCGGCGCTGCCGGGCAGCGGCGAGGGCGACGGCTTCGTGATCGTCGGCTCGCACATCGACGCGGTGCCGTCGGGCGGGTGGCTGGACGGCGCCCTCGGCGTCACCACCGCGCTGGAGGTCCTCCGCACGCTGGCCGCCGCCGGCGCGCCGCCGCCCGTCGAGGTGCGGCTCGTCGACTGGGCCGACGAGGAGGGCGCGCGCTTCGGGCGCAGCCTCGTCGGCTCCTCGGCGGTCGCCGGGACGCTCGACCCCGACGACGTGCGCGACCTGCTCGACGCCGGCGGAACGCGCCTGCAGGACGCGATGGCCGAGTGCGGCATCGACCTCGACGCGGCCTCGGCCGCGACCGCGCGGCTGGACGGCGCCCGCGCCTACCTCGAGCTGCACATCGAGCAGGGCCCCGTCCTGCTCGACGGCGGCCGGCCCGCGAGCGCCGTGAGCGGCACGGTCGGCGACGAGCGCTACCTCATCCAGTTCAGCGGCCAGTCCGCGCACGCCGGCTCGACGCCGATGCGCCTGCGCCGCGACACGCTGGCCGCCGCGGCGACCGCCGCGCTGGAGATCCGCGAGGTCGGCATCCGGCACGAGGGCGTGACGACCGTCGGCTCCATCCGCAGCGAGCCGGCCGTCATCACGGCGATCGCCGGCGAGTCGGAGATGATGCTCGACCTGCGCCACCTGGACGCCGACACGTTGGCCACCATGTTGGCCGAGTGCCTGGCGGCCTGCGAGGCCGCGGCGCAGCAGTTGCACTGCACGGTCGCGTTCCGGCGCGTCTTCGGCGCCACGCCGACGCCGTTTCACCCCCGGCTGGTGCAGCTCGCCCGAGCGGCCGTCGCCGGCGCCGGCGGCGGCGACGGGCCGCCGATCCCCAGCGGGCCGCTGCACGACGCGACCGAGATCGGCCGCATGGTCCCCACGGTCATGCTCTTCGCCCAGTCCGACCCGCCGATCTCCCACACCGAGGTGGAGGACTCGCCCGAGGACGCCCTGCGCATCGCGATCGAGGCCTACGGCGCGACGGTGGGCGAGACCATCGCCATGGTCGCCGCGGGCGAGCTCGAGGAGGTGGCGCGATGATGGACTTCGGCGTCGTCCTGCAGACCGATCCGCCCGCCGCGCGGGTGATCGACCTCGCCAAGCGCGCCGAGGCCTACGGGTTCAGCCACGCGTGGACGTTCGACTCGCACCTGCTGTGGGAAGAGCCGTTCGTCATCTACAGCCGGATCCTGGCCGAGACCCACAAGCTGATCGTCGGCCCGATGGTCACCAACCCGGCCACGCGCGACTGGACCGTCACGGCGTCGCTGTTCGCGACGCTCAACGAGATGTACGGCAACCGCACGGTCTGCGGGATCGGGCGCGGCGACTCGGCCGTGCGCGTCATCAACGGCCAGCCGGTCAAGCTCGCCGAGCTGCGCGAGTCGATCGGCGTGATCCGCGGGCTGGCCAACGGCGAGGCGGTGGAGTACAAGGGCACGACCCTGCGGCTGCCGTGGAACCCCGACAGCCGCCTCGAGATCTGGGTCGCGGCCTATGGCCCGAAGGCGCTGGCGCTGACCGGCGAGGTCGGCGACGGCTTCATCCTGCAGCTCGCCGACCCCGACATCACCGCGTGGTCGATCGCCGCGGTCCGGCGCGCCGCCGAGGCGGCGGGCCGCGACCCCGACGCCATCACGATCTGCGTCGCCGCCCCCGCCTACGTCACCGACGGCAGCGACGCGGGCCTGGCCCACGGCCGCGACCAGTGCCGCTGGTTCGGCGGGATGGTCGGCAACCACGTCGCCGACATCGTCGCGCGCTACGGCGGCGACGGCGCCGCCGTCCCCAAGGCGCTGACCGACTACATCGCCGAGCGCCAGGGCTACGACTACAACGCGCACGGACGCGCGGGCAACGAGCACACGGCGTTCGTGCCCGACTCCATCGTCGACCGCTTCTGCCTGGTCGGACCGCCGGCCGACCACGTCGCGCGGCTGCAGGAGCTGGCCGACCTCGGCGTCGACCAGTTCGCCGTCTACCTCCAGCACGACGCCAAGGACGCGACGCTCGGCAGCTACGGCGAGCAGGTGATCCCGGCCGTCAACCGGCGTGCGGCGGCCAAGATCTGATCGCGGGCCGCGCCGCCGCGCGCGAACGGCTAACTTGCGGCGCAATGTTCTTGCAGCCGCCGTGCAATGACCGCTGACGCGATCGTCGTCGGCGCCGGCCTGGCCGGCCTCGTCGCGACCGCCGAGCTCCTCGACGCCGGCCGGAGGGTCATCGTCCTCGACCAGGAGCCCGCCGCCTCGCTCGGCGGCCAGGCGTTCTGGTCCTTCGGCGGGATCTTCCTCGTCGACTCGCCCGAGCAGCGGCGCGTCGGCGTGCACGACTCGTTCGACCTCGCCTGGCAGGACTGGCAGGGCGCGGCCGGGTTCGACCGTCCCGAGGACGACTGGGCGCGGCGCTGGGCCGAGGCCTACGTGCAGTTCGCCGCCGGCGAGAAGCGCGCGTGGATGCACGAGCGCGGCATCCGCTTCCTCCCGAACCCGGGCTGGGCCGAGCGCGGCGGGTCGGGCGCGACCGGGCACGGCAACTCCGTGCCCCGCTTCCACGTCACCTGGGGGACCGGGCCCGGCGTGCTCGCCCCCTTCGTGCGCCGCGTGCAGGAGGCGGTCGCGGGCGGGCTGGTCGAGCTGCGGTTCCGCCATCGGGTCGACGCGCTGTCGGTCACCGGCGGCACGATCGACGGCGTGACCGGCTCGGTCCTCGCCCCGAGCGACGTGCGGCGCGGCGCCGCGTCGTCGCGCGAGGTCGTCGGCGACTTCGCGCTCAGCGCCGGCGCGGTGATCGTGACCTCGGGCGGCATCGGCGGCGACCACGACCTCGTGCGCGCGAACTGGCCGGCCCGGCTGGGGACGGCCCCCAAGCGCATGATCTCGGGCGTCCCCGCCCACGTGGACGGCCGGATGCTGAAGGTCGCCGCGGCGGCCGGCGGGCGGATCGTCAACCCCGATCGCATGTGGCACTACGTCGAGGGCATCTCCAACTGGGATCCGATCTGGCCGGCGCACGGCATCCGGATCCTGCCCGGCCCGTCGCCGCTGTGGCTCGACGCGCGGGGGCGGCGCCTGCCCGTCCCGTGGTTCCCAGGGTTCGACACGCTCGGGACGCTGGACCACATCATGTCGACCGGCCACGACCACACGTGGTTCGTCCTGACGCAGAAGATCGTCGAGCGCGAGTTCGCGCTCTCGGGCTCCGAGCAGAACCCCGACATCACGAGCAAGTCCATCAGGTCGGTCCTGAAGGCCCGGCTGGGCACGGGCGCGCCCGCGCCGGTCGAGGCGTTCCTGCGCCACGGCGCGGACTTCGTGGTGGAGCGCTCGCTCGAGCAGCTCGTGACGCGGATGCAGGCGCTCGAGCCCGACGTCGACCTGCCGTTCGAGCAGGTCGAGCGCGAGGTGCTGGCGCGCGACCGTGAGATGGCCAACCCCTACACCAAGGACCTGCAGGTCACGGCGATGCGCGGTGCGCGCCGCTACTGGCCCGACCGCCTGGCGCGCGTCGCGGCGCCGCACCGCCTGCTGGACCCGAAGGCCGGCCCGCTGATCGCGGTGCGGCTCTCGATCCTGACGCGCAAGTCCCTCGGCGGGCTGCAGACCGACCTTTCCTCCCGCGTCCTCGGCGCCGGCGGCGAGCCGGTGCCCGGCCTCTTCGCCGCAGGCGAGGTCGCCGGCTTCGGCGGCGGCGGCCTGCACGGCTACCGCTCGCTGGAGGGGACGTTCCTGGGCGGCTGCCTCTTCTCGGGCCGCGCGGCGGGACGCGCGGTCGCCGAAGCGACCTAGCTAGGCCCTTGCGCTCTAGGATCCGTCAGGCTACGCTTACCGTAAGCCATGCCGAACGGAACCGCAGCCCTCGCCGCCCTCGGTGACCCGACCCGCCGGGCCGTCTTCGAGCGGCTGGCCGACGGGCCGCTCGCGGTCGGGGAGATCGCCGCGACGCTGCCGGTCAGCCGGCCGGCCGTCTCCCAGCACCTCCGGGTGCTCAAGGACGCCGGCCTGGTGCGCGATCGCGCATCCGGCACGCGGCGCCTCTACGCGGTCGACCCCGACGGTGTCGCCGCGGTGCAGGCGTACTTCGACCGGTTCTGGACGCAGGCCCTGGCCGCCTTCAAGGAGGCCGCCGAACACGACCCCCACCCCGAGGAGCACCCATGACCGAGCAGACCGCCGACGCCGTCGTCCGGCGCACCGTCACCGTCGCGGCGCCCGTCGCGCGCGCCTACGACGTCTTCACCAGCGGCATGGCGAGTTGGTGGCCCAAGGACACCCACCACGTGGGACCGACGCCCGCCGAGGCCGTGATCGAGCCGTTCGTCGACGGCCGCTGCTACGCGCGGGCCCACGACGGGACCGAGACCGACTGGGGCCGCGTGCTCGCCTGGGAGCCGCCGTCGCGCCTGGTCTTCGCGTGGCTGCTCACGCCGCAGTGGGGCTTCGAGCCCGATCCGGCGCTCGCCAGCGAGGTCGAGGTGCGGTTCACCGCGACGGGCGAGGACAGCACGGAGGTGGTGCTCACGCACTCGGGCTTCGAGCGCTACGCCGAGGGCGGCGAGACGATGCGCGCCCAGGTCGACGGCGCGGGCGGCTGGGGCGCGCTGCTCGACCTGTACGTCAGCGCGCTGCGCTGAAGCGCTGGTGCGCCGCCGCGACCCGCGCGGCGGCGCCCGCTCGGGGCGCCCGGGTTCGGGCCTGATCTAAGACGGCCGGGCGCGGCAGCCGTGGGCGACCGCGTTGGCGACGAGCCGGCTGCGGAGGCGGAAGCCCGCGGGATCTGGATGCAGCCCGTCGGGCAGCGTGACGCGTCCGGTGAGCACGGCGCGGTCCCAGTCGACCACGACCATCCGCGGGTCCTTGCGCGCGGCGTCGCGCAGCACCTGGTTCAGCGCGACGTAGCTTCCCTTGCGCGGCGGGCGGTTGACGTCGACCCACACGACGCAGACGCCGGCCGGGATCGCCGCCAGCGCGCGGCGGATGCGGTCGGCGAAGCGCCGCGGGTCCGAGCCGTCGTTGGTGCCGAGGCTGAGGACGACCGTCCGCGGCGTCTCCTCGCGCAGGCGCGCGCGCAGGAGCGGGAGCGCCTGCGGCGTGGTCCGGCCCGAACGCGCGTCCCACAGGACCTCGCTGGGTTGCAGCATGGTCCCGAGATAGGGCTCGAGGCCCACGGCGAGCGAGTCGCCGAGTACCAGGACGCGCGACGGCGCGGCCGCGGAGGCGCCGGCCGCCGTCGCGAGGACGACGAGCGCTGCGAGCAGCGACGAGACGGACGTACGAACGGCAGGACACATACGAACGTCCTTCGGCAGCAGCGGCCTCGGGCTCAAGCACCGTGCGGTAGGGCGTATGCACGGGTACGCCGGTGGCGTGACCACGCTCGCCGTGCCACGGTCGGTCGCACCTGAGCCCGCGCAGACGCGGGCGACGCCGCGCCACCGCCGCCGCGAGGAGATCCAGGCGCTGCGAGCCCTGGCGGTGATGCTCGTCGTCCTCTTCCACCTGTGGCCCGGGGCGGTCCCGGGCGGGTTCGTCGGCGTGGACGTGTTCTTCGTGATCTCGGGCTACCTGATCACCGGACTGCTGCTGCGCGAGGCCGAGCGCTCGGGGTCGGTGTCGCTGCCGGCGTTCTGGGCACGGCGCGCACGGCGCCTGCTGCCGGCCGCACTGGTCGTCGTGCTCGCCTGCGCGGCGGCGACCGTCGCGTTCGTCCCGGTGACGGCGTGGGCGCAGTTTTTCGCCGAGCTGCGGGCCGGCACGGTCTACGTGCAGAACTGGCATCTGGCCTCGACGGCGGTGGACTACTTCGCCGCCGGCGACGGGCCGTCCCCGGTCCGGCACTTCTGGTCGCTGTCGGCCGAGGAGCAGTTCTACGTCGTGTGGCCGCTGCTGGTGCTGCTGGGCGTGGTGGCGGCGCGCCGCGGGGTGCGCGTGCGGCCGGCGCGGCGAACGGTCGGGATCGTGCTGGGTGCCGTCACGCTGCTGAGCCTCGGCTGCGGCATCGTGCTCACCGCCACCGACCCGGCCGTCGCCTACTTCGCCACGCCGACGCGGGCCTGGGAGTTCGGCGCCGGCGGCCTGCTCGCCCTGGTGCCCGGCCGCCGCGGCGGCGCGCGACCCGCCCTCCGGGCGCTGCTGTCGTGGGCCGGGATCGGCGCCGTCGTGCTGGCGGCGCTTGCCTTCACGGAGCGGACACCGTTTCCCGGCTCGGCGGCGCTGCTGCCGGTCGGCGGCGCGCTGGCCGTGCTGGCCGCGGGCCTGCCGGCCACGCGGTGGGCGCCGACGCCGCTCCTGCGCCTCAGGCCGCTGCAGGTGCTCGGCGACCTCTCGTACTCGATCTACCTGTGGCACTGGCCGCTGCTGGTGCTCGCGCCGTTCGCCCTCGGGCACGCGGTCGGCGACGCGACCGCGGTGGCGATCCTGGCCCTGACCCTCGGCGCCGCGTGGCTGACCAAGGTGCTCGTCGAGGATCCGGTGCGCAGGACGCCGGTGCTGGTGGGGCGCGCGCCGCGCCGGACGCTCGCGCTCGCGGGAGTCGCCACCGCCGCGGTGGTCGGGGTCACGCTGGCCGGCTCGGCGTACGTGGACGTGCGCGTCGCCCGCGACGCCCAGACGACCCGCGCCGTGCTGCAGCAGCACCCGCGCTGCTTCGGCGCCGCGGCGCGCGATCCGCGGCGCCCGTGCGACAACCCGGCGCTGCGCACGCGCGTCGTCCCCACCCCGATCCAGGCGCGCGGCCTGCCCAACGCGCCCTGCCGGGTCATCGAGCGCGACCAGCGCCTGCGGGTCTGCGCGTTCGGGACGCCGCCCTCGCGCGCGGCCGCGTCCGTGGCGGTGCTCGGCGACAGCCACGCGTCGCACTGGCGCCCGGCGCTGGACGTCGTGGCGCAGGCGCGTCGCTGGCAAGGCCTCTCGATCACGCGCACCGGCTGCCCGTTCTCGACGGTCGCGCCCGACGCCGTCGCGCCGGTGCGCTCGCACTGCGCCCAGTGGAACCGCCAGGTGGTCGACTGGTTCGGCCGCCATCCCGAGGTGCACACGGTGCTGGTGGCCGCCCACGCCGGCGGACGCGTCGCGGGCGCCCGCGGCGACAAGGCCTTCGCGCTCAAGCAGCAGGGCTACCTCGCCGCATGGCGCGCGCTGCCTCCCACGGTCATGCGGATCCTGGTGATCCGCGACACGCCGATGATGGGCCGCGCCACGCAGGCGTGCGTGCAGGAGGCGATGGACGCCGGCCGGCCGGCCGGGCCCGCGTGCGCCGTGCCCCGCCGGTACGGCCTGCAGCGCGACGCGCAGGCCGCCGCCGCACTCGGGCTGCGGTCGCCGCGCGTGCGGCTGCTGGACTTCTCGCCGCTGTTCTGCGACGCGCGCGCCTGCCTTCCCGTCGTCGGCGGCGCGCTGGTGTTCAAGGACGCCGACCACTTCACGCCGGTGTTCGCGACGACGCTGGCGCCGTTCCTGCGGCGTGCGGTCGACGGGGCGCTGCGCCGGAGGTAGGCCGGCCGGGGTCAGCCGGGGTCAGCCGCCGCCGGCGCCGGCTGCGGCGTGGTGGACGACCACGCGCATCCCCGCGTCGTAGGCGTCCAGGGCGCGCAGGTGCCCGTGGCGCTCGTCCCACGCGCCGCTGCGCAGGTCGCGGCGCACGGCCTCGACGGCGCGGTCGCGCGCCTGCGGCGGCAGCCGGGCGAAGCCGGAGGTCCCGGCGATGACCTGCTCGTCGAGCACGCGCTCGGGATGGGCCCACAGCGAGCCGAACGTCCAGTCGGGCGTCGCGCGCGGGATCGGGAACGGCTCGACGCGCGTCCCCGGCCCGAGCCACGCGGCGAGCTGCTCCATGGAGGGGAAGTCGCGCAGATCCTGCTCGGCGACCTCCGGCAGGTAGTCGGCCGGCAGCCACATGCGCGCGCTCACCGCCGGGTCGAACGTCACGATGACCACCGGCCCGCGGGCCACCCGCCGCAGCTCGCGCACGCCGCGCTCGCGCTCGCGGTCCCAGTGGTGGACGGTCAGCACCGCGAGCGCCGCGTCGACGCTGCCGTCGCGGAGCGGCAGGTCGCCCGCGGTGGCCCGGATCGCCGGCGCGAGCTCCCGCGGCCGCTGGGCGGCCATCACGTCGCTGGGCTCGATCGCGACGACGTGGCGGTCCCGGGGCTCGTAGGAGCCGGTCCCTGCCCCGACGTCGACGACCGTGCGCGCGTCGCCCAGCTCGCGCTCGATCAGCGCCCGCAGCGCCGGGTCAGGGTGGCGCGTGCGCGCGTACGACGCGCCGATGCGGTCGTAGCGCGCCGCCGTGCGGTGGGAGCGGACGTCGTCACGCGCCATCTGCCTGGGACCCTACGCGACCGGTCGTCGGACCCGCTCAGCCGCTCTTGAACGTCCTGGCGCGGCTTGCGCGGTAGTCACACTGTGACTACCATCCGCGTATGAAGGACGTCCTCGCCCAGCTCGACGCATGGTCGCTGCAAGCACGCCCGGCCGCGGTCGCGACCGTCATCGCCACGCACGGCTCCGCGCCCCGCCCCATCGGCGCCAAGATGGCGGTCGACGCGCGGGGCCAGATCGCCGGCGCGGTCTCCGGCGGGTGCGTCGAGGGCTCGGTCGTCGAGCTCGCCACGCAGGTGCTCGCCGGCGCCGGCGCCCAGGTCGCGCGCTTCGGCATCGCCGACGACGAGGCGTGGGCCGTGGGCCTGCCCTGCGGCGGGCTGATCGACGTGCACGTCGCCCCCTGGGACGCCGACCCGGCCGGTCTCCCCGCGCGCTTCGCGCAGCTCGCCCGCGCCGACGCGCGCGCCGCGCTCGTGACCGTCGTCAGCGACGAGGACCGCTCCCGCGCCGCGGAGGGCCGACGGCTGCTCGTCCTCCCCGACGGCGCCGTGGAGGGCAACCTCGAAGACGAGCCGGCGCTCGCCGCCGCCGCCCGCGCCGCCGCGCTGGACCTGGTGTGGGACGAGCGCTCCGAGCTGCGCAGCCACGACGGGGCCGGGCTGTTCGTCGATGTCGTCGCCCCCGCGCCGCGCCTCATCCTGTTCGGCGCCGTCCCGGTCGCCCAGGCGCTCTGCGCGCTGGCGCGCGTCGCGGGCTGGCGGCCGTTCGTCGTCGATCCCCGCGCGCGCTTCGCGACGCCCGAGCGGATCCCCGACGCCGAGCGGATCGTCGTCGCCTGGCCGAAGGAGGCGGTCGTCGAGCTCGGGGGCCTGGACCGCGCCACCGCCGTCGCGGCGCTCACCCACGACCCCAAGATCGACGACGTCGCGCTCGAGCTCGCGCTGCGCTCCGGCGCCGGCGTCGTCGGCGCGATGGGCAGCCGCGGCGCGACCGCCGAGCGCCGCGAGCGCCTCCGCCATCGCGGGCTCAGCGAGGCGCAGATCGACCGCATCGCCGCGCCGGTGGGCCTCGACCTGGGCGGCACCACCGACGCCGAGACGGCGATCTCGATCATGGGCGAGCTCGTCGCCCTGCGCAACGGCCGCGCCGGCGGGCGGCTCTCCGCGGCGACCGGGACGATCCACGCCCGCCCGCTGGCCGCCGCCCCGGCATGAGCCGGGCGACCGGCGACCTGAGCCCCGGTGAGTGGGCGGTCCTCGCCCTCTGCGACGAGGAGCCCGCGCACGGCTTCGGGCTCGCCCAGGCGCTGGGGCCCGACGGCCCGGTCGGCCGGGTCTGGTCGGTCCCGCGCCCGCTGGTCTACCGCGCGCTGGGACGCCTGACGGAGCTCGGGCTCGTCGAGGACCTCGGCACGCGCCGAAGCTCGACCGGGCCGCCGAAGACCGTCTTCGGCGCCACGGGCGCGGCGCGCGCCCGCGTCGATGCGTGGCTCGACGAGCCGGTCGAGCACGTGCGCGACGCGCGCTACCTCCTGCTGCTCAAGCTGCTGTTCCTCGACCGCCGCGGGCGCGACGCGACGCCGCTGGCCGCGGCGCAGGCCGAGGCCTACGGCGCGATCGAGCGACGCGTCGAGGAGCGCATGGACGCGGCCGAGGGCTTCGACCGCATCCTGCTGTCCTGGCGGCTGGAGAGCGCCCGCGCCGCCCTGCGCTTCCTCGACGGTCTGGCCGCGGTCAGTCCTCGCGGATCGTGACCGTGCCCTGGTTGCCGTCGACCCGCACCAGCTGACCCGTCTTGATGGTCTTGGTCCCGAAGCCGGTGCCGAACCTTCGGCTCGTCGATCTGGGTCATCGCTGCTGCTCCCCTGCCGCGGCGCGGCGCAGTTGGTCGATCGAGCGCTCCATGTACGGCAGCGCCCACCGGCGGGCGCGCTCCAGGCGGATGCGCTCGTACATCCAGCGGAGCTTCTCCTCGGACTTCTGGACCGTGCACTCGCCCCGCAGCGCCCAGCCGGTGACGAGGTCGCCGTTGGCCTCCAGGAAGGAGATCGAGTCGGCCGCCTGCATGAGGTCGCCCTCGGGCGAGCCGCCGAACTCGTGCTCGCGGATCGGCTGCTGCACGCCGTCCACGAAGGACGGCGGCGCACCGTGGTCGCGCAGCCAGCCGGAGACGACCTCGGCCGACCGGTGCGTGTGGGCCGTGTTGTAGGCGAGGTCGTCCCAGGACGTGTTGGCCTTGTCGAGGCTCGGCCCGCCGGGCACCGAGCGCTCGAGGTCGTGCATCAGCGCGGCGAGCACGAGGTGCTCGGGCGCGTCGGGCGCGAGGACGAGCATCCAGTCGGCCGCGCGCGTGAGGTGCACGCGATCGTAATAGGGCTCCAGCCACGCGAACGCCTCCTCGCGCAGCCGCAGGAGCTCGGGGCTGAGCTCGCGGCCCGCGGGCAGCGCGCGCCACCCGGGTTCGACGTCCACCAGCCCGCTCAACGGCGGTGCCCCTCGATTACGCAGAGCTCGACGAGGTTCGCTGAAACGTTCACCGCGGTTCTCTCCTCTCCCCCAAGAGCACCGGCGCGCGAGGCGCCACGGTTGACGGACTCCTGCATCCAAGTATACAGTATGCGGGTGTGCGGGAGACCTCACGGCACAGGGTCGGCCGAGGGGGAGAAGCAGTTTCACCGTCGCCCTCCGGCGACGGGATCGTCCGTTCCTGAGGAGGATTCATGCCGTTCATCAAAGAGCAGCTGACCACCAACAACCTGTTGTTGTCGTTGCTCTACTCGGTCGGCGCGGTCAGCGTCGTCCTGGTCATCCTGGCCCTCGGCTTCATCGACGTCGGGCTGGTACGTCGCAAGAACACGCTGGACACGTGGGTGCAGAAGCTGGTCTCGTCCCTGGTCGCCGGCGGTGGAACGCTCGTCGTCGGATACGGGATCTGGAATTGGCAGTTCAACCAGGCCTTCGGCATCCCACACCCGCTCGGGCAGGCGCTGAAGGACTGGTGGATCGGCGGCCAGTTCCAGACGCACTTCGCCGGTCAGATCGACCCGAAGATCCTGCCGGAGGCCGACGTCCTGCAGATCTTCCTGGTGTTCTTCGTCGCGTTCTCCATGGGCACCCTGGCGCTGATCCACACCGGCGCCATGGAGCGCATGAAGCCCGCGCCGCTCTACACGATGGCCGCGATCATCGGGCTCGTGCTGTCGCCGCTGGTGGCGTACTTCTGCTGGGGCCCCGTCGGGCCGCTGACCAACCACGGCACCCACGACTTCGACGGGATCTTCCCGCTGTACATCTTCGCCGGGACGTGGGTCGCGGTCCTGAGCTGGCGGCTCAAGCCCCGGCTCGGCGCCTTCGATCCGCACCCCAGCGGCACGGCGCCCGCCGCCCAGAACGTCGGGCTCGTGGCCGCCGGCGTCCTGATCATCATGTTCGCGCTGCCGTTCATCGCGCTGTCGTCGGGCTTCATCATCCCCGAGCAGGGCTTCTACGGCATCTCGTTCACCGAGTCGGGCTTTGGCATCGTGCTGACGAACATCTTCGCCGCCTTCATCGGCGGCGGCATCGGCGGCGCGATCATCGCCTACCGCCGGCGTGAGCCGCTCTGGGCGCTGCTCGGGCCGCTGTCGGGCGCCGTCATCTGCGGCACGCTGTTCGACGTCGGCAAGCCCTGGCAGGTCCTCCTGCTGTCGCTCTTCGGCCCGGTCGTCGCGCTGGCCACCGCCGCGCTGCTGCGCCGGATGCGCATCGACGAGCCGAAGGTCGTGCCGCTGGCCCTCGGGCCGGGAGTGGTCGGCGCGATCGCGACGGGCTTCATCGCCTGGGGGACGAAGACCGGCGGCTACCCCGGGCTGGAGGGCAACTACGCCCTCGGGCACGCGGAGATCACGCCGTGGATGCAGCTGGCCGGCGTCGCCGTCGACATGGCCATCGCCGGCATCCCGTGCCTCCTGATCTGCCTGTTCTTCGAGAAGACGACCGGGCTGCGGGTCACCGAGGAGGAGGAGCTCGTCGGGTTGGACGCCACCTTCTGGGACGTCGACAACTACGGCAGCGACGGCTACGACGACGCCATCGCCCGCCAGGCCGACGAGGCCGAGGCCCTGGGGCGGGTCCCCGTGACCCCGGGGGCGACGACCACCCTGCCACCGACCTACTGAGGCCGGCTCGGGGCGGCGGCGGCACCACCCGCCGCCGCTCCGACGTCCGGTCGCGGAAAGCGAGAAGGGCCCCTGGCCGCGAGGCCGGGGGCTTTTCTGCGTTGGGGGCGGCGAGGCGTGGTGGCGCAGGCGCCCGTGGCGTCCGGCGCGGACGGCCTTGGCGCTGCGCCCGATCCACGCACGCCCACCCGGCCACGTCCGAGCTGAGCGCCACCGACGCCCGCGCCGGCCGCGCGGACGCCCGCTCAGGCCGCGTTGGCCGTGCCGGACTCGCCGGTCATGAGCAGGCCGCCGGCGCCCGGGATGGCGCGGGGAAGGTGGAGCACGTCGAGCAGCTCGGCGGTCGTGGCGGTCGCGGCGGAGATCACCGGCAGGTCGAGCTCGCCCTCGAGGTCGTCGAGGACCGCCAGCGACGGCATCTGCACGCAGGCCGAGGCGACGAGGACGTCGACGCCGTCGAGGTCGAGCGTGCGGGCGTGGCCGAGCAGGCCGTGCGGGTCGAGCGCCGCCACGTCGCGGTTGTTGGGCACCGAGAGGCTCACGGCGCCGGCGATCTCGAAGCCGTAGTCGGCCAGGTACGCGCCGACGAGATCGGTCAGCGCGGGCATGTACGGCGTCATGATCGCGATGCGCTCGGCGCCGAGGCCCTGCAGCGTGCGCACCAGGGCGCCGGCGCTGCTCAGCACCGGCGCGGGCGAGCCGTTCTCGGCCGCCACCCGGGCCAGGTGCTCCTCGACGCGCTCGTGCGCGCGCTTCCCGCTGGCCATGAGCGCGACCAGGCACGCGTAGACCAGCACGTCGACGTGCGCGTCCGACAGCTCGCGCGCGCAGCGGTCGCTGTCGGCGACCATGCGCTCCAGCGACTCGGCGTCGACGTTGTGCAGCACGGCGCGACTCGAGTGGAACGTCGGAGGGCGCTCCAGGCCCGCCCGCGAGAGCATGGCGGGGATCTCGGTCTCGATCGTCGTGTTGGAGGAGGGCACGATCAGGCCCACGCGCTGAGGGGTGCTCACGCTCATGTTGGGGTCCTTCGTCGGGGAGTGGCGGCGCGATCGGCGCGCCGCGAGAGGTCAGTGGTCGTGGCCCGGCCTCAGCGTCGGGTGGAGCGGCCGGCCGCGAAGCCCAGGACGGCCGCCAGGAGGGTGATCAGCGCCGTGAGGATCTCCGGGCGCTGCCAGGCCGAGACGGGGGCTCCGTCGAGCGGTGCGGGCGCCGCGGCGGCGGCACGCGCAGCGGCGGCGCCGACCTCCGGCGCCGGCGCGGTGCCGTTGCGCGCGCGGCGGCTCGCCCGGGCCGGCGCCACCGCGGCGGTGGCCGCCAGGGGCGCCTCGCCCTTGATCGACCGCTCCAGCGCCGCCGCGAAGGCCCTGGTGACCTGGCCGACCTGCTTGGTCACGACCTTCTGGCCGACCGAGCCCAGCACGCCGCCCATCGCGAGGTCCGCCTCGACGTCGACGCGCGTGCCCTCCGCGACGTCGCTCAGCCGCACCGTGTTGGTGGCGCGGACGTTGCCGACGGCGCCCTTGACCGCCCGGCCCACCGTCGTGAACCGCATCAGCTCCAGTGGCTCGCGCTCGGTGACGCGCATCTTGATGTCGAACGTCGCGGTCATCGGTCCGACGGCCTGCGTCACCCGCACCTTGGAGTTGTCGGCGTCGATCTGCTCGACCGTGTCGACGCCCGGCACGCACTGGGCGACCTGGTCGACCTGCTCGAGGAACGCCCAGAGCCGCTCGCGCGACGCGGTGATGACGAAGGACTCCTGGACCTTCATGCGGTCTCCCTTGGGTTGCGTGCCTCATGGACGGCGCGCCAGACGCGCTCCGGGGTGAGCGGCAGGCTCGTGAGGTCCACGCCGAGGTCGGCGAGGGCGTCGCAGATCGCGTTGGCGACGGTCGCGCCGGGCGGGATCGTGCCGCTCTCGCCCACGCCGCGGACGCCGAACGGGGTGACCGGCGAAAGCACCTCCGTGTGCAGCAGCTCGACCTCGGGGAGATCGGCGGCGGTGGGGACGAAGTAGTCCATCATCGTCCCGTTGACGAGCTGGCCGGTCTCGGGGTCGTAGCGCAGCTCCTCGGTGAGCGCGGCGCCGAACCCCTGGGCCAGCGCGCCCTGCACCTGGCCCTCGACGACCTTCGGGTTCACGATGCGGCCGGAGTCGTGGACCATGACGAAGCGCTCGATGTCGAAGTCGCCGGTCTCCGGATCGACGGACACCACGGCCGCCGCGCTGCCGTAGGCGTAGGCGGCGGCGTCGGGCTCGAAGTGCGCCGTGACCTCCAGCCCCGGCTCCTCGCCGGGCGGCAGGCCCTGCCCCGTGATCGCGACCAGGTGGACCCGCGCGAGCGGGACCTCCCTGGCCGGGTCGCGGCGGTGGCGCGCCGTGTGGCCGGCGATCTCGAGCTCCTCGGGGTCGGCCACCTCGAGCAGGTGGGCCGCGATCCGCAGGACCTTGCCGCGGAGCTCGCGCGACGCCTTCTCCAGCGCCCCGGCCGCGGCGATCATCGTCCGCGAGGCGAACGCGCCGGTGTTCAGCGGCGAGGAGCTCGTGTCGCCCGCGTGGACCTTGATGGCGTCGAAGGCGATGCCCAGCACTTCGCAGCAGACCTGCGCGAACGCCGTCTCGTTGCTCTGGCCGAAGGTCGACACGCCCGTGTAGAGGTCGATGCCGCCCGACCGGTTGGCCCGCAGGGTGACGCTCTCGTGCGCGCCGTACTGCGAGCCGCGGCCGGCCAGGAACTTGGAGCTGGCGTAGCCGGTGCGCTCGACGAACGACGAGAGCCCGACGCCGACGAGGCGCCCGTCCTCACGCGGTCCGGAGCCGCGTGCGCGCAACTCCTCGTAGCCGATCGCGTCGGCCGCCATCTGCAGCGCCTGGCGGTAGTCGCCGCTGTCGTAGATCGCGCCGCCCGCGTTGGCGTAGGGCAGGTCCTCGGGCGCGATCATGTTCTGCAGGCGCAGCGCAAGCGGGTCGATGCCCAGCCGGCGGGCCAGGCGATCCATCAGCCGCTCGCGGGCGAAGTTGACCTCCGGCTGGCCGTAGCCGCGGTAGGCGCCGATCGGCGTCTTGTTGGTGAGCACGACGCGCCGCTCGACGAACCCGTCGGGCACGTCGTAGGGGCCGGTGAAGACCACGCTGGACAGCTGCGCGGAGCCGAAGGGCGAGTTGTAGGCCCCGAGGTCGGTCGTGTAGATGTCGCGCATCGCGGTGATCGTGCCGTCGGCCATCGCGCCGATGGTGAAGTCGTGCACGGCCTCGCGGCCGTGCGTCGTGGCGCGGAAGTGCTCCAGGCGGTCCTCGACCCACTTGACCGGTCGGCGCAGGGCCATCGCGTGCAGGCAGGCGAGCACGTCCTCGGGGTAGACGCCGAGCTTGAGGCCGAACGCCCCGCCGACGTCTGCGGCGATGACGCGGATCTCGCCCTCGTCGAGGCGCAGCGACTCGGCGAGCTGCTTGCGCACGAGGTGCGGCACCTGGGTCGAGGCGTGGACGGTCAGCTCGCGCGCGCCCGGGCGCCACTGCGCCAGGATCGCCCGGCCCTCCATCGGCAGGCCGGTGACGCGGTTGATGCGGAAACGGTCGCTCACGACGACGTCGGCCTCGGCCAGCTTCGCGTCGGGGTCGCCCTTGCCCTGCGGGTTGACCGCGACGAGGTTGGACGGCAGGACGTCGGGGTGCAGCACGATCGCGTCCGGCTCGACGGCGTCGACGACGTCGCTGACGTGGGGGAGCGGGTCGAAGTCCACGTCGATGAGGTCCAGCGCGTCCTCGGCCACGGCGCGGCTGCTCGCCACGACGCTGACGACCGGCTGGCCCTCGAAGGCCGCGACGTCCTGGGCCAGCGCGAAGAAGCGCAGGTCCGGCACGCCGGGCACGGGGCGCAGCACGGTGATCGGCTGGGTGAGCCGCGCGATGTCGCCGCCCACGAGGATCTGGCGGACGCCCGGAAGCCGCTCGGCGTCGGAGACGTCCACGGCGCCGATGCGGGCATGCGGGAACGGGCAGCGCAGCACCGCCATGTGCAGCGTGTGCGGCAGGTCGACGTCGTCGGTGAACCGGCCGTCGCCGCGCAGCAGGCGGTCGTCCTCCTTGCGGGGGACCCACGCGCCGATGCCGCCGTCCCTGACGGCGGGCTCGGCGGCCTCGCGCTCCTTCGGGCTGGCCTCAGCCATCGACGTGCGCCTCCGCGTTCTCGGCGAGGTGGCGCTCGACGGCGTCCACGATGTGGTCGTAGCCGGTGCAGCGGCACAGCACGCCGGCGAGCTCCTCGCGGATCTCCTCGCGGCTGAGCCGGCGGTTCTGGCGGGCCAGCGCGGTGGCGGTCATCAGGAAGCCCGGCGTGCAGAAGCCGCATTGCAGCGCGTGGTCGTCCTTGAGCGCCTGCTGCAGCGGCGACAGCCGGTCGTCGACGGCCAGCGACTCGACGGTCCGCACGTCGCAGCCGTGCAGCTGCGGCGCGAGCATCAGGCAGCCCTTGACCGCCTGCCCGTCGACCAAGATGGTGCACATGCCGCACACGCCCTGCTCGCAGCCGACGTGCGTGCCGGTGAGGCCGAGCGTCTGGCGCAGGAAGTCGGCCGCGTGCATGCGCGCCTCGACGCGCTGCTCGACGGCCTCGCCGTTGACCGTGACGGTGATGTCGAGGTGCTCGCTCATCGCCGCTCCCGGTGGGCGAGCTCGCGCAGGACCCGCCGGACGTGGATCGGCACGAGGTGCTCTCGGTAGGCGGCGCCGGCGCGCACGTCGTCGGGCGCGTCGACGACCTCCATGGCCAGCGCGGCCGCGTGGTCGATGACGTCGTCGTCCCAGCGGCGGCCTTCGAGCGCCGCCGCGGCGGCCGCGGCCAGCATCGGGCGGTCGTTGACGCCGCCGAGCGCGAGCCGCACGCCGGTCCACGCGCCGTCCTCGCCGACGCTGCCGGCGGCCGCGACGCTGAGGACGGCGAAGTCGTTGTGCTTGCGGCCGCGCTCGAAGAAGCGGCAGTGGTCGGGCGCCGGCGGGAAGCGGACGGCGACCAGCAGCTCCTCGGCCTCCAGCACGCTCGCGTAGGACCCGGCGAAGAACTCGGCCGCCGGGATGTCGCGCTCGCCCTCCAGCGTGCAGGCGACGATCGTCGCGTCGAGCACCAGGCAGGCGAGGGCCATCTCGCCGGTGGGGTCGGCCTGCGCCAGCGCCCCGCCGATCGTGCCGCGGTTGCGCACCTGGCGGTCGCCGATGAACCGCACGACGTGGCGCAGCAGGGGCAGGCGCTCGGAGACGACCGGCGAGGTCTCGATGTCGGCGTAGCGCACGAGCGCGCCGATGACCGTCTCGGCGCCGCGCGCCTCGATCTGCCCGAGCTCCTCGCCCAGGCCGTTGATGTCCACCAGCGCCGACGGCCGCATCAGCCGCATGCCGAGCATCGGCACGAGGCTCTGCCCGCCGGCCAGCACCCGCGCCATGCCCAGGTGCTCGTCGAGCGCCAGCAGCGCCTCGTCGACGGTGGCCGGCTTGACGTACTCGAACGGCGCGGCCTTCACTGGCCCGTCCCGCCTCCGAAGCTCAGGAACTTCGCCACGACGCGGTCGACGGCTCCGCCGCCGGCCTCACCGGTGACCGAGCGGACCGGCTTGCCCGCCCAGACGGTCTCGGGGCGCGCCTGCAGCAGGTGCAGCCGGCCGTCCTGGTCGACGGCCCACTCCATGTCCATCGGCACGCCGCGGTGGCGCTCGATGCGCTTGCCGAGCTCGGCGATCGCGACGACCTCCTCGTCGCTCAGGCACGGGCGCTCGCCCCGCTGTGGCTCGACCGGCAGCAGGGCGACCTCGCGGGTCGCCTCGTCGAAGCCGTACTCCTGCGCCTGGACGCCGATCTCGCTGGCCAGCAGCTCGAGCGTGACCTTGTCGACGCGGAAGCGATCGGGCGTGACGTCGCCCTTGACGACGCCCTCCCCGAGCCCCCAGCAGCCCTCGAGCACGATCTTCGAGCGGTCGCCGTTCAGCGGATCCAGCGTGAACATGACGCCGGCCGCGCGGGCCTGGACCATCTGCTGCACGCCGACGCACATGCCCGGCAGCGTCTCGCCGTCGACCACCGGCACGCCGTCCTGCGGGCGGTAGGTCAGCACCTGCGGGCCGAACACGCCCGACCAGCACCGCCGCACGTTGGCCAGCACGTCGTCGATGCCGCAGACCCAGAGGTAGGTGTCGTACTGCCCGGCGAAGCTCGCGCCCTCGAGGTCCTCGCTGACCCCGCTGGAGCGGACGGCGACCGGGAGGCCGGGCGTGCCGGTCTTCTGCTCGAGCTGCTCGTAGGCCGCGGTGATGTCGGCCACCAGCCGGCGCGGCAGCTCCGCCTCCTCGATGACCTTCGCCAGCTCGGCGCTGACGCGCTCGACGGCCTGGAGGTCGTCGAGGTCGAGGCCGGCGCAGCGCTCCTTGACGATCCGCTGCAGGTCGATGCTCTCGGCGAACACGGTGAACGCGTCGGTGGTGATGCCGAACGCCGGCGGCACGTCGAAACCGGCCTCCGTCATCTCCACGAGGCTGCCCAGCTTGCCGCCCAGCAGCTCGGCACCGGCACCCTCGGGCCGGTCGATCCAGACGACCGTGCGCAGCGCCGTGGTCATACCGCTCCCTCCTCCAGGATGCGGACGATGCCGGTGTCGCCGTCGACCTCGATCATCTGCCCGGTCTTGATGGTCTGCGTCCCGTAGCCGGTGCCGACGACCGCCGGCAGGCCGTACTCGCGCGAGACGATCGCGGTGTGGGCCATGATGCCGCCCACGTCGGAGACCGCGGCGCCCAGCCGCGAGAACACCGGCGCCCAGCTGGGCGCCGTGACCCGGCAGACGAGGATGTCGCCGCGCTGCACGTCGTGCAGCTGCTCGGGATCGGTCACGACCCGGGCGGGCCCGCGGGCCTTGCCCGGCGACGCGGCGACGCCGCGCAGCTCCAGCGCGTCGGGGTCCGACGCGCCCAGCCACTCCTGCACGCTCTCGGTCGTGATGCCCCAGAGCATGATCGTCAGCGGCTCGGTGATCGCCTCCGGCGGCGTGCCGAGCGCGGGCGGCGGGGTCCAGCCGCGCAACGCCTCCAACTTGGCCCTGCGGCCCTCGACGATCGGCGGCCAGTAGTGCGGCCCGCGCCCGCCGGTGCCGGCGGCCCAGCCCACGATCAGGTCGTACAGCGCCGAGTGGATCTCGTTGCGATGCAGCAGGAAGATGTCCTCGCGGTCGGCGAGGAAGCCGTGCGCGACGAACACGTCGCCGAGCTCGCGCACCTTCGACCAGAAGATCGAGTGGTGCCAGTGCTCCACGTAGAAGTTGTGGTTCTCGACGTAGGGGTAGACGGTCCGGGCGAGCTGCACCAGGTCGTCGAACGCCTCGCGGTCGCCGTCGGTGGCCAGCAGGTCGCGGTACTCGGCCGTGATGCGCGTGCGCTCCTCGAGCACGCGCTCCAGCGGGCGGGCGATGTCCTCGCCGGCCTCGAGCTTGTCGATGTAGCCGCGCATGGCCGTGAACGGCAGGCGCAGGTCGTCGATCCAGGCGCGGTCGGTGTGCGTGTAGCCGGCGCCGGTCGAGTACCAGAACCACGGGTCCTTGGCCTCCTCGAGGGCCTTCAGCCACTCGTCGCCACGCGGGGCCGCGCCGATGGCGGCCAGCAGCGCGTCGGCGTCGGCGGTGTCGCGCACGAGGTCGGCGAGCCCGAGCTCGACGGCCAGGCGCGCGAGCTTGCGGACCTCGTCGTCGGGCCGGAACAGCAGGATGTCGATGCCCGCGACCATGCGCGCGACCGTCTGGTCGGTGATGCCCGGGAACGCCTGCTGGCAGAACTCCTTGAACGTCAGATAGGCGCCGTAGCCGAGGTTGAGCATCTCGAAGTGGTAGGCGCCCATCTCGAAGAGGTTCTCGATCAGGCGGTCGTACGACGTGAGGAGGTCGTAGGAGCTGTACAGGCCGCGGTGGCTCGTGACGTGCTCCTCCTTCTCGCGGTCGGGCAGCGGCGTGAACTCGATCGCCTTGAGGCGGCCGATGCAGTCCTCGGCCTTCGCGATCCAGTTGTCGTAGATCTCGTCCCAGTTGGTGTAGTAGTGGCCGGCGCGGCGCGCGAAGTGCTCGGCGCGCTCGGCGATCTGCTGGGGGTCCGAGACGCCACGGGGGCTGATGTACAGGTACCCGTTGATGATGCGGTGGTCGATGCCCCACGAGGGCGGGATCTGCCAGACGCGGGTGGTGAGCTGGTTGCACGCAACCCACCAGTTCTCGGTCATGATGGTGTCGAACGGGTAGATCGCCGACGGGTTGTGCATGCCGTCGAAGAACCAGAGCTCGCGCTCCTCCTCGTCCTTGGTGGCGTCGCTGAGCAGCGTGTAGTACGGGTACAGCTCCTGCCAGCCCTCGGCGCCCGGCGGCGTCTCGACGGAGTGGGGGCTCGGGAACGTCCGTGCCGCGTCGGTCGGGCTCATGGTCAGACCCGCGCCGGGAGGTCGTCGGCCTTCAGGGACTCGACGACGACGTCGCCGTCCACGACGATCGGCTCGTCGTCGAGGTAGAGCGTGCAGTTGCGCATCGGCACGTCCACGTGGCAGAGCGTCTCGTTCGGGCCGCCGAGCTCGCCGTTGGGGCCGGTGGAGAACAGGACGTTGCCGTAGAACGAGCGGCCGTGCATGCCCATGCCGCGCCGGTCGGTCGCGAGGATCGACCACTGGGCGGTCTCGAGCATCCCCCACCCGATGTGGGCGATGCCGTAGGCGTCGGGGTCCCTGAACGAGGCCATGTACTCGCGCAGCAGGTCGGCGTCGACCGTTCCGCCGATGTGCTCGATGCGTCCCTGCTCGATCGTCAGCTCGATCGGGGTCTGCACGTAGGACTTGAACGGGAAGATGATGTCGCCCGGGGCGATCACGACCTTGCCGTCGACGCCGTCGTCGGCGCCGCCGGTGAACAGGAAGCCCGACGGCCAGTGGTCCCAGCGGCCCGGCGTGTCGGTGTAGCCGTACTGCGTGATGACCGGGTAGGCGCCCAGCTTGTAGGTGATGTCGCTGCCGGCCTCGTTGGTGAAGCGCAGCTCCTTGGCGTTGCCCAGCAGCTCCGCTCCGGCCTCGACCCGCTCGCGCAGCCGCTGCGACGGCGCCATCGCGCGGATGTGCTCGATCGGCTCGATGCAGAGCAGCACGCGCGTGCCCGACGCCTGGATCTCGAGCTGCTCCTTGGAGAAGAGCAGGAAGATCGTGTCGACCACGAGGTCGACGCCCTTGAGCGCCTCGATCGCGGGACGGTTGCCAGCCAGCGGGGTCTCGCCGACCTCCCAGGTGCCGACGTCGCCGTCGAGGCTCCCGCCGACGTGCGGGAGGTTCACGTTGAGCGCCGTCGCGCCGAGCTGGTCGGCCGCCGCGAGGAACGAATCGACGTAGTCGGACCGCTGGTGGCCCTGGGACAGCACGGCCACCGTGCTGCCTTCCACGATGCCGCAGAGCGCTAGCTCGTCACGACACATTTCCACGAAGGTGGGGACGCGCATGGGTGACTCTCTCTCCTCGTTGCTCGTTCAGACGTGTGCTGCCAGCAGGGGACGGACGACCGCCATGAAGGCGTCGAGCTCGTCCCAGGGAACCATGTGACCGGCTCCCCGCACTTCGTGGACGGTGGCCGCGGGGTTGGCCGCGGCGGCCTCCCGGACCCCGTCGGCGGTGACCACGGGGCTCGCGCCGCCATAGATCAGTGCGGTCGGCGCCGGCACGGCCGGCCACCAGGTGAAGAAGTCCTCGACCTCGGAGAACAGGCGCAGGCTCTCGAGCACCGCGTGCTCGTCGCAGCTGGCGACCCAGCGGGCGCGCACCTCGAGCTCGGGGCGCGGCCAGCGCGGGTAGAAGCGCTGGACCTCGTCGGCGTTGGTGCCGCGCTGACCCTCGTGCAGCTGCTCCAGGAACGCCGCGCGCGGCGTCGGGTACCCGCCGCGGCCCGGGCCGCTGAGCGGCGGGTCGACGATGATCGAGGCGCCGAACGGCACGCTGCTGCTCGCCGCGGCGTAGCTGGCGATCCGCGCGCCCATCGAGTGCCCGAGCAGCAGCGGGGCGTCGAGGCCCAGCGCCGCGACGGTCGCCTCGACGTCGGCGGCGTACTCGGCCACGGCGTAGGACGGACCGGTGTCCGACAGGCCGCGGCCGCGGCAGTCGAGCACGACTGGGCGCACGAGGTCGCGCAGCTCGCGCACGACGAAGTCCCAGGTCACGGCCGGGCTCGTGATGCCGGGCAGCACGATCAGCGGCCGGCGATCGCCGCCGTAGTCGAGGACGTGCAGGCGCACGCCGTCGCGCTGCACGTACGTGCTCTGCGCGTCGATCCCCGCGAGGTCGGCCCGCGCGTCCTCGCCGACGCTAGGCACCGACACCGCCCACCTCCTCCGTGGACCCGAGCTCGGCGACGAGCGCGTCGCCCACCTCGGTGCTCGTCCAGGTGCCGCCCTGGTCGGGCGTGCCGCCGCGCGCGGCCACGCGATCCAGCGCGTCGTTGAGCCGCTGCGCGTCGGCGGGCTGCCGGAGCCCGTGCTCGAGCAGCAGCGCGGCCGACCGGATCGTGGCCGTGGGGTTGGCGATCCCGCGGCCGGCGATGTCGGGCGCGGTCCCGTGGACCGGCTCGAACAGGCCGGGCGCCTGGTCGCCCAGGCAGGCCGATGCGGCCTCGCCCAGGCCGCCGGTCAGCGCGGCGGCGATGTCGGACAGGATGTCGCCGAACGTGTTCTCGGTGACGATCACGTCGAACTGGCCCGGGTCCTGGACCAGGCGCATCGCGGCCGTGTCGACGAGCAGGTGGTCGAGCGCGACGTCGGGGTACTCGGCGGCCATCTCCTCGGCGATCCCGCGCCACATGCGCGACGTCGCCAGCACGTTGGCCTTGTCGACCGAGGTCAGCCGGCCGGAGCGGGCGCGCGCGAGCTCGAAGCCCTTGCGCACCACGCGCTCGACCTGCTTGGGGTGGTACTCGCAGGTGTCGAACACCGTGCCGTCGGGCCGCGTGCCGCGGGCCCCGAAGTAGAGGCCGCCGATGAGCTCGCGCACGATCATCAGGTCGATGCCGCCGGCGACCGACGGGCGCAGGTTGGCGTACACGTCGAGCTCGCGGCGCAGCGCGAACATGCCGTCCTCGGGATTGCGCGCCGACCAGGCGTAGTCGCCGGCGCCGACGGCCCCCATGAGGATCGCGTCCGAGGCGCGGCAGGCCTCGAGGGTCGCCTCGGGCAGCGGGTCGCCGAAGCGCTCGATGGCGTCGGCGCCGATCGCGTGCTCGGCAAGCTCGATGTCGGGGACGACGGCCTGCAGGACGCGCGCGGCCTCGGCGACGACCTCCGGCCCGATGCCGTCGCCCGGCAGCAGGACGACCTTCACGACGCGACCTCCGCGGGCGCGAGCCCGCCGAGGTACTGCACGGCGTCGTCGAGGTCGATGACGTCGCCGTACTTGGCGTCGATGTCGAAGAGGTTGGCGTCGTGGGGGCCCTGCGCGCGGTCGCCGACGCACTCGCGCGGCACGAGCACCGGGAAGCCGGACTGCACGGCGTCGACGACGCTGGCGCGGACGCAGCCGCTGGTCGTGGCGCCGCAGACGACGACGGTGTCGGCGCCGAGGCTCGTCAGCGTGGCCGCCAGGTGCGTGCCGAAGAACGCCGACGCGCCCTTCTTGACGATCACCGGGTCGCGGTCCTCGCGCGGCAGGCGTGGATCGAGGTCGACGAGCTCCGATCCCGAGCGCAGCACGCGCAGGCCCGGGGCCTTGTCCAGCCACGCGTAGGCGTGCCCGTCGGCCTCGGCGGGGTCGTAGGCGATCGTGGTGTAGATCACGGGGGCGGCGATGCGCCGGGCGGCCTCCACGAGCCGTGCCGTGGCGGCGACGACGTCGGTGAGGTCGGCGCCCGTGGGCCACTGCGGCTCGGTGAAGCCGCGGCTCAGGTCCACGACCAGGATGGCCGGCCGCTGACCGCGGCGGACGGGCGCGCCGAACCCCGCGCGGTCGTAGGTGTGTTCCGTCTTCTCGTCGTACATCGGCCCCGGGAGCGTTGCATACATGTATACGGTGTGCAAGACCGGCCCTCCGAGATGTCCGCCTCCCTAAGATCCCGCTCGTGTCCTTCAGCGTCGATCAGTCCACCGTCCTGGGCGAGAAGACCAGCGTGGCGGCGGCCCGGCTGCTGCGCCAGGCGATTCTCTCGGGTGAGCTCTCCGCCGGCCAGGTGCTCGGCGAGGAGAGCCTCGCGCGCCAGCTCGGCATCAGCCGCACGCCGATCCGCGAGGCGCTCCTGCGCCTGCATTCCGACGGCCTGGTCGACATGCCGCCCAACCGCCCGGCGGCCGTGCGGAGCTTCAGCCCCGGCGACCTCCACGAGCTGCACTCGCTGCGGGCGCTCCTGGAAGGCCATGCGGCCGGCGTCGCCGCCGAGCGCCTCGGCGCGCCCCAGTTCGCCGCGCTGGAGGCCAGCTGCCAGCGGTACGGCAAGCTGCAGAAGGAGGACAAGGACCTCCCCAAGCTCGTGGACGAGAACTTCGCCTTCCACGGGATCATCGTCGAGGCCGCCGGCAGCGAGCGGCTGACGGCCATGATCCGCCAGGTCTCGGCGGTGCCGCTGATCTACAAGTCCTACATGACGTACTCGGCCGAGAACCGCACGCAGGCGTGGAAGGACCACCTCGGGATCGTCGAGGCGCTGAAGGCCCGCGACGGCGCCGAGTCCGAGCGCCGGATGAAGGCCCACATCGAGTGGGCGCGCGACGTGGCGCTCGAGCACCTGCGCCTGGTGACCGATCCGGTCGGCGCGGATGCCGACTAGGACAAGGCGCAAGCTTTCCTGCGGAATCGTGCGGCGCCTGGCTCGCGGGCGGTTCCCGCGGGCCTCGGTGCGCCCCGTGCGGGCGCTGGTCGCGGCGCGCGACGTGGTCCGTTGGCAATGACGAGGAGGTTGGCACCGGGCGCCGGCGTCGCCGGTCCTCCGCGGGCGCCCGGGGCCGGGTCGTTCGGGCGTGAACGATGATCCGTGCTGTTCTGACCCCCTATATCGGGGTCAGAACGACACGGATCCCGTGCGGGTCGCCTTTCCCTTGCGTGTCAAGGCCAACTCGACCCGGACCGCCCGCCTCGCGCCCCCGGCCGCCGGCGCCCACGGAGGGCGCCCGCGCCCGCGCCCGGTCGAACATCGCCGACGGACTTTAGGACGCCGTCCGTCACGTGGCCCGCAGCGCCTCGGTCGGCGAGAGGCGGGTCGCGCGCAGCGCCGGGTAGAGCCCGGCGACGGCCCCGATGGCCAGTGCTGCGCCGAGCCCTCCGCCGGCCGCCCACACCGGCACGATCGCCCGCCAGCCCTGCGCCCCGGCGTAGCCGGCGGTGACGAGCGCGCCCAACCCGATCCCCGCCGCGCCGCCGAGGGTCGACAGCAGCAGGGCCTCGGTGAAGAACTGCGCCGCGACGTGGCGCCGCCGCGCCCCGAGCGCGCGCCGCAGCCCGACTTCCGAGCGCCGCTCGAGCACCGAGATGACCATCACGTTGGCGATGCCGACGCCGCCGACCAGGAGCGCGACCGCGCCCAGGCCCAGGAACAGCCCGGTGAAGGCGCCCTTGGCCGCGGCCCGGGCGGCGAGCGCGTCCGACGGCCGGCTGACGGTGACCTCCTCGGGGTGCTCCGGGGACGCCGTCGGGGCGAGCAGCGCCCGGGCGGCCGCAACGGCCTCCTGGCGGGCGCGCACGTAGATCGTGCTCGCGTGGTGCTCCGTCCCGAACAGCCGCCGCGCCGCCGGGTAGCCGGTGAACGCCGTGCGGTCGAGCTCGGGCAGCAGCGGCACGGGCGCCAGGATGCCGACGACGGTCAGCCACACGCCGTCGGCGTAGACCTGCGGCCCCGGACGGTCGATGCCGAGCCGCCGCGCGGTGACGGCCCCGAGCACGACGACGGGAAACCGCTCGGTCGCCGCGCCGAGGAACTGGCCGCGGGCCAGCGTCGCCCCGACCGCCGACGCCAGCGAAGCATCGGCCGCCGCGAGACCCAGGCCGTTGGTCTCCTCGGCGGGGATGCGATCGGTGCGCCGCAGGCTCGCGGAGATCGTCGTGGTCGCCGCCGCGGTCCGGACCGCGGCCATCCCGCGGATCGCCGGGCCCGCGGCGGCCGGCAGCGTCGCGTCGTCCCCGAAGAAGCTCTGCCCGGGCGCGACCGTCAGCCGGTCGGTCCCCAGGCGGTCCAGGCGGTCGAGCAGGTCGCCCCTCGAGGACGCCGAGATCCCGACCACGGCCACCATCGAGGCGAGGCCGACGGCGATGCCGAACGCCGAGAGCAGCGTGCGCAGCGGGCGCATGCGCAGGCCGACCGCGCCGAGGCGCAGCAGGTCGCCGGCCGCCAGCCGGCTCCTCACGCCAGCCGCCCGTCGCGCAGCTCGACGCGCCGGGGCAGTGCCGCGGCGACCTCCCGGTCGTGGGTGATGACGGCGATCGTCGTCCCCGCCCGGTTGAGGTCGCGCAGCAGGTCCACGATCTCGGTGCCACGCCGCGTGTCGAGGTTGCCCGTCGGCTCGTCGGCGAGCACGATCGCCGGCCGGCCGACGAGCGCGCGGGCGATCGCCACGCGCTGGCTCTCGCCGCCCGACAACTCGGCCGGCACGTGGCCGAGCCGGTCGCCGAGGCCCACGCGGTCCAGCGCCTCGCGCGCCCGCTCGCGCCTCTGCGCCCCGGGCGTGCCGGTGTACAGCAGGCCGTCGGCGACGTTGTCGAGCGCCGAGCGCCCGTCCAGGAGGAAGAAGCGCTGGAACACGAACCCGATCCGCCGGCCGCGCAGCGCCGCGAGCGCGCCGTCGGACGCGACCGCCGCGTCCTGGCCCTCGACGAGGACCGTGCCCTCCGTCGGCCGGTCGAGCGTGCCCATGATCTGCAACATGGTGGACTTGCCCGATCCCGAGGGCCCGACGATCGCCAGCAGCTCGCCGGCCTCGACGCGCAGCGACACGCCGGCCAGGGCCTCCACGTCGCCGTAGCGCTTGACGACGTCGCGCAGCTCGACGACGGCCGTCATCGCGGCACCCGGACGCGGTCGCCCTCGCGGACGGCGCGGCCGGTGAGCTCGACGTAGCCGCCGGCGAAGAACCCCACGCCCACGGCGACCAGCCGGCCGTCGGCGCGCTGCACCGCGTAGCCGCCGCCGGTGCGCGCGACGAGGGCCTGCACGGGGACGGAGCGCACGTTGCGCCGGGCCGCGCGCACGACCTCGACCGACACCGGCGCCTGGTCCGTGCGCCCAGCGGCCGAGGCGCTGCGCAGCGTGATCGTCACCGTGACCCTCGGCCCGGTGTCGTCGCCCGACGCGCCGCCGCCGTCGGTGGTCGCGACCCGCCCGACGGTCGCGATCCGGCCGGAGGCGAACCGGCCGTCGGGCAGCTCCACGCGCACGCGGTCGCCACGCACCGCCAGCGACTGGTCGGCCGCGGCGACCCGCACGGTGACCGTGCGGCGCGTCGAGGTGGTGGCCAGCACCGGCCCGCTGGCCGGCGCGCCGAGCTCGGCGTCGACCGCCGCGATGCGCCGCGGTCCGGGCAGGAACGCCACGCGCCCGAGCTCCACCTCGCCGGTGGCGCGCATCCCGCGGTCGTGCTGCCAGGCCCGCACGGCCGCCGCGGTGTCGGCATCGTAGGTGCCGTCCACCGTGCCCGGGCCGTAGCCGGCGGCCGCCAGGCCGCGCTCGAGCTGCGTGACGTCGCGCCCGAGCAGGCCGCGGCGCAGCGGCCGGTACGCGGGCAGCGTGCCGTCCATGAGCACGACCGGATCGCCGTCGACGGTGAAGAGCGCGTGCCCGGGGCGGACGACCTGGCCGCCGTGGGGCAGCGTCGTGATCGTCCCGCGCAGCCCGCTGGCGAGGGTGCGCCGGCCGGCGTAGCCGAGGGTGCCGTCCACGCGCAGGCGGTCGACGAGCGTGCGGCGGCGCACGGTCGCCGTCGCGCCCGTCGAGCGCGCCTCCGCCCGCGTCCCCCCGTCGGTGCCCGAGCCGCCGCCCGTCGCGACCAGCAGCGCCCCGGCGAGGGCGGCGGCTCCGGCGGGCAGCGCCACCGCAGCGGCGACCCGGCGCCTCATGAGCCCTTGCCGACGGAGTTGCCGGCGACCTTGCCGTCGAACTTGCCGCCGCCCTTCATCGCGTCCCCGACCTTGCCGCCGGAGGGGCACGCCGCCTGCGCGCGCTTGAAGGCGGGGCTGTCGGGATTGGGCCCCGAGGCCCCGGACCCGGCCTTGCGCTGGATGACGATGCCGCCGCCCCGCGCCTGCGGATCGGGGACGTCGACGCCGTGTGCTCGCATGCAGCGCGCGAACTTCAGCGCGTCGTCGCGGAACTTGGCCTGCTCCTCCGCGCTCGGCTCCTGGCGGACGACGCCGCTCTTGCGGCGGCAGGTGCTGTCGATCGTCTGCAGGCGCTCGGGCGAGATGCCCCGCGGGAGCCGGATCGCCCGCCGCTCCGTCCCGTTGGCCGCCGGCTTGGGGTCGGGGAAGTCGATGCCCGCCTCGCGCATGCAGCGCGCGAAGGCCAGCTCCTTGGCGTCGTCGGAGCGGCTCCCGGAATCGCCGCCGGAGCCGCCGCCGCCACCGCACCCCGCGGCTGCCAGCGCCGCCCCGGCCGCGCTCGCGATCGCGAGCCTCCTCGTCCACCGTGTGATCGTCATGGACCCCATCCAGACGGCCGGACATGAGAGCCGGCTGAACGGCGGTTAGGAAGTCGGTGAAAGGCGCAGCCGCAGGCGGGCGCCGCCCGTCTCGGCGCGCTCGGCGACGACCGTCCCGCCGTAGGCCTCGGCGACCTGGCGCACGATCGCCAGCCCGAGGCCCGAGCCCGGCAGCCGCCGCGCCGCCGGGGCGCGGTAGAACCGGTCGAAGACGTGGGGCAGGTCCTCGTCGGCGATGCCCGGCCCGTGGTCGCGGACGGTCACCTCGCCGTCGCCGACGACGACCTCCACCGCCGCCCCGGGCGGGCTCCACTTGACCGCGTTGTCGAGCAGGTTGCGCACGGCGCGGTGCAGACGCGGGCGCGACGCGCTCACGGTGCATGGCTGCGCGTCGACCGCGAACGCGTGCCCGGGCGCGTGGTCGCGGATCGCCTCCACGGCGTCGGCGACGACCAGGTCCAGCCGCACGTCCTCGACGATCTCCTCCGGGTCGATGCCGTTGGGACGGGCGAGATCGACCAGGTCGCCGACCAGCACGGCGAGCTCCTGGATCTGGCTGCCGACCGAGGTCACGATCCGCTCGCGCTCCGGGCCCGGCAGGTCGGGCGCGCGCGCGAGCAGCTCCACGTTCGTGCGCACGCTGGTCAGCGGCGTGCGCAGCTCGTGCGACGCGTCGGCGACGAGCTGGCGCTGTGCCTCGCGCGAGGCCTCGAGCGCCGAGAGCATCTGATTGAACGAAGCTCCCAGGCGGTCGATCTCGTCGCGCCCGCCCTCGGGCAGCCGGTGGCTGAGGTCCTGGGTGGCCGCCACCTGCTCGGCGCTGGCGGTCATGCGCCGCAGCGGTCGCAGCGTGCCGCGAGCGACCAGCACGCCGAGCCCCGCGGCCAGCGCGATCCCGCCGAGCGTCACCGCGAGCAGGACCCAGAGGAGGCTGCGCAGGGTCCGGTCCACCTCCGTGAGCGGCCGCGCCACCATCAGGACCTCGCCGCTGGGGAGCCGGGTGTTGAGCATCCGCAGGTGCACGCCCTTGACGTGCCGGTCGCTCAGCGCGGCCTTCCCGATCGCGGGAACGGAGCCCAGATCGCTGGTGGGCAGCGGCGACCCGCCGCTGACCGACGCCACGACGCTCCCCTTGCGGGTCACCAGCTGCGCGATGCCGGTCGCGTCGCCGAACTTGGCCGACGGCAGGGCGACGCGCACCACCTCGTCGACCTTCTTCCCGGGCAACGGGCCGAGGAGCTCGTCCGGGCTCGGCGCGCCCGCGCCGACCACGTAGGCCTTGTTCTGCGACTGGCGCAGCGCGGTGTCGACCTCGGCGCGCAGGCCGGAGCGCACGAGCACGTAGACCGCCGCCGACGCGATGGCGATCGCCATCGCGACCGCGACCGCCGACAGCAGGACGAGGCGGCGCCGGATCGTCATGACCGCTCCTTGAGGACGTAGCCGAGCCCGCGCACGGTGTGCAGCAGGCGCGGCTCGCCCGCGGCCTCGGTCTTGCGCCGCAGGTAGCCGACGTAGACCTCCAACGAGTTGGACGCGGGACCGAAGTCGTAGCCCCACACGCGGTCGAAGATGACGTCGCGCGTGAGCACCTGACGGGGATGGCGCAGGAAGAGCTCGAGCAGGAGAAACTCGGTCTGCGTCAGCTCGATCTCGCGATCCCCGCGACGCACCTCGTGCACGACCGGATCGAGCTCCAGGCCGGCGAACCGCAGGACGAGCGGATCCTCCACCCAGCCTGAGCGGCGCAGCAGCGCGCGCAGCCGCGCGAGCAGCTCCTCGAGCGCGAACGGCTTGAGCAGGTAGTCGTCGGCGCCCGCGTCCAGGCCGGCGACGCGATCGCCGACCGCGTCGCGCGCCGTGAGCATCAGCACGGGGGTGCGGTCGCCGGCGCCGCGCATCCGCCGGCAGACCTCGAGGCCGTCGAGCTCCGGCATCAGGACGTCGAGGAGCACGGCATCGGGGCGCACCGCCGCCAGGCACCGGATCGCCTCCCGGCCGTCACCGGCCAGGGCGACCTCGAACCCGTCATGGCGGAGCACCCGCTCCAGGGACTCCCGGACCGCCGGCTCGTCGTCGACCACCAGGACGCGCATCGCGCGATCCTCCCCGCTCAAGCTGAACGCTTGCTGAAGGCGCCAGGAGACTGTGTCGCTATCGCGACCGGGGACCCACCTCCGGCGGCGACGGCTGGCCGTCGTGGGCCTCGGCCTCGCTGACCGCCTACGGCACCCCTAGCCGCCGGCCGGGCTCAGCAGCGTCCGGCGATCGCGCGCTCGCACGCCCAGGCGGCCTCGGCGGCGCGCTCGAGCCGCCGCGCGGTGGCGTCCGGATCGCGGGGATCGGCCAGGAAGTCCTGGAAGATCGCCCACATGCCCTGCTCGGCGGTGGCGCCGAAGGCGGGCGGCTGAAGGTCGGAGAGGTCGAAGCGCACGGTGGTCGCGCGCGCCAGCGTGGCGGCGGCGCGGCGCGTCAGCGCATCGGGGTAGACGCTCGGCGCGACCGACCGGTTGGGCGACAGGAACCCGCCGGCCCGCGCCCACGGCGCGGCGGCGGCCGCCGTGGCCAGATAGCGCATGAGCCGCTGGGCCGGGGCCGTTCCGCTGAAGGTCACCGCGACGTCGCCGCCGACGACCGCCGCGCCCGGGCGCCCGCCGGTCACGGTCGGGAAGTCGAAGAAGCGCGCATCGACGGCGCGGGTGGCGCCGCCGCGGGCGGTGGCCGTGGCCGCCGGCGGCAGGAAGTTGCGCACGAAGTCGGCCTCGTAGACCATCGCCGCCTGCGGGCGCGCGCCGAAGACCTGCGCGACGGACTCCTCGAAGCTCGTCTCCAGCATCTCGCCCGGCGTGCCGACCAGCCGCGGGTCGCCGAGCAGCTCGGCGAGCTGGCGCAGCACGCGCCGGACGCTCGGGTCCGTCCATTTGATGCGGTGCTCGGCCAGGCGCTGGTAGGGCACCGGGCCGGCGCTGCGCAGGTAGAGGTTCTCGAACCAGTCGGTGAGCGTCCACGGCCCGGCGCCGGCGACGGCGACCGGCCGGATCCCGCGGTCGGCCAGGCGCCGCGCGTCGGCCAGCAGCTCGTCCCAGGTGCGCGGCGGCTCCGCGATGCCGGCGCGCTTGAGCGTGCTGGGGCGATACCAGAACGTCGACTTGTCGGCGGCCTTGAACCACACGCCGTAGAGGCGGCCGTCGACGGTGGCGAGATCCCGCCAGGTCGCGCCGTAGTTGCGCGAGACGAGCGCGCGCGTGCCCGCGTCCAGCGGCTGGATCCGGCCGCTGCGCGCGAGGTCGCCGAGCAGCCCCGGCTGCGGCAGCACGGCGACGTCGGGCGCGCAGCCGCGCTTGAGCCGGGCCTGCAGCACCGCGGCGATGTTGCGCGTCTCGTAGGCGTACGTGACCCGCAGGCCGGTGCGGTGCTCGAAGTCCTCCAGCACCCGGGCGAAGCGCCGTGCCTCCTCCCCGTGCCAGACGCCCGCGACGACCAGGCGCCGCGGATCGCCCGACCCGCCCGCGCCGCCGGTGCCCGTCCCGCAGTCGGCCGTCAGCCGGACGATCGGCACCGCGATCGCCTCGGCGTAGTCGAACACCGGGCGCAGGACCAGCCCGAGGACCAGCACGGTGACGGCGCACGCCAGCGCCGCGGCGGTCCAGCCGGAGACCGGCCCGCCCGCCCCGCGCGCCCCGCCGGCCCCGCCCGCCCGCCGGCGGCGCGGAGCACGGCCGCCCGCCACGTCGCCGCGCAGCGCGCCCAGCACGCGCGCGTCCAGGCCGGGCGGAGGCGGCGGCGCCTGCGCGCGAGCCGTCCGCGCCGCACGCTCCACGCCCTCGACGCGCGCACCGCAGTCCGGGCAGCCGGCGACGTGCGCCGTAACAGCAGGCGACACGTCGCCCCCCAGCACCTCCTCCCAGCAGTGGTCTCCCGCGTGGCGGCGGCTCATGCCTCGCCCGTCCAGACGAAGTCCTCGTCGGCGCAGAGCAGCGCGCGCAGCGCCTCGCGCTCCGCCGCGGTGCACGGCAGGCAGCGCGCCAGCACGGCGTCGACCTCGCCGACCCACGACGCATGCGTCGGCGCGCGCTGCATCCGCCAGCGCGGATGGCCGGCCAGCCACGGCGCCGCGCCGGCCGGGCGCTCGTCGACCACGGCCAGGACCGTGCGCTCGCCCGGGATGCGCCGGTCCAGCCGCTCCAGGAAGGACACCAGGTCGCTGCCGGCCGCGGGATCGGCCGCGCCGGCGCCGCTCTCGTGCAGGCGGACCAGCAGCGCGTCGGCCGGATGGCGCCCGCGGCGGATCGCCTCCTCGGAGAGGACCAGCGCACTCTGGCGCGCTGAGTGAAAGACGCCCCAGACCTCCGCTCCGACCTGCGGCGCAGGGGTCTCGGCGACGGCCGGCGCCAGCGCGCGTCGCGCCCGGCCGAGGCGCGAGCGCAGCGTCGAGGCCGCGCGCACGCCCGCGATCTGGGCGGCCTCCTCGCTGCGACAGCCGAGCACGTCGACGAGCAGGAACGCCTCGCGGTCCTCGTCGGGGAGGGCCGACAGCGCGCGGTGGAAGTCCATGCTGCCCTCGCGGTCGGGCGCCGCGCCGGCGACGACGGCGAGCTCCTCGTCGAACGCGACGTCGTCGTGGCGCTGGGCCACGCGCAGGCGATCGCGGCACGCGTTGCGGCAGATCGTCAGCAGCCAGGGCCGCAGCGTCTCGTTGCGGCGGTACTGCCCCAGCGCGCGCTGCGCCTTGAGGAACGTCTCCTGCACCGCGTCCTCGGCATCGTGGTGGTCGCGGAGGGAGAACCACGCGAGATGCCACACGTCGAGCTTGTAGCGCTGGTAGATCACGGCGAACGCGTCCGGGTCCCCGAGGCGGGCGGCGTCGACGAGGCGATCGTCGGCGTCACCGTGCCCCGTGGCAGTCCAGACGTCGGACGTCCCGCGATTGACGATGCGACCCAACATCGGCGGTCAGCATCGCACGATCCGCCACATCATCTTCGGCCACCCGTCGTCAATCAGGCCTCCTGCGTCGTCTTAAGGGGCGGAGAGAGGAGCAACGGTGGCCGAAGTCACCTTCGATCGGGTCAGCAAGGTCTATCCGGACGGCACACGTGCCGTCTCGAATCTGGAGCTCGACGTCAGCGACGGCGAGTTCATGGTGCTCGTGGGCCCGTCGGGCTGCGGGAAGACGACGGCGCTGCGCATGGCCGCAGGGCTGGAGGAGATCTCCGAGGGCGTGCTGCGCATCGGCGAGCGCGTCGTCAACTACGTGCCGTCGCGCGACCGCGACATCGCGATGGTCTTCCAGAGCTACGCGCTCTACCCGCACCTGTCGGTGTACGAGAACATCGCCTTCGGCCTGCGCGTCAAGGGCCTGCCGAAGAGCGAGATCGGCGAGCGCGTCCAGCGCGCGGCGAAGATCCTCGACCTGGAGCCCTACCTGCAGCGCAAGCCCAAGGCGCTGTCGGGCGGCCAGCGCCAGCGCGTGGCCATGGGCCGCGCGATCGTGCGCCAGCCCGCCGCCTTCCTCATGGACGAGCCGCTGTCGAACCTCGACGCGAAGCTCCGCGTGCAGATGCGCGCGGAGATCGCCTCGGTCCAGCAGGACCTCGGCACGACGACGATCTACGTGACGCACGACCAGGTCGAGGCGATGACCATGGGCGACCGGGTCGCGGTGATGCGCAAGGGCGAGCTGCAGCAGGTCGCCACGCCGCAGGAGCTGTACGACCATCCGCTCAACCTGTTCGTCGGCGGCTTCATCGGGAGCCCCTCGATGAACCTCATGGAGGCGCGCCTCGTGCGCGACGGCGACGCCATGCTGGCCGAGATCGGCGAGGGCCAGGCCCTCGAGATCGACGCGGCGCTCATGGCCCGGCGCCCCGCGCTGGCCGCCTACGCGGACCGCGACGTCATCCTGGGCATCCGTCCCGAGGACCTCGAGGACGGCGCGGTCGCCGGCGACGCACCGCCGAGCCGGCGGCTGCGCGGCAAGGTCTCGCTCCGCGAGGCCCTCGGCTCGGAGATCATGATGCACCTGACCATCGAGGCGCGTCCGGCGGTCACCGACGAGATCCGCGAGCTGGCCGAGGACGTCGGCGGCCAGGCGCCCGTCTCCGAGCATCCCGAGAGCGCCATGGTCGGCCGCTTCTCCTCACGCTCCCGCGCCAAGGCCGGTGACGACGTCGAGGTCGTCGTCGACACCTCGGGGCTGCACTTCTTCGACCCGCACACGGGTCTGGGCATCTACGACCACGCAGGAGGAGCAGGCACGTGATCACGCATCGATTGAGCGGGGTCGCCCTCGCAGCGCTGGGAACGGTCGCGCTCGCCGCGGCCGGCTGCGGCAGCGACGACAACAGCAACAGCGGCGGGAGCGCGGGCTCGACCGGGGCCAAGACGACGGCCCCCGCCGCCGACGTCTCGGGCAGCCTCTCGGTCGTCGGCATCTGGACCGGCGACGAGCAGAAGTCCTTCCAGGCCGTGCTCGACGGCTTCACCAAGAAGTACCCCAAGGTGACCGTCAAGTACAACCCGGCCGGCGACAACGTCCCCACCGTGCTGGGCACGGCCGTCGAGGGCGGCCGCCCGCCGGACCTCGCGGCGATCGGCCAGCCCGGCGTGGTCAAGCAGTTCCAGGAGAAGAACGCGCTGAAGCCGCTGGACTTCGCCAAGGCCGAGATCTCGGCCAACTACACCCCCGACTTCCTGAAGCTCGGGACGATCAACGGGAAGCTGTACTCCTTCGTCTTCAAGGGCGCCAACAAGTCGACGGTCTGGTACAACGTCGACGCCTTCAAGAACGCGGGCGTCACGCCGCCGAAGACGTGGGACGAGTTCCTCACGGCCGCCAAGACGCTGAAGGCCTCCGGCGTGCCGGCGTACTCCATCGGCGGCGGCGACGGCTGGACGCTCACCGACCTGTTCGAGAACATCTACCTCCGCCAGGCCGGCGGGGACAAGTACGACCAGCTCTCCACGCACGCGATCAAGTGGACCGATCCGTCGGTCAAGACCGCGCTGAAGTCGATGGCCGACGTGCTGGGCGACTCCTCCAACATGGTCGGCGGCACCTCCGGGGCGCTGGAGACCGACTTCCCGACCTCGGTGTCGAACGTGTTCACCAGCAGCCCGAAGGGCGCGCAGGTGATCGAGGGCGACTTCGTGCCGGGCGTCGTGGCGTCCAAGACGAAGCTGAAGGCCAAGACGGGCTACGACGTCTTCCCGTTCCCGGAGACCGGGACGACCGGCCCCTCCGTGGTCGGCGGCGGCGACTCGATCGCGATGTTCAAGGACACGCCGGCGGGCCGCGCCCTCGTCCAGTACCTCGCCACCCCCGAGGCGGCGCAGATCTGGGTCCAGCGCGGCGGGTTCTCCTCGCCGAACAAGAGCGTGCCCGAGAGCGCCTACCCCGACGACGTGACGCGCACGACGGCGACGGCGATCGCCCAGGCCAAGACGTTCCGGTTCGACATGTCGGACCTGGCGCCCGCGGCCTTCGGCGGGACGCCCGGTCAGGGCGAGTGGAAGATCCTCCAGGACTTCCTCGCCAAGCCCACCAACGTGGACGGCACGGCGAGCAAGCTCGAGGCGTCCGCCGCGAAGGCCTTCAACTAGGCCATGGCCGCTGACGCCCGCGCCCCGGCGCCCGGGGGATCCGAGTCCCCTCTGCCGGCGAATCGGACCCGCCCGCCCGGCGGGCGCTGGCGTCAGCACGCCGTCACGGCGGTCTTCCTGGGACCGGCCGTCGTGTTCCTCGGGGTGTGGATCGTCTACCCGACGATCCGCACCGTCGTGCGGAGCTTCTTCGACCGCACGGGCGACCACTTCATCTGGTTCGACAACTACCGGACGCTGTTCACCAGCGACACGCTGGTCAAGGCCATCCAGAACAACGCGCTCTGGCTGGCGGTCGTGCCGGCGCTGGTGGTCGCCATCGGCCTGATCTTCGCGGTGCTCACCGAGCGCATCCGCTGGTCGGTGGCGTTCAAGATCGTGGTGTTCATGCCCATGGCGATCTCGATGTTCGCCGCGGGCGTGATCTGGCACATCATGGACGAGAAGGACCCCAACCAGGGTGCGGTCAACGCGGGGATCAAGGTCGTCCACGACGCGGTGACGCCCGCGGGCGTGCTGACCGCGGCCAACCCCGCGACGCCGACGCTGCGCGGCAACGTCACCGACGGCTTCGTCCTGCTCACGCCGCTGCGGCCCGGCGGCACGGCGCTGCTCGGCCTGACCGCGATCCCGCCCGACGCGCTGCCCAAGGGCGCCAAGCAGGCCGCGCAGCCACAGCCGCGGCCCGGCGAGGTCACGGGGACCGTCTGGCGCGACTTCAAGCCCGGCGGCGGCAAGCCCGGTGTCGTGGAGCCGCAGGAGCAGGGCATCCCGGGCGCGACGGTGGAGCTGCGCGACGCGTCGGGCAAGGTGGTCAAGACCGTCAAGTCGGCCGCCGACGGCGGCTTCGCGTTCACCGGCGTCGGCGCGGGCACCTACCGCGCGGCCATCGGCAAGGAGACCTTCGCCAAGCCGTTCGACGGGGTCGCCTGGCTCGGGCCCCAGCTCATCACGCCCGCGGTGATGATCGCCTACATCTGGGTCTGGGCCGGCTTTGCGATGGTGGTCATCGCCGCCGGGCTGGCGGCCATCTCGCGCGAGGTGCTCGAGGCCGCCCGCACCGACGGCGCGACCGAGTGGCAGGTCTTCCGGCGCATCACCGTGCCGATGCTCGCCCCCGTGCTCACGGTCGTCTTCGTCACCATGCTGATCAACGTCCTGAAGGTCTTCGACATCGTGCTGTCCGTCGCGCCGGGCTCGTCCCAGGACGACGCCAACGTCATCGCGCTGGCGATGTGGCGCACGTCGTTCGGCGGCGTCAACGACTTCGGCCTCGGGTCGGCCATCGCGACGTTCCTGTTCCTGCTGGTCATCCCGGCGCTGCTGCTCAACGTGCGCCGGTTCAAGAGGGAGAGCTGATGGAAGCTGCCACCGTCCCCGCCCCGCGGACCGCCGCGTCGGCGCCGGTCGCGCCCAAGCCCCGGGAGTCGCGGGCCGCGAAGATCGGGCGCTATGCGGGCAAGCTCCCGCTGCAGATCCTGCTCGCGGTGATCGCGCTGCTGTGGCTGGTCCCGACGCTCGGGCTGTTCCTGACGTCGCTGATGCCCGCCGGCTCGATCGCCGAGCAGGGCTGGTGGAAGGTTGTCGCGCACCCCAGCCAGGCGACGTTCGCCAACTACAACGCGCTCTTCGACAACAACGACCTGACCAAGGCGCTGATCACCACCGCGGAGATCGCGGTGGGCAACACGCTGATCCTGGTCATCGTCGCGGCGCTGGCCGGCTACGCGTTCGCGTGGCTGGAGTTCCCCGGGCGCGACGTGCTCTTCGTGATCGTCATCGGCCTGCTCGTGGTGCCGATCCAGGTCGCGCTGATCCCGATCTTCTCGCTGTACAACACCGCCGGCCTGTTCGACACCGTCTTCGGGCTGATCCTGTTCCACGTCGCCTTCGGGATGCCGTTCGCGATCTTCCTGCTGCGCAACTTCTTCGCGGGCATCCCCAAGGACATCCTGGAGTCGGCGCGCATCGACGGCGCCTCGGAGCTGCGGATCTTCTTCAAGCTGATCCTGCCGCTCGGCCTGCCGGCCATCGCCTCGCTGGCCATCTTCCAGTTCCTCTGGACGTGGAACGACCTGATCGTCGCGCTGACCTTCGGCCGCAACACGCAGCCGATCACGGTGGCGATCTTCTCCCAGCTGCGCCAGTTCGGCACCAACATCGAGCTCATCGCACCCGCCTCGTTCGTCTCGCTGGCGATCCCGCTCATGGTCTTCCTGGCCTTCCAGCGCTACTTCGTCCAGGGGTTGCTGGCCGGCTCGGTGAAATAGGGGCGCGGGCGCGGTCCCGCGCCGCGCCGCGGGGCCACGTCGAGGGACGACTGAACCGCGATATACGCGGTTCAGTCGTCCCTCGACGCACGTGGGGCCGGCGCCAGGGCATGCGGCGCGAGCGGCTGGGCGCCTGCGCCGCCGGCGTCGGGAGGTGCAGTGACGACCGCGGTTCGCGTCGTGCGCGGCGCGGGAGGCCTGCCGCCGGCGCGCGGGCCCGGCGCGCCCAGGGTGGGCCCGAACGCCGCGGCCACACCGCGCCAAACAGGCCCACCCGCCGCGCGCGCCCAGCGTGGGCCCCAACGCCGCGGCCACACCGCGCCAAACAGGCCCACCCGCCGCGCGCGCCCAGGGTGGGCCCCAACGCCGCGGCCACACCGCGCCAAACAGGCCCACCCTCCCGGCGTGCCTCCGCGGCAGACCGCTGGCGCCGGCGGCGCCGCTCACGCACTCGTCGTCGCCGCCGGACCACGCCCGCCCCTGCCACACGCCCGCGCGGAACGCCCCAGGGCCTCACACCACGACGTCGAGGGACGACTGAACCGCGATATACGCGGTTCAGTCGTCCCTCGACGCACGTGCCCTACCGAGCGGCGGCGCGCTGCGCGAAGAGCTCCTTGGCCTGCTCCCCGACGGTCGCCACGCGGACCGTCCCGTTGGGGAACGAGATGCTCTGGACGTCCTTGGAGCAGTAGGCGAACGCGAGGAGATCGGTGGAGCTCGAGGCGCCGAAGTTGTCGCCCGCCACCATGTAGCCGTTGGTCGTGCCGCTGGTCGCGATGGTGCCGATGAACGTGCCGTTGAGCGCGCCCGTCGAGACGCCGCCGCCCAGCGGCTTCGTGCCGGCCGGGCACGCCGCGTATGCCGTGCCGATCGAGCAGGAGGTCGTGCCCGAGCACAGGTAGCTGTTGCCCTGCGCGACAACGATGCTGGCCAGCGCCGACGGCCCCGACGGACCCGTCGCACCGGCCGCACCCGCGGGCCCCGGCGCGCCGGGGGGACCGGCCGGCCCGGGCGTCGCGGCCTTTCCGATCTGCTCCACCAGCGCCTGGCTGAGCCGCGACGGGCCGATCGACGCGACATCGAGATCGTCGCCGCTCAGCGACGCGTTGCGGATGTCGGCGCCGGTGAGCGACGAGTTCTCGATCTGCTTGCCGGTGATGAGCGTGGACGCCGCGGTGGCACCCCCCGCGCAGGCGAGCACCAGCGCGACGACCGACCTGAGATGCGACAGAACGGCCGTACGCGCCGTTCCTGGCGCTGCTGGCGCACCAGCGACGGCGTAAGACGAGACAGCACGAGTAGACCCCTTCCCTCCTTGGACCAGACGTCTCTGTGTATAGCTCGCCTGAGCGCCAACGCGCCTATACGGAGGTCGCAATCTAGGAGCGTGGGTCTGTAACCCGTCCGGGTCGCCGGGGACGATGCGCGTCATGTCGTCGTCGGGGTTGCCGGATCGGTTGATCGAGGTCGAGGCGGTGGAGGTGCCCGCCGTCAGGCGTGCGCCGGCGGGGGCGTCGAAGACGTTCCGGCCCTATCGGCCGGGGCAGGTGTTGTTGATGGCCCCCGACGCGCGGGAGTGGGTGCCCGATGGGGATCTCGCGCACTTCGTCGAGGACCTGGTCGAGGAGGTCCTCGATCTGTCGGCGATCTACGAGTCCTATGTCGAGGAGCGTGGCTTTCCGCCGTATGACCCGAGGTTGATGGTCAAGTTGTTGGTCTATGGCTACGCGATCGGGATCACGTCGTCGCGGAAGCTTGAGACCGCGACGCATCGTGATGTCGCGGTGCGGATGTTGTGCGCCGGCCAGCAGCCCGACTACCGTGCGATCGCCCGGTTCCGCGCCCGGCATTTGGAGGCGTTGGCCGAGTTGTTCGTGCAGAGCTTGGGGCTCTGTCGCAGGGCCGGGCTGGTGCGGTTGCACGCGCTGGCCGTCGACGGCACCAAGCTGCGCGCCAACGCCTCCAGGCACAAGGCGATGAGCTATGACCGGATGCTCAAGGCCGAGGCCGACCTCGACGCCGAGACCCGGCAGTTGCGCGCGATCGCCGAGCGGGTGCTGGCCGAGGCCGCCGCGGTCGATGCCGCCGAGGATCAGGAGTTCGGCGCCGATAACCGCGGCGACGAGCTGCCGCCCGAGCTGCGCCGCCGCGAGGACCGCCTGAAGTGGATCCGCGAGGCCCAGGCGGCGCTGGAGGCCGAGGCCGAGGCGGCCGAGACGGCGCGCCGGGAGGAGATGCGCGCCGAGGGCCGCGAGCCGCGGACCCCACGCAATGGGCGTGATCCGTTTAAGCCCAAGCCGCGGGCGCAACGCAACTTCACCGACGCCGAATCGCGGATCATGAAGACCGGCGACGGCTCGTTTTATCAGTGCTACAACGCCCAGGCGATCGTCGACAGCACCGCGCAGGTGATCGTCGCCGCCGAGCTCTCAAACATCTCCCCCGACGCCGGCCAGCTCACCGCGGTCCTCGACGACTTGGCCGCAAACCTCCAGGCGATCGAGGCCGAAGTGGCCGACGAGGCGGTGCTGCTCGGCGACGCCGGCTACTTCAGCGAAGCCAACGTGCAGACCGCTGCCGACCGCGGCCTTGACCCGTTGTTGGCGACCGGGAAGTTCAAGCACAACGAA
>Ga0193699_10000047_pt1:0-2500 | contig 69274 bp, 62 predicted proteins | sample L3c2metaG_FD_160095 | JGI IMG/M metagenome (GOLD analysis project Ga0193699, IMG submission 160095) | Soil microbial communities from a riparian zone of the East river system, Colorado, United States - L3c2 | ecosystem: Environmental > Terrestrial > Soil > Riparian zone | place: USA...
AATTCGTAGATATTCGCAAGAACACCAGTGGCGAAGGCGGCTCACTGGCCCGGTACTGACGCTGAGGTGCGAAAGCGTGGGGAGCAAACAGGATTAGATACCCTGGTAGTCCACGCCGTAAACGATGAATGCTAGCCGTTGTCGAGCTTGCTCGTCAGTGGCGCAGCTAACGCTTTAAGCATTCCGCCTGGGGAGTACGGTCGCAAGATTAAAACTCAAAGGAATTGACGGGGGCCCGCACAAGCGGTGGAGCATGTGGTTCAATTCGAAGCAACGCGAAGAACCTTACCAGCTCTTGACATGTCCGGTTTGGATTTCAGAGATGAGATCCTTCAGTTCGGCTGGCCGGAACACAGGTGCTGCATGGCTGTCGTCAGCTCGTGTCGTGAGATGTTGGGTTAAGTCCCGCAACGAGCGCAACCCTCGGCCTTAGTTGCCATCATTTAGTTGGGCACTCTAAGGCGACTGCCGGTGATAAGCCGGAGGAAGGTGGGGATGACGTCAAGTCCTCATGGCCCTTACGGGCTGGGCTACACACGTGCTACAATGGCGGTGACAGAGGGACGCAAAAGGGCAACCTTTCGCAAATCTCGAAAAACCGTCTCAGTTCGGATTGGGGTCTGCAACTCGACCCCATGAAGTTGGAATCGCTAGTAATCGTGGATCAGCACGCCACGGTGAATACGTTCCCGGGCCTTGTACACACCGCCCGTCACACCATGGGAGTTGGCTTTACCTGAAGGCGGTGCGCTAACCAGCAATGGAGGCAGCCGACCACGGTAGGGTCAGCGACTGGGGTGAAGTCGTAACAAGGTAGCCGTAGGGGAACCTGCGGCTGGATCACCTCCTTTCTAAGGATGATCCTTCAGAGATACGCATCCGCGTGTTTCTATCGGATCGCTTAGAATCATAGGTCAGTGTCAGTTTCAGGATTGGCATTGGCCATTTGCAGGACTTCGCCGTCTACGTTTCTCTTTCTTCTCGGACGAGCCCACGCCATCCATGCGTCGTTGGAGCATCCTTTTGCCCGCAACGGGTTTTGGGTCGTGGGTTAAACGTGCGCTGGATAGCGATTGGGCCTGTAGCTCAGTTGGTTAGAGCGCGCGCTTGATAAGCGTGAGGTCGGAAGTTCAAATCTTCCCAGGCCCACCATTTCCCGCCTTTGCTGGGGTACCGCACTGCGGGGCCATAGCTCAGTTGGGAGAGCGCCTGCTTTGCAAGCAGGAGGTCGTCGGTTCGATCCCGTCTGGCTCCACCAGCGGTGATCCCGATCGGCTTTCGATCGCAGCGCGCTTTTGATCAAGCCAAAGTCCGAGAATGAGCCAGCCGGCTCGTCCGTAAAACTAATTCGCATCAGCATTGCGCGCCCACCACGGGTGCTCGTGCCGTTGCGTGTTGTCTGACATCGTGAAGAGGAGATCGTTCCGGGTGAACGCAAGTGGCCGCTGGCTGCTGCGTTCTACGCAACTCCTAAAAATGTTCGAGAGTGTCTGCCAGTATCCACCGGCGGGCATGGAGAACGTTTTGTCAGTGAAGCTTGACCGCCTCGCTGTCGGTTCGATCTTGAAGCAAGAAAGGTCTTTCTAATCAGTGTTCTATTGATGCGAATGCAAATTCGTATCAGCCATCGACCGTTACATATCTTGTTGTTGGGGCTTCTGCCGAGGCCCCCAATGACGAACGGATGATGGATGGGCATTGATAATGAGAGTAATCAAGTGTGATAAGGGCATTTGGTGGATGCCTTGGCGCTGAGAGGCGATGAAGGACGTACTACGCTGCGATAAGCCGCGAGGAGCTGCGAAGAAGCTTTGATCCGCGGATTTCCGAATGGGGAAACCCACCTTCGATAACGGAATTCTGAATTTCGTACCTGGCAACGGGTGCGGAGTTTGGATTTCCGTTATCAAATGAAGGAATAAGACTCCTGAATAAAATAGGGGGTTTTAAGCTAACCCGGGGAACTGAAACATCTCAGTACCCGGAGGAAAGGACATCAACCGAGACTCCGCTAGTAGTGGCGAGCGAACGCGGACTAGGCCAGTGATAATCAAAGGACAACCGGAAACGTTTGGAACGACGTGCCTTAGCGGGTGACAGCCCCGTACGGGTAATGCCGATGATTATCCTCGAGTAAGGCGGGACACGTGAAATCCTGTCTGAACATGGGGGGACCACCCTCCAAGCCTAAGTACTCCTCAGCGACCGATAGCGAACTAGTACCGTGAGGGAAAGGTGAAAAGCACCCCGACGAGGGGAGTGAAAGAGACCTGAAACCGAATGCCTACAAACAGATGGAGCTCAAGGTTCGTCCTGAGTGACATCGTACCTTTTGTATAATGGGCCAGCGACTTAATTTGACGAGCAAGCTTAAACCGATAGGTGTAGGCGCAGCGAAAGCGAGTCTGAACAGGGCGTTCAGTTCGTCGGATTAGACCCGAAACCTAGTGATCTAGCCATGGTCAGGTTGAAGGTGGGGTAACACCTACTGGAGGACCGA
>Ga0193699_10000047_pt1:7500-69274 | contig 69274 bp, 62 predicted proteins | sample L3c2metaG_FD_160095 | JGI IMG/M metagenome (GOLD analysis project Ga0193699, IMG submission 160095) | Soil microbial communities from a riparian zone of the East river system, Colorado, United States - L3c2 | ecosystem: Environmental > Terrestrial > Soil > Riparian zone | place: USA...
ACAAGCGCGGCCTTGCGGCCGGTATTACCGCGGCGGGTTTCGGTGCGGGTTCGGCGCTGACCGTTGCGCCGATCCAGGCCATGATCGCCTCGAGCGGTTTCCAGGCGACCTTCTTCAACTTCGGCATTGGCCAAGGCGTAATCGTTTGCGTCCTGGCCTTCTTCATGAATGTGCCGAAGCCCGGACAGGTGCCTGAGACCACGCGCAACACCAAGGTCATCCAGAACACGCGCCAGTTTGGTCCGAACGAAATCATCGGGCCAAACAATCTGTATATTATCGGCGCGGGGATTGCGTTGGTCGGCGGTCTCGGCCTTTGGGCGGTTGGTCAGCAATTCTACATTCCGCTGGCGCTCGCCATCCTCATCTTCGGCTATGGCGGCTATATCGTCAGCACGCGCGGTCAACCGATCTTCATGCTCATGTACTTCATGTTCGTGATCGTCGGCGCCGGCGGATTGATGGTGACCGCCAACCTCGCGCCGATCTCGCAGGATCTGAAGATCGCCGGTATTCCGGTGAGCCTGTTCGGTCTGACCATGACGGCACTGACATTCGCCGCCACGCTCGACCGCATCCTCAACGGCCTGACCCGTCCGTTCTTCGGCTGGGTGTCCGACCATATCGGCCGCGAAAATACGATGTTCATCGCCTTCTTCATCGAAGGCGTCGGCATCTTCGCGCTCTATATGTTCGGTAACCATCCGCTCATGTTCGTGTTGCTGAGCGGTCTGGTGTTCTTCGCCTGGGGCGAGATCTACAGTCTCTTCCCGTCGACCTGCACGGACACGTTCGGCGCCAAGTTCGCCACCACCAACGCCGGTCTGCTCTATACGGCGAAGGGAACGGCGGCGCTGCTGGTGCCTTACACCAACCAGATCCAGAAAATGACCGGCAGTTGGGACATGGTGTTCATCATCGCCGCAGCCGCCAACATTCTGGCTGCGGTGCTCGCCATCGCGGTTCTCAAGCCGTGGCGTATTAAAATGATCGCCAGAAACTAGTCGGCCGCGATGGCTGCCAAGTGAAATAGCCGCTCGCGGGACCTCCTGCGGGCGGCTTTTTGAACACAGTTGCACCCGCCATCCCTTCTTGGCATATTGTATACCAACATGATCAGTCGCGTTCGTACCCCCCGTAGCGTCAGTGCAGTTGCCGGCGGCCTTGCGTCCGCCGGGACGCGCCCGCCGGCGCTGGCGCCAATCGACGCCACCCAGAGCTTCAAGCACAAGGCCTATACCGCCTTGAAGAACGCCATCGTGGCGATGGACATCTATCGCAGCCGCTCGGACATCCGCCTCGACGAGCGCAAACTGGCGCAGGATTTCGGCATCAGCCGCACGCCGGTGCGTGAGGCCATGGCGCAGCTCGAGAGCGAAGGCTTCGTGCGCCTGGTGCCGCGCCGGGGCATCTATGTGGTGCGCAAGACCAAGCGCGAGGTGATCGAGATGATCACCGTCTGGGCGGCGCTGGAGAGCATGGCGGCGCGCCTGATCACCCAGACCGCGACCGCCGATCAGATCGCGGGCTTGCGCAAGATGTTCACGGTCTTTGGGGCCGGCAAAGTACGCGCCAACCTCGACGAATATTCCGAGGTCAATATCGAATTCCATCAGAGCATCATCAAGCTCAGCGGCAACCGCGTGCTGATCGATCTGGCGGAAAATCTGTTCACGCACATGCGCATGATCCGGCGTAAGACCATCGTCGAGAAGGATCGCGCCGATCGCTCGATGCGCGATCACATGAACATCATCGAGGCTCTAGAGGCGCGCTCGACCGATCGTGCCGAAGAGCTTGTGCGCGACCACGCGCTCGGCTTGGCCGATCACGTGGCGCGCTTCGCAGACTACTTGGACTGACATGCCGCATTTCTTTCTGAAGCTGATCGCGCCGCGGCCGACTTTCGCCATGGACCTGAACGACCAGGAGAAGGCGATGATGCAGGAGCATTTTCTGTACTGGAAGGGCCGGCAGGAGCAGGGCGAGGTGCTGGTCTTCGGCCCGGTGCTCGATGCAAAAGGCCCTTACGGTATGGGCGTTATTGTCGCTGCCGATGAAGCCGCCGCGCGCGCTTTCGCGGCCGGCGATCCGGCGATGAAATCGAATTCTGGCTTTACTTGCGAAATCCATCCGATGCGCGCGGTGACGCGCGATACCACACACTAAGAGAGCGGGAGATATCCATGGCTGAAGCAGCCGTAAAACAAGCCGAAGCGGAACAAGAGCTGACCGATGGCTTCAACCTCATCATCGATGCGCTGAAGCTCAACGGCCTCAACACCATCTACGGCGTGCCCGGCATTCCGATCACGGATTTCGGGCGGATGGCGCAGGCCGCCGGCATCCGAGTCCTGTCCTTCCGTCATGAACAGAACGCCGGCTATGCCGCCTCCATTGCCGGCTTCCTGACCAAGAAACCCGGCGTCTGCCTGACGGTATCGGCGCCCGGTTTCCTCAATGGTCTGACCGCGCTGGCGCATGCCACCACCAACTGCTTCCCGATGATCCTGATATCGGGCTCGTCCGAGCGCGAAATCGTCGATCTGCAACAGGGCGACTACGAGGAGATGGACCAACTCGCCATCGCCAAGCCGCTGTGCAAGGCGGCGTTCCGCGTGCTGCATGCCTCCGACATCGGCATCGCGTTGGCGCGCGCGATCCGCGCCGCGGTGTCGGGCCGTCCGGGCGGCGTCTATCTTGACCTGCCGGCCAAGCTGTTCGGCCAGGTGATGGATGCCGAAGCCGGCAAGAAGTCGCTGGTGAAGGTCATCGATGCCGCGCCGGCGCAACTGCCCGCGCCGGACTCGATCAAGCGCGCGCTCGACGTGCTCAAGTCCGCGAAGAAGCCGTTGATCATTCTCGGCAAGGGCGCCGCTTACGCCCAGGCCGACGACGCGATCCGTCAATTCGTCGAAAAGAGCGGCATTCCGTTCCTGCCGATGAGCATGGCCAAGGGCCTTTTGCCCGACACGCATCCGCAGTGCGCGGGCGCGGCGCGCTCGACGGTGCTGAAGGACAGTGACGTTGTCATGCTGATCGGCGCGCGCCTGAACTGGCTGCTGTCGCACGGCAAGGGGAAGAGCTGGGGCGATGCGCCCAAGAAGTTCATCCAGATCGACATCGAGCCGAAGGAAATGGACTCGAACGTCGAGATCGTCGCGCCGGTCGTCGGCGATATCGGCTCCTGCGTTGCGGCGCTGTTGGCCGGCATGGGCACCTGGCCGGCGCCGCCGGCCGACTGGACTAACGCCGTCAAGACCAAGCGCGACGACAACATCGCCAAGATGGCGCCGCGGTTGATGAACAACAACTCGCCGATGGACTATCACGGCGCGCTCGGCGTTCTGCGCACCATCGTCAAGGAACGGCCGGACGCCATGCTGGTCAACGAAGGCGCCAACACGCTCGATCTCGCGCGCGGCATCATCGACATGTACAACCCGCGCAAGCGCCTCGACGTCGGCACCTGGGGCATCATGGGCATCGGCATGGGCTACGCCATCGCCGCCGCCATCGAGACCGGCAAGCCGGTGCTGTGCGTCGAGGGCGACTCGGCCTTCGGCTTCTCCGGCATGGAGATCGAGACCATCTGCCGGTACAACCTGCCGGTCTGCATCGTCATCTTCAACAATGACGGCATTTATCGCGGCACCGACGTCAATGCGACCGGTGGCGCCGATCCGGCGCCGACCGTGTTCGTGAAGGGCGCGCGCTACGACAAGATGATCGAGGCCTTCGGCGGCGTCGGCGTCAATGCAACGAGCCCCGACGAGCTTAAGCGCGCCGTCAACGCCGCGATGGACAGCGGCAAGCCGACACTGATCAACGCGGTGCTCGACCCGGCGGCTGGCAGCGAAAGCGGCCGCATCGGCAATCTCAACCCGCAAAGCAAACTGAAGAAGAAGTAATCACTGCGCAATTCGCTTAGCGCTGGATGCCCGCGCGGCACGACCGGCGAAGATGGAGGAAATTGAAATGGCAAAGAAGAAACAGAAATCCAAGGCGAAAGCCGCACCCAAAAAATCCCGCAAGGTCGTGAAACTTGCCGTGAAAAAGTCTGCCGCCAAAAAGGCGAACGGCAACGGCAAATCGGCTAGCGCGCCGAAAGCGTCGACCAAGCCTTATGGTCAGGACGGCAAGGCGCTCAGCGGCGTCCGCATTCTCGATTTCACGCATGTGCAGTCAGGCCCGACCTGCACCCAGCTTCTGGCCTGGTTCGGCGCCGACGTGATCAAGGTCGAGCGTCCCGGCGTCGGCGACGCGACGCGCAATCAACTGGTCGACGTGAAGGGCGCGGATTCGCTGTACTTCACGATGCTCAACCACAACAAGCGCTCGATCACCATCGACAGCAAAAACCCGCAGGGCAAGCGCGTGCTCGAGGCGCTGATCCGCAAGTGCGACGTGCTGGTCGAGAACTTCGCGCCCGGTGCGCTGGATCGCATGGGCCTGACCTGGGAGCACATCCACAAGACCAACCCGCGCATGATTGTCGCCTCGGTGAAGGGCTTTGGTCCCGGTCCCTATGAGGATTGCAAGGTTTACGAGAACGTCGCGCAGTGCACCGGCGGCGCTGCGTCCACCACCGGCTTCCGCGAAGGTCCGCCGCTGGTCACCGGCGCGCAGATCGGCGATAGCGGCACCGGCCTGCATCTCGCGCTCGGCATCGTCTCGGCGCTGTTCCAGCGCAATCGCACCGGCCGCGGCCAGAAGGTGCTCGCCGCCATGCAGGACGGCGTGCTTAACCTCTGCCGCGTCAAGCTGCGCGATCAGCAGCGGCTCAACGCCGGCCCGCTCACCGAATACAGCCAGTATGGCGAGAACGTGCCGTTCGGTCCGACGGTGCCGCGCGCCGGCAACGACAGTGGCGGCGGCCAGCCCGGCTGGATCCTCAAGTGCAAAGGCTGGGAGACCGATCCCGACGCCTACATCTATTTCATCACCCAGGCTCCGGTCTGGCAGGCGATCTGCGACCTGATCGGCGAGCCGACCTGGAAGACCGACCCGGAATACGCCACGCCGCGGGCGCGGCTGCCGAAGCTCAAGGCGATCTTCCGCCGCATCGAAGACTGGACCATGACCATGACCAAGTTCGAGGTCATGAACGCCTGCAACGCGGTCGACATTCCGGTCGGGCCGATTTTGTCGATGAAGGAAATCGCCGAGGACGAGTCGCTGCGCAAGACCGGCACCATCGTCGAGGTCGATCATCCTACGCGCGGCAAATATCTGAGCGTCGGCAATCCGATCAAGATGTCGGACTCGATCTCCGAGGTGACGCGTTCGCCGCTGCTCGGCGAGCACACCGACGAGATTTTGACCGACGTGCTCGGCTTCAAGGCGGCCGAGGTCGCGGAAATCAAGAACTCCGGCGCACTGAGCGCGCCGAAGAAGGAAGAGAAGGCGGCGTAATCTTCACCTCTCCCCGCAAGTGGGGAGAGGTGAAGAAAGAAAATTCAGGAGAGTCATTGATGCGTATCGTGGTCCACGGCCAGCAGGCCTTCGGCAAGGCCGTGCTGGAAGCGCTGCTCAAGCGCGGCGAAGAAGTCATCGCCGTCTATGTCGCGCCGGAAAAAGAAGGCGCCAAGGCCGATCCCTTGAAGGAAGCCGCGGTCGCGGCCGGCCTCAAGGTATTGCAGCCGGCCTCGTACAAGACGCCGGAAGTGCTGGCCGAGTTCAAAGCGCTCAAGCCCGACCTCCAGGTCATGGCTTTCGTCACGCTATTCGTGCCGGAAGAATTCCTCAACGCGCCGACCCACGGCTCGATCCAGTATCACCCGTCCCTGCTGCCGGCCTATCGCGGCGCCTCGGCCATCAACTGGCCGATCATCAAGGGCGAGAAGGAAACCGGCCTGTCGATCTTCTGGCCGGACAACGGGCTCGATACCGGCGACGTGCTGATCCAGAAGAAAACGCCTATTTCCAGTACCGACACGCTCGGCACCGTCTATTTCGACCGCCTGTTTCCGCAGGGTGTCGACGCCATGATGGAATCGGTCGACCTGGTGAAGGCCGGCAAGGCGCCGCGCATCAAGCAGGACGAGGCGCTCGCCACGTACGAAGGCCGCTGCGGCCCCGGCAACGCCAAGATCGACTGGGGCAAGCCGTGGGAGCAGATCGACCGCCTGATCCGCGGCTGCAATCCGGCGCCCGGCGCCTGGACCACGCTCGACGGCAAGACGCTCAAGATTTTCGACGCCAAGCCGCTGCCGGCCAAGGACCCGAAGGGCATCGCCGGCAAGCTCGGCGAGATTGTCGCGGTCGAGGCCGACGGCATCACCGTGGTCTGCGCCGACGGCCGCTTCAAGGTCACCCGCGTTCAGCCCGATGCCGGCAAGAAGATCGAAGCCGGCGAGTGGGCGAAGTCCGCGAACGTCGTGGTTGGCTCCAAATTCGCCTGATATCCCGCCTGATTTTCATTTCCCCATAACGGATCATTCAACATGCCCGCCTCGCAGCACCAGAAGCCGAAATCCGACATCGAAATTTCGCAGACCGCCGAGAAGCGGCGCATTCTCGACATCGCCAAAGAGAAGCTCGGCATCGCGCCGGAAAATCTCGATCCCTACGGCCACTACAAGGCCAAGGTGTCGATGGATTTCGTCAAGTCGCTCAAGGACAAGAAGAACGGCAAGCTGATCCTGGTCACGGCGATTTCGCCGACGCCGGCTGGCGAGGGCAAGACCACCACGACAGTGGGGCTCACCGACGCGCTCAACTTCATCGGCAAGAAGGCCATGCTGTGCCTGCGCGAACCGTCGCTCGGGCCGTCGTTCGGCATGAAGGGCGGCGCCGCCGGTGGCGGTTACGCGCAAGTCATTCCGATGGAGGACATCAACCTCCACTTCACCGGCGATTTCCACGCCATCACCTCGGCGCACAATCTTTTGTCGGCGCTGATCGACAATCACATCTATTGGGGCAACGCGCTCGGCATCGATAGCCGCCGCGTCGTCTGGCGCCGCGTCATGGACATGAACGACCGCGCGCTGCGCGAGATCGTCTGCTCGCTCGGCGGCGTCGCCAACGGCTATCCGCGCGAAGCCGGCTTCGACATCACCGTGGCGTCGGAAGTCATGGCGATCTTCTGTCTCGCCAAGGACCTCGATGACCTCAAGGAGCGCCTCGGCAACATCATCGTCGCCTACACCCGCGAGCGTAAGCCGATCCGCGCCAAGGACATCAAGGCGCACGGCGCCATGACGGCGCTGCTCAAGGAAGCCATCGCGCCGAACCTGGTGCAGACGCTGGAAGGCACGCCCGCCTTCATCCACGGCGGTCCCTTCGCCAACATCGCGCATGGTTGCAACTCGGTGGTCGCGACCTCGACCGCACTGAAGCTCGCCGATTACGTCGTCACCGAAGCCGGCTTCGGCGCCGATCTCGGCGCCGAGAAATTCCTCGACATCAAGTGCCGCAAGGCCGGCCTCGAGCCGTCCTGCGTCGTCATCGTCGCCACCATCCGCGCGCTGAAGATGCACGGCGGCGTCAAGAAGGACGACTTGAAGAAGGAAGACCTGAAGGCGCTGGAAGCGGGCATGTCCAACCTGCAGCGCCACGTCGAGAACGTGAAGAAATTCGGCCTGCCGGCGGTGATCTCGATCAACCGCTTCTCGGCCGACACCGACGCGGAAATCCACCTCGTCAAGGACAAGTGCAAGGCGCTCGGCGTCGAAGCCGTGATGGCCGATCACTGGGCCATGGGCGGCGAGGGCGCCGCCGACGTCGCCAAGGCGGTCGTCAAGGTCATCGACGAGAGCAAAGGCAAGCTCAAGCTGCTCTATCCCGACGACATGCCGCTGTTCGAGAAGATCCGCACCATCGCCAAGGAAATCTACCGCGCCGACGATGCGACCGCCGACAAGTCGGTCAAGGATCAGCTCAAGACCTGGGAAGAGATGGGCTTCGGCAAGCTGCCGGTCTGCATCGCCAAGACGCAGTACTCGTTCTCGACCAACCCGGACGCCAAGGGCGCGCCGACCGGCTTCTCGATTCCCGTGCGCGAGGTTCGCCTTTCCGCCGGCGCCGAGTTCGTGGTGGCGATCTGCGGTGAGATCATGACCATGCCGGGCCTGCCCAAGGTACCCTCGGCCGACAGCATCGACGTCGGCGCCGACGGCAAGATTGTCGGGCTTTTCTAAACAGCCGTCATGGCCGGGCTTGTCCCGGCCATCCACGTCTTACTCCATCGAAACGGGCGGCTCAGGCCGCCCGTTTTGCGTTTGGCCGTCGCCGAGAGCCCCCGCTTGCGCGGGAACGGGCGGGGTGATGCTATGCGCCACTTTTCAAATCAGGGAAGAAACACAATGCTCAAGTTCTTTTACAGCGGTGCGCCGAACCCGATGAAGGTCGCGCTGTTTCTCGAAGAGGCGGGCCTCGAATACGAAGCCGCTCCTGTCGATACCCGCAAGGGCGACCAGCACAAGCCGGACTATCTGGCGATCAATCCGAACGCCAAGGTGCCCTCCATCGTCGACGGCGACGTCACCGTGTTCGATTCCGGCGCCATCCTGCTCTATCTCGGCGAGAAGACCGGCAAGTTCATGCCTGCCAGCACGCCGAAGGCGAAGGGCGAACTGTATTCGTGGCTGATGTTTGTCGCCTCCGGCGTCGGGCCTTATTCGGGCCAGGCGGTGCACTTCCGTAACTACGCGCCGGAAAAAAACGAATACGCCATCAACCGCTACGTTTACGAAGCGCAGCGGCACTTCGGCATCATCGACGCGCGGCTGGCCAAGCAGAAGTATATGCTCGGCGACACCTACACCATCGTCGACATGGCGCTGTGGGGCTGGGCGCGCCTCATTCCGAACGTGCTGGGCGAGGGCGGTTGGGCCAAGTTCCCGAACCTCAAGCGCCTGGTCGACGAGATCAACGCGCGTCCGGCGGCGGCCCGCGCCAACGCGCTCAAGGACAAGCACAAGTTCAAGACCGAGTTCGACGACGAAGCCAAGAAGAACATGTTCCGGCATCTGTCGGAGAAAGTGGCGTAGCCGCTCCTACTCGCATACTCTCACCGCTCGTCCCCGCGAAAGCGGGGACCCAGAGCTACAAACTTTATTTGTGCTTGTAGCCCTGGATTCCCGCTTGCGCGGGAATGAGCGGATGTGAGCTATCCCACGGCCTCGGCCACCGCTTTCCCCACCGCCGCCAACGTCGTGTTGCGTTTGTCGGCGGGCGCCGTCGTTTCGGTGAGATAAGCCGTCACTAAAATCGGCTTGCGGCCCGGCGGCCAGATAATCGCGATATCATTAGTGCTGCCGCGCTCGCCGGTCCCGGTCTTGTCGCCGATCTTCCAGCCGACGGGCATGCCGGCGCGCAGGCGCGTATCGCCGGTCTTGTTGCCGATCAGCCATTGCATCAGCAGCCCCTTCGACGTCTCGGACAGCGCCGTGCCGAGAAGCAGCGTCTGCAAATCCTTCAGCATGGCGTTGGGCGTCGTGGTATCGCGCGGATCGCCGGGAATGGCCTCGTTCAGCGTCGGTTCGTTGCGGTCGAGGCGCGTGATCTTGTCGCCGAGGTTGCGGATAAAAGTGGTCATTCCGGCGGGTCCGCCGAGACTGGCGAGGATCAGATTGCCGGCGGTGTTGTCGCTAAAGGTCATGGCAACTTCGCACAGTTCCGCCAGGGTCTTGCCCTCAGGCACTGGCGCACTGATCCGCGACGAGCCGGGCACAACGTCAGCCGCCTCGATCTTGATGCGCCGGTCGAGCTTCTCATTGCCGGTTTGGACGCGTTTGAGCACCGCTGCGGCTGCCAGCAGCTTGAACGTGCTGCACATCGGGAAACGGTCGTCGGCGTGATGGCCCGCGCGCATCTGCGACTGCGTGTCGAGCACGGCGACGCCTAGCCGTCCGCCGCTCTCCGTTTCGATGCGCTTGAACTGGTCGTTGAGCTTTGCCAGCGCCTGCGCGCTGCCCCCGAACAGGCCGTATCCGGCCGTCGCACCCATCCCGAATACAACATCGCGTCGCGTCGTCATTCAATGCCCCTATTGCCGGAATGATTCCCGGGGCGGTGGATTGAACCGAACTTGTCGGCAGAAGCTGGAGCGAACAATGGTGGTATTGTGATGCGCACGGCTATCGAAACGTGGCGTGGCTGCGCTGCAACGGGTGTGTTACCAGAACGCAGATTCAAACAACGGACCGCCTCATGGACCTCAAACTCGTTCCGTCCGGCCGCAATCCGCCGAAGGACGTCAACGCCGTCATTGAAATTCCGCTCGGCGGCGTGCCGGTCAAATACGAGTTCGACAAGGTTTCGGGCGCGATCTTCGTCGATCGCTTCCTGCACACCGCGATGTTCTATCCCGGCAATTACGGCTTTATCCCGCACACGCTGTCGGAAGACGGCGACCCTTGCGACATTCTGGTGATCAGCCAGGTGCCGGTGGTGCCGGGCGCGGTGATCCGCTGCCGTCCGGTTGGCGCGTTGCTGATGGAAGACGAAGCCGGCAAGGACGAGAAGATCCTCGCCGTGCCGGTCGACGCCTTGCATCCGTTCTACACCGGCGTGAACAGCTACAAGGATCTGCCGGTGGTCATGACCGAGCAGATCGCGCACTTCTTCCAGCACTACAAGGACCTGGAAAAGGGCAAGTGGGTGACGATCGTGCGGTGGCTCGATACGGCCGACGCCGAGCGGTTGATCCTCGAAGGCATCGAACGCGCGGAGAAGCGTTAGACTTTCTGCTGGTCCGCTTGCGCGGGAATGAGCGGAGATGGATCTATCTGCCGCCCTCGATCCCCGGATATTCCTGCGCCTTCAAGAGCCGCGCCAGATGCGCGGTGTTGGAAGCGAGCATTGAAGCGGGCTACTAAGCTGCCGCGAAACTGCTGTTACTCTTCGGACAACATCGCTCCGACCCTCCGCGCTTCGGCCACCAGCGCCGCGGTCAGCGGCGTCATCGGTTCGCGCGCGGGCGCGACCAGGCCGATAGTATGTGTGGCCTCCGGCTCGACAATCGGGATGGCGCGCAAGATGTTGGTGTCGGTGAGGCCCAGCGTCGCCGCCAGCCGCGCCGGCATCACGCTGGCCCAACGTCCGGTGCGTACGTGCGAATACAGCAGGATCATCGAATCCGATTCCAGCGTGATGTTCGGATTGGCGCCGGTGTCGCGCAGCAACTGCTCGATGATGCGGCGGTTCTGCATGTCCGGCGTCAGCAGACACAACGGCACGTTTGCGACCTCGGCCCATGTGACGGATGTACGGTCGGCGAGGGGGGCATCCGCGGCCACCAGCAAGCGGTAGCGTTCGGTGTAGAGCGGCACCGCGGTGACACGGCCGAGCGGTTCGTTGTCGAGATAAGTGAGGCCGGCGTCGATTTCGAGATTTTCCAGCAGCGCCAGGATCTCGACGGACGTGCGCGAGTAAATCGTGAACTGGACTTCGGGGTGTCGCGCGCGGAACGGCGAGGTCAGCGTCTCCACCATCGCCAGCGCGGTTGGGATCGCGGCGAGCCGCAGCCTGCCGGCGAGGCCGTGCTTGAGTGCATGAACCTCCTGATGCATCGAGCGGGTGTCGCCGACGATGCGGCGCGCCCAGTCGAGCACGCGCTCGCCTTCCGGCGTGAAGCTTTGGAAGCGCGATCCGCGGTTGACGAGCAGCACGCCGAAGGACTCTTCGAGTTGCTTCACGCCGGCCGACAAAGTCGGCTGGGTGACGCCGCAGGTTTCCGCGGCGCGGCCGAAGTGCCGTTCGCGGGCCAGAGCCAGGAGAAATTCGAGTTTGTCGATCAACGCTTGCTCCCCTATATCGACGTAAATAATACAGGGACCACTGGATATTGATAGATATTATCTATCGCACAAAATCGATAGAAAACGTCTATCAAGCGACGGAAACCCGCCATTGCAACGGCTTTGGAATGGTTTCAAATCAGTGTCTGGGAGCTAAATCGATGAATATTCAGACGCCGCCGCCGGCGAATGGCAAAGGTGCCGGCCGGCGCAAGTCGAAACGCACTCCGAAGGGCCGTCAGGTCGATCCGGCCGCCTTGGCCGACGTGCAGTCTCTACTGACCGATCGGCCGCGCCGCCGCGACCTGCTCATCGAGCATCTGCATCTTATTCAGGATCACTACGGGCATCTCTCCGCCCCGCATCTGACCGCGCTGGCCTTCGAGATGAAGATGGCGCTGACCGAGGTCTACGAGGTCGCGACCTTCTACGCGCACTTCGACGTCGTGAAGGAAAACGAGACCGCGCCGCCGGCGGTCACCGTGCGTGTCTGCGATTCATTGTCCTGCGCCATGGCCGGCGCTGAGAAGCTGTTGGCGAAGTTGCCCGGCCTGCTCGGCACCGATGTGCGCGTGGTGCGCGCGCCCTGCATGGGCGCCTGCGACCGCGCGCCGGTTGTCGCAGTCGGTCATCTGCAAACGTTCGGCGCGACGCCGGACAAGGTCGCGGCCGACGTTAAGGCGCACAAACATCCACACGCGTGGCACGCCGAGACCGGCTTCGAGGCCTATCAGAAAGCCGGCGGCTATTCGCTGGTGAAAGAATGTCTCGCGGGAAAACGCACGCGCGATGAATTGATCAAGATCGTCAGCGACGCCGGCCTGCGCGGCCTCGGCGGCGCCGGATTTCCAACGGGGCGCAAATGGTCGCTGGTGCGCGCCGAACCCGGCCCGCGCATGTTCGCCGTCAATGCGGACGAGGGCGAGCCCGGCACCTTCAAGGACCGCTATTATCTCGAACGCGATCCGCACCGCTTCCTCGAAGGCATGCTGCTCGCCGCCTGGGTCGTCGAAGCGACCGATACTTACATTTATGTCCGCGACGAATATCCCGAGCTTCGGCTGATGCTGCTCGACGAAATCGAGAAGTTAGAAGCCGCCGAACTCACGCCGCACACCAAGCTGCATCTGCGCCGCGGCGCCGGCGCCTACATCTGCGGCGAAGAGTCGGCGATGATCGAGTCGATCGAAGGCAAACGTGGCCTGCCGCGCCATCGCCCACCTTATCTCGCACAGGTCGGCCTGTTCGGCCGCCCGACGCTGGAGCAGAACGTCGAGACCTTGTTCTGGCTGCGCGACATCGTCGAGAAGGGCGCCGAGTGGATGACCTCGCAAGGCCGCCGCGAGCGCAAGGGCTTCCGCAGCTTCTCGGTCTCCGGCCGCGTCAAGAAGCCGGGCGTCGTGGTGGCGCCGGCCGGCGTAACGGTGCGCGAACTCATCAATGAATATTGCGGCGGCATGATCGACGGCGAAACCTTCAAGGCCTATCTGCCGGGCGGCGCCTCCGGCGGCATCCTTCCGGCCTCGATGGGTGACGAGCCGCTCGACTTCGGAACCCTTGAAAAATATGGCTGTTTCGTCGGTTCCCACGCCGTTGTGATCCTGTCCGACAAGGACGATATGAAGGCTGTGGCGCTGAACCTGATCAAGTTCTTCGAGGACGAGAGCTGCGGCCAGTGCACGCCGTGCCGCGTCGGCACCGAGAAGGCCGTCAAGCTGATGGCGCAGGGTCCCTGGGACGTCGCGCTGCTGACGGAATTGTCGACGCTGATGCGCGACGCCTCGATCTGCGGCCTCGGCCAGGCGGCGCCGAACCCGCTGTTGTGCGTGCTTAAATACTTCCCCGAGGAACTCACGAAACCGATGGGCACTTGGTGAATCATGACCGATAGCAACGCATCGAAGCCCAACACCTTCTTCATCGACGATCGCGAGATCGATATCCGCGACGGCGAGTCGATCTTCCGCGCCGCGCGCCGCCTCGACATCAAGCTGCCGCATCTCTGCTACTCGCCGAAGCCCGGTTATCGCGCCGACGGCAATTGCCGCGTCTGCATGGTCGAGATCGAGGGCGAACGCGTGCTTGCCGCAAGCTGCATCCGCCAGCCCGCGCCGGGCATGAAGGTCAAGACCTCGACCGATCGCGCCAAGACCGCGCGCAAGATGGTCGCCGAATTGCTGCTGACCGATCAGCCGGCGGTGGAAGTCGCGCACGATAACGATTCCGAGTTTTGGAAAACCGCCAAGCGGCAGGGCGTCGTCGACGGCCGCTTCCCCAAGCGCGAGCGCGAGGCCGTGCCCGCGCCCGACCGCAGCCATCCGGCGATGGCGGTCAACTTGGACGCCTGCATCCAGTGCAATCTCTGCGTCCGCGCCTGCCGTGAAGTGCAGGTCAACGACGTCATCGGCATGGCCGGCCGCGGCCATCTCGAAAAGATCGTGTTCGATTTCGACGATCCGATGGGTAACTCGACCTGCGTCGCCTGCGGCGAATGCGTGCAGGCCTGTCCGACCGGCGCGCTGATGCCGGCGACCATGGTCGACGATAACAACGTCTATCTCGGCAAGCCCGATCGCACGGTCGACTCGGTCTGCCCCTATTGCGGCGTCGGCTGCCAGCTCACCTATCAGATCAAGAACGACAAGATCGTCGCCGTCACCGGCAAGGACGGGCCGGCCAATGCCAACCGGCTCTGCGTCAAGGGCCGCTTCGGCTTCGACTACGTCGCCAATCCACAGCGCCTGCTGAAGCCGATGATCCGCAAGGACGGCGTGGCGAAGGTGGCGCACGAGGAGATCGATCCGTCCAATCCGTGGACGCATTTCCGCGAAGCCACCTGGGAAGAGGCGCTTGATCGCGCCGCCGGCGGTCTGACGAAAATCCGCGACCGCGATGGCCCCGATGCGCTCGCCGGTTTCGGCTCGGCCAAGGGCTCGAACGAAGAGGCCTATCTGTTCCAGAAGCTGGTGCGCACCGGCTTCGGCACCAACAATGTCGATCACTGCACCCGCCTGTGCCACGCTTCGTCGGTGTCGGCGCTGCTGGAAGGCGTCGGCTCGGCCGCCGTCACCGCGACCTTCAACGAGGTCAAGAACTCCGATTTGATCATCGTCATCGGCGCCAACCCGACCGAAAATCATCCGGTCGCCGCCACCTTCTTCAAGCAGGCCGCCAAGCGCGGCGCCAAGCTGGTCATCATGGATCCGCGCGGCACGGCAATGAAGCGCCACGCCTGGAAGACGATGCAGTTCAAGAACGGCACCGACGTGGCGATGCTCAACGCCATGCTCAACGTCATCGTCACCGAGAAGCTGTACGACACGCAATACATCCAGACCTATGTCGAAGGCTTCGAGGCGTGGGCGGAAAACATCAAGGACTTCACGCCGGAGGAAATGGAGCCGATCTGCGGCATTCCGGCCGACACCTTGCGCGAAGTCGCGCGCGCCTATGCGCGCGCCGAGTCGTCGATCATCTTCTGGGGCATGGGCGTGTCGCAGCACACGCACGGCACCGACAATGCGCGCTGCCTCATCGCGCTCGCATTGATCACGGGCCAGATCGGCCGTCCCGGCACGGGCTTGCATCCGCTGCGCGGCCAGAACAACGTGCAGGGCGCCTCCGACGCCGGTCTCATTCCGATGTTCTTCCCCGATTACAAGTCGGTCGAAGACCCGGCGATCCGCGGGCTCTATGAAGCGAAGTGGGGCGTCAAGCTGCCGCCCAAGCGCGGCAAGACCGTCGTCGAGATCATGGACGCGGTGCACGCCGGCGAGATCAAGGGCATGTATGTCGAGGGTGAAAACCCCGCGATGTCGGACCCCGATCTCAACCACGCGCGTCAGGCGCTTGCGCATCTCGAACATCTCGTGGTGCAGGACCTCTTCCTCACCGAGACCGCGATGTATGCCGACGTCATTTTGCCGGCCTCCGGCTGGCCGGAGAAGGACGGCACCGTCACCAACACCAACCGTCAGGTGCAGATGGGCCGCGCCGCGATCCCGCTGCCGGGCGACACGCGCCAGGATTTGTGGATCATCCAGGACATCGCCAACCGCATGGGCTGCGGCTGGAATTACACCAGCGTCGGCGAGGTGTTCGACGAAATGGCGTCGATGATGCCGGCGCTTGAAAATATCACCTGGGATCGCGTCAATCGCGAATACGCCGTCACGTATCCGACCGCCGGCCCGGACATTCCCGGCCGCGACGTCGTGTTCGAAGACGGCTTCCCGCGTCCGGGCGGCTTCGCCAAGCTGGTTGCAACCAAATTGCAGCCGCCGAACGAAGTGCCGGACCTGGAGTATCCCTTCATTCTCTCGACCGGGCGCCAGCTCGAGCATTGGCACACCGGCTCGATGACGCGCCGCGCCACCGTGCTCGACGCGCTGGAGCCTTCGGCGGTCGCGCAACTGTCGCGTGGCACCATCGAGAAGCTCGGCATCCGGCCCGGCGACATGGTGAAGGTTACGACCCGGCGCGGCGTAGTCGAACTGGCCGCGCGCCAGGACGACGCCATTCCGGACGGCGTGGTCTTCATTCCCTTCGCCTATGTCGAGGCGGCGGCGAACTTGCTAACCAATCCGGCGCTCGATCCCTTCGGCAAGATTCCGGAGTTCAAGTTCTGCGCGGCCAAGGTCGAGGCCGTCCGCTCGCGGATGGAAGCAGCGGAGTAGGGCGGTTGTTCCTGGTCGAGGCGGAAACCGGGGGCTAATCCGGTTTCGCGCTCGCTTCCTGAGCGCGCGGCTCTAGACTCGCCGCTCCGCAGCGACTCGGGGCGCGCAATCGTGACCACCATCGACAACAATCCGGCCGGCTTGGCCGAACTCTTGCGCGCCGAGCGGCTCACCGCCGTCGTCGATATCGGCGCCAATCCGACCGACGGCTATCCGCCGTACTATCATATGCTGCAGCAGCGGCTGTGCACGGTGATCGGCTTCGAGCCGCAGCCCGCCGAGTTGGCGGCGCTGATCGCGCGGAAGGGCGACCTCGAGACTTATCTGCCTTATGCCGTCGGCGACGGCTCTCCCGGCATGCTCAACGTCTGTCAGGCGCCCGGCATGAGCAGCCTGCTGACGCCGGACCCAAAAGCGCTCGACTGCTTTCCGTTCTACGCGCATTTCGGGACGGTACACCGGCAAGTGCCGGTGGAGACGCGCACGCTCGACAGCATGACGGAGATCAAGGCGCTCGATTATCTGAAAATCGACGTGCAGGGCTCCGAACTATCCATATTTCGCAACGGACGGTCGCTGCTCGCCAACGCCATCTGCGTGCAGACCGAAGTTTCGTTCGTGCAGCTCTACCAGAACCAGCCCGGCTTCGGCGAGATCGACTCGGCGCTGCGCGCGCTCGGCTTCATTCCGCACATGATCGCCAATGTCGAAAAGCGGATGATCCTGCCGATTCAGAATGCGAACGATCGTCTCGCGCACATCAACCAGATCCTCGAAGGCGACATGGTCTATGTCCGCGATTTCACCCGCGGCGACAGGATGAGCGTGGAGCAGCTGAAGCATTTGGCGCTGGTGGCGCATTATGTCTACGGCTCGTTCGACCTCGCCGGCAACTGCATCTACCACCTCATGAACAAAGGCGTGCTGCCGAACGACTCCGTCTCGCGCTATCTCAAGCTCATCCCGGTCGCCGCGGCTTGAGCCTCGCTCAGTCCAAAACGTCACTTCGCCTTGGTCGTGAAACAGGGCCGGCCCGTGTGAGCCAGCCCTGTGCATGCACGGAGGGTGAACTTATTGCGGCTCGATGCCGGCTTCTTTCATCACCTTGGTCCAACGCGCGAGATCTTCGTCGAGCATCTTGGCGAAAGCCTCCGATGTGCCGCCGACCGGGTTCATGCCTTGCTTTTCGAACTCGGCGATAACATCGGGCGCGGCAACGGCTTTGAGAACCGCTTCGCGCAATTTCGCAATGACCGGTTTCGGCGTGCCGGGCGTCGCCAGCAGGCCGAAGTAGTTATAGGCCTCGAAATCCTTGAAGCCCGCCTCCATCATCGTCGGTACATCGGGCAGCGCCGCCGAGCGTTTCGCGCCGGTGACGGCAAGACCATTCACCGCACCGCTTTTCACCTGCGGCACCTGGACCGGCAGCGCGTCGAACATCGCGTCGATGTGGCCACCGAGCAGATCGGTTAGCGCATTGGCCGCGCCCTTGTACGGTACGTTGATGATGGTCAGGCCGGTGCGCAGGCGGAACAACTCCGCCGCGAGAGAAAGCGAGCTTCCGGCGCCGCCGCCAGAGCCGAAGCTCAGTTTGCCGGGATTGGCTTTGCCATAAGCGACAAGCTCGGCGACGCTTTTGACCGGTAGCGTCTTGCGCACGGTCATGATGAAGGGGCCTTCCGAGACTTCCGCGATCGGCTCGAGCTTGCGGATGTCGTAAGGGAAGTCCTTGCGAACCGGCTGCGCCACCGTGGTGCTGGCCGAGATCATGAAGATGGTGCGGCCGTCCGGCTTTGCATTCGTGACTTCGCGATAGGCGGCTTCGAAAAACGCGCCGGGCCGGTTTTCGACGATCACCGTCGTGCCGAGGCTTTCGGTCATCTTCTGCGCGATGATGCGCGCGGTGACGTCGGTGGCGCCGCCCGCGGCGAGGCCGACAATCATGCGGATCGGCTGGCCGCCGCTGAAGTCCTGGGCCAGGACGGGCGTCGTGGCCAACGCCAGCAGGGCAATCGCCAAAGTCTTAAAGTTGGATTTCGTCATTTCCCCACCTCTGGTTTCATATGCTGTGTTTTTGTTGCCGATATGGCTACTGAGCGCTCTGCATTCGGTCAATCCCTGCAGCCTGCATTGCAAGGAGCGGCATTTGCACGGCTTTGCGCCTGCTACGTAAGGTGCCGTTGCACCCAGCGCGATGCGGCGAAAAGCCCACGGTCATCCCGCCGCTTCGCGATCAGTTGCGCGCCGACGGGCATGCCGTTCGGGCCCTTGAACACCGGAAGCGTGATCGACGGTACGTGCAGCACCGTCCACATCATGAACACCGGCGCGCCGACAAACGCATTCCAGCCCACCGGGGCTTCGCCAAATGCGGCCGCGGTCAGCAGCACGTCGTAATCCGCGATTACCGGATCGAGGGCGGCGCGGCATCGCTCGGCAAGCGCCTTCATCTCGAGATAGGTTTCAAGCGAGCAGGACAAACCGTCGGCGATCCGGCCTTTCCGCAGTGTTTCGCTGATCTCGTTCCAATGATGCTCGAATTCCCACGTGAAGGTGCGGGCGAATTCGAAGCTGGTGATCCAGCGATGCGCCTCATTGAGGCGGGCGAATTCCGGCGGCATCTGCACGTCGCGGACATCGGCGCCGGCGCGGGCCAAGGTCTGCGCCGCGTCCTCAAGACTCTTCCGCGTCGAAGGCTCAAGCGCCTCCCAGTTGTGCGTACGGCAAAAGCCGATGCGCGGCGGCTGCGCCGGCGTCTCGACCGCGACCGGCGGAACGCCCAGCATCACGTCGCGATACAGCGCCACGTCCTCGACGGAACGCGCCAGAATGCCGAGCGTGTCGACCGAAGCAGAGGCTTCCATCACGCCGTGAAGCCGCAGATCGCCATAGGTCGGCCGGTAGCCAATCACGCCGCAGAACGACGCCGGCCGCGTGGTCGAGCCGGTGGTCTGCGTGCCGATGGCGATCGGCACCATGAAGTCCGCGACCGCGGCGGCCGACCCGCTGGAGGAGCCGCCCGGCGTGCGCGTCAAATCGTGCGGATTGCGCGTCGGTCCGGGATGAAGATTTGCGAATTCCGTCGTGACCGCCTTACCGAGCAGGAGACCGCCGGCTTTCCGCGACAGCGCGATGCAGGCCGCGTCGCGTTCCGGTTGCCGGCCGCGGTGGATCGGCGTGCCCCATTCGGTCGGCATGTCCGCGCTGTCGATAATATCTTTGACACCAAATGGGACGCCCGCCAGCGCGCCCGATGCGCCCCGGCGGTCCAGATTCCGCGCCGCGGCGATGGCCTGATCGGGATCGCAATGCGCCCAGGCGTGCACATCCGTCTCGCGGGCGGTGATGCGGTCGAGACAGGCGCGCGTAACGGCCTCGCAGGTGAGTTCGCCACGATTGACGGCCGCGGCGATGTCGCTGGCTGTCCATTCATTCAACGGTGCGGGCATGGTTTCGTGTACCGGGGGGCATGACGAGGAGGGCGGGCGACTGAAGTTGCATAGAAGATTGTGCCGCGCAATGCACGGCTTACGCGAAGTCTAAAGCTTACGCGAAGCCGTACAGCCGCGCCGGGTTGTCGACCAGGATGCGTTGCCGTTGGGCGGCATCGGGCGCCCACTCGGCAAGCGCGTCGAGCAGGTCGCCGTCGTTGGGCATCGGCTTGTACTGCATGACATGCGGCCAGTCCGAGCCCCAGACGACGCGGTCCGGCGCCGCGGCGATGGCGGCTTTCGCCATCGCGGTGACGTCCGGATAGGGGAAGCTTTCATGCGCTGAAAGCCGCGACGGACCGGTGAGCTTCACCCAGAAATAGCCGTCGCGCAGCAGCGCCAGGAATTCCTGATAGCCCGGGTGGTTCAACCCGCCCGACGCCACCTTGGTATAGCCGATATGGCCGACCGACAGCGGCACGCAGATTTTCTTCGCGAGCCCGCGCAAATCGGGAAAGCTTTCGACATGCACCAGCAGTTCGATGTGGAATCCGAGATCGCGAATGCGCTCGGCAATTCCGCTCAAGCCATCGAGCGAGCCGAACGGGTTGCCGCCTTTGTCGACCAGATTGACGCGGATGCCGCGAATGCCGCCGTCCTTGAGCCGCGCCAGTTCCTTGTCGGTGATGTCGCCGCCGACGGTGGCGATGCCGCGTAGATTTTTCGGGTCGGTGGCGATGGCGTCGAGTACGGGTGCGTTGTTGGTGCCGTGCACGCTCGCCGCCACCACGACCAGGCGCTGGATGCCGAGCGCTTTATGCATGGCGCGAAGCTGCCCGATGGTCGAATCGGGTGGCGTGTAGGAGCGCTCCGCCTGATAGCCGTAGCGCGCCGCCTCGAACACGTGCGCATGACAATCGGTTGCGCCCGGCGGCACCGCGAAATGCGGCGCATGCGGATGGGCGTCGGGGGCGGGACAAAACGGCGCGTCGCTCATGGTCGGTTCAATTCCGGTGGGACAATCATGGTTTATGATCCATAAATGATCGGGGTTAAAGTAAAACGAGGCAATCTAAGCATGCAGTAAGCATTTCCATTTAGGTTCCGGGGGTACGTCAGCACCTTCCGGGCCTTATCATGAATTTCGCTCTTTTTCTCTGGCGGCATTGCAGCACCGTTGCGTCCCGGCAAAGTCCGATCTCGTTAGCTGCGTGCCTCTGCCTCATTGGATTGGCGCTCGTCGGCCTGGCTGCCTCCCAAGTAACGCAGTTTACGTTTGCGTCCGTTCCCGACATTTGGGAGTTGGTCGCCGTCGTCGTGATTCTCGACATCTTGTGCCTGTTCGTACCCCCACTGCAGATTGTCAACGCCGCTCAGTCCGTCGCGCACGGACTGTTATTTTTGGTGATGTTCAGTGTGGCCGCCGTGCTCGCCGCCTATTCGCTGCAACGCTTCGCGTTCCCGCTGCAAGACCACTTGTTCAAAAGCATCGATGAGGCGTTCGGCCTAAACTGGCCGGCTTATGCCCGCTGGGTCGACGGCCACCTTGGAGTCCAGAGGGTTTTTCGTTTCGCTTATGACACTGTTCAAATTCAGACCGCGCTGCCGCTGGTGGTTCTGGCATTCGCGAACCGCCATTCCGAGGTCCGCGCCTATCTTCTGGCTTTCGCGATCGCCTTGACCGCCACCCTTGTCATCTCGGCGCTGATGCCTGGCGGCGGCCCGATCGTCTTTGCCGACCGAACGTCCTTTGAAATTATCGGCTTTACCGGCGCGACACCGCTGGACCACTTGGCACGTCTGCGCGAGGCCGGACCGTTCATCTTGAGCGAGCCGCCGGGCGGCATCGCCACCTTTCCATCTTTCCACGCCACCGTCGCCGTGCTGGTGCCGCTGACCTTGCGCAAGCATCGCCGGACTCTCGTCGTCCTGCTGGTGCTGAACGCGGCCATGCTCGGCGGGACAATTACCGAGGGCGCGCATTACTTCTGCGATCTTGTCGCCGGCTGCGCCATGGCGTTTCTCGCGCACGCGGTCGCGACATCGATCATCAGAATGGAAGATGGCCTCGCGCCCAGCGTCGCGCGCCATACCGAAGAGCGCGCGGTGCCTGATTGCGGGAGCGAGCAGCCTATTGCGCCTTGATGTGCGCGTCCTGGATGACTTTCTTCCAGCCTGCGGTTTCGGTCTTGATGCGCTCCGCCATTTCAGCCGACGTACTGGGAACGGCGTTCAAGCCTTCGCGGTCGAGCGTCTTGATGACCTCGGAATCGGCCAAGGCCTTTGTCAGCTCCTTCTGCAGCGTCGACACGACGTTGTCGGGCACGCCGGCGGGCGCCAGCAATCCGTACCAGCTCGTGACATTGAAGCCGGGCAGCCCCGATTCATCGAGCGTCGGCATATCCGGCAGCAGCGGCGAGCGCTTCAGCGAAGCCACGGCCAGCGGCCGCAGCATGCCGGCTTCAATGTTCGGCAGCGTCGAAGCGATCGATCCGAAATAGAAGTGCGCATCGCCCGCCAGCACGGCCATCACCGCCGGTCCGCCGCCTTTGTACGGGATGTGCACGGCGTCGATGCCGGTTCGCGACGTGAACAGTGCGCCGGCCATGTGAAGCGGGCTGCCGACGCCGGCTGAGGCATAATTCAGCGTGCCGGGATGGGCTTTGCCGTAATCGATCAACTCCTTGATCGAGCGGACCGGAAGCTTCGGGTTGGTCACGAGCACATAGCTGCCTTCGGCCAACAGGCTGATCGGCTTCAGATCGCGCATGATGTCGACCGAACTGTCGGGATAAAGCGACGGATTGACCGTTAGCGTGCCGTTGAAACCCACGAGCAGCGTGTAGCCGTCGTTCGCCGCCTTGGCGACGATCGCGGTCGCCAGGTTTCCCGCCGCACCCGGGCGGTTGTCGATGACGATGGATTGTCCGAGGTCGTCGGTCATCTTCTTGCCGAGGATGCGCGACACCGCGTCGGTTCCGCCGCCGGGAGGGAACGGCAAGATGAGATGAATATAGCGCGACGGATAAGTGTCGGCGGCCGTCGCGGCGCCTGTGGCGCAAACGGAGGCCAAAGCCGAGACTATCAGGCCGAGCGCCAGCGCCCGGCGGCGCGTCATCGTGTCAAAAGGTGAGGCGCTCATCGCGTTCTCCTTATTCAAGCCGCATCAGATCGAACAGTATGCCAACGTCCTTGAGCTCGTCGAGTTTCCAGAGCTGCGCTGCCAGCGCGGCGGCGCGCGCGCGCGGCAGCACCGGATCGGCGAGCGCATGGAATTTTTCCTCGATCTCCGCGTCCGACATGAAGTTCTTGGAATGGCCGCGGTGATATTCGACCCGCACGGCTTCCTTGTGCCCGTCCTTCAGCGTCACCTCCAGATCGCACAGCATCGCTTCAGGCTCGCGGCTGTTGGCTTCTTCGGAGACGCTGCATTCGATGCGGCTCACGAGGTCAAGCAAGGCTGGATCGTGCAGGTAAGGATCGTCGAAATGCTCGGTCTTGATGCTCCCGTACATCAGCGCGATGCCGGCGGTATAGGGCATGCTGTGGTCGGCCGACTCGCGATTGGCCGGATGCCATTTTTCCGGATCACCGGCCATCATGCTGACCGCGGTGTGTAAGGTTTTCACATGCACTGACGCAATGTCTTTCACGTCGCCGATGCGCCCGCGCGCCTGGATTGCCGCGTCGACCACCGACTGCGAATACTGCCCCAGCGGATAGCGCTTGATCAGGCAGTCCATGATCTTGAACGGCTGGCCCTTGCCGCCGAACGGCGCGAGTTCGAAGGGCCGCTGGCTGACCGCCTTGAAGTAGCCGGCGCGGCCTTCGAAAATCGGCGAGGGCCCCGTCATGCCCCGCGCCGCAAGCTGCGTGGCGAAAATCGCGTTGCGGCTGGCATTGGCATAGGCGCAGCCTTTCCACATCGACACGTTGCCGATCCGGGTCTGATAGAGCGCGACGTTGGCAGCGACCGTCAGATTGAGGGCTTCCGTCATCTGCGCTTGCGTCAGGCCGAGCACCCGCGCCGTGGCGATGACGCAGGCCATGGCGCCGATGGTGACATGGTCGAATCCCATCGGCTTGATGTTGAGCGTGTCGCACATGCGGCCGAACACTTCGTAGGCGATGACGGTCGCGACGATCAAAGTTTTCCCGTCGGCCTTGGCGACTTCGCCGGCCGAGACGATGGCCGCGATATTGTCGCTCGGATGGCCCGCTTCCTTGCCGATATAGCCGTCGTTGAAATCGAGATAGCGGACCATCGCGCCGTTGGCGAACACCGCCAGATCGAGGCTGGTCTTCTCGCCGCTGCAGAAGATGCTCGCCGGCTGTTTGCTGGTCACGTCGCGGGCAAGCGCGCGCGCGATCTTGACCGTCTCGCTGTCGTAACCGCCCAGCGCGCAGCGCAAGCTGTCAACGAAAAAGCACTTGGTTCGATGCACCACGTCCGCGGGGAGGTCTTCGTAACGCAAGGTCGATGCGTATTCGCTGAACTGTTCAGCGATCGTATTCACGCTCATGTCGAAACACCCAATGTCAATTGCCTTGCCGGCGCCGAATTCGTCTATCGCTTGGCGATGCCGGCCTTCTCGATCACCAGCGTCCATTTGGCGACATCGGTCTGGATGCGCTTGCGCAAATCCTCCGACGACATGCTGCGCGCGTCCATGCCGGCTGCGTTGGAGAATTTCTGTATCTCGGGCGTTTTCAGCGCCTCGTCCACCGCGCGGTTGAGCGTCGTGACGATGTCGGCCGGCGTGCCGGCGGGAAGGGCGAGGCCGTTCCAGCTGGTCACGTCGTAGCCGGGGACGCCGCTCTCGATCACGGTCGGCACGTTCGGCAGATTGCTGGCGCGCTCGGGCCCGGTGGTGGCGAGCACGACCATCTGGTCGTTGGTGATCGACGACTGAAAACCGACATAATATTCGAACGTGACGTCGACGTCGCCGCGCAACACGGCGGTGGTGAGATCGGGCGTCGTCTTGTACGGCACGATGGCGACGTCGAGGCCGGCCATGGTGCGGAACAGTTCGGCGGACAGGTTCTGCGCGCTGCCGGCATTGATGGTGCCGAAGTTCAGCGAGCCGGGTTTCGCCTTGGCGGCCGCGATCACGTCTTTGATGTTCTTGTAGGGCGAGCCGACCCTGGTCGTGATCACCAGCCCATAGGAGGCGGTGGTCGAAACCGGGATGAAATCTTTTTCGATATCGTAGGGCAGCGTCTTGAACAGCGCTTTGGCGATGGTGAGGCCGCCGCCGAGCATGACAAGCGTGTAGCCATCCGGGGCGGCGTCGCGCCCGCCCTGCATGCCAACCACGCCGCCGGCGCCGGGCCGGTTTTCGATGATGAACTGCTGGCCGAAACGCTGGCTGAGATTCTGCGCCACCATGCGCATGGTGACGTCGGCGATGCCGCCGGGGCCGTAGGGCACGATCACCCGCACCGGTTTCGAGGGATAGGTGTCGGCCCGCGCCGGCAGTGCGATGCTCAGCGCCAGCGCCATTGCGCAGACAATATGCGTTGCGCATCTCAAAAAGCGGCGCGCGGCGAGCGCGATGGGATGCAGCATTAATTCCTCGTAAAAGGCCTGTTTCGCGCGGACAATAGGGAGGCCTCACGCGCCTGACAATGCGCTTTGCGGATATCACGGCGATAGCGCTTTACGATGATGGATCGTTGCTTTACGTGGCACCTTAGAGGCCATGGGTGGACTAACGTTGCGGTCTAAGGAGAATAAGATGGCGCCGACCAAACTCTTCACGCTGCTCGGCAGCTATCCCGTCGCGATGGCGCTCAGGAACGGCGAGATCAAATCCGATCTCGTCGAATTCGACGTCGCGGACGTGAAGGTCTCGAACACCGCCTTCAAGCCGCTGGTGCGCGAAGCCAGGTTCGATCTCGCCGAAATCGCCATCGTCACCTATCTGCAGGCCAAGGCCTACGGCAAACCCTACGTGCTGATCCCGGCGACCGTGGTCGGGCGCGGCCAGCACCACACCATTGCCTACAATCCGGAACGCGGTGCGCTGAAGGCCTCCGATCTGACCGGCAAGCGTGTCGGCGTGCGTGCCTATACGCAGACGACGGGCGCCTGGGTGCGTGGCTTTCTCGCCGACGACTACGGTGTCGATCCGTTGAAGGTGCAGTGGGTGACGTTCGAGGACCCGCACGTCGCCGAATACAAGGACCCGGACTTCGTCACCCGCGCGCCCGCCGACAAAAACCTGACGCAGATGCTGCTCGACGGTGAGATCGATGCCGCCATCGTCGGCGACAAGATTCCCGACCCGCGGCTCAAGCCGCTGATCCCCGATGCCGATGCGGTGGCGCGGTCTTGGGCGCAGACCCATGGCGGCGTGCCGATCAATCACATGATGGTCGTGCGCGACTCGATCGCGAAATCCCGTCCGGACATCGTCAAGGAAATCTACCGCATGCTGCACGAGAGCCGGCGCGCGGCGCCGCCCGCGGCCGACAACGGCCTGTTCGATCCCTGCCGTTTCGGCGTCGAGGCCAACCGCCGCTCGCTCGAACTCATCATCGATTACAGCTTCCGCCAGAAGCTGATCCCGCGGAAGTTCACGGTCGACGAATTGTTCGACGACGTCACCCGGGCGCTGGTCTAAATTTTCCTCCGCGGCGTTCGGCGCGGACACAGGAAGCCCCGCGGCGCCGGCAATAGCGGCGAATTCGGCTACTTGACTTTCATCCTAAATATAGACTATATTCCATTTGTCCGGTCCACCGAGGGGCGTCTTCGCGAGACGTTTCGAAGATGGGACCGGATGTGGCGCCCGCGGGCGGGGACGAACGTACCCCCGCACCCGGGAGGCCTCGGGTCACCGTCCGCTTCCACTACGGGAAGCTGCCTTGAATGGCTGCGCGGGTGGCGATGAAGGCGGCGAAAGCTGCCGGATGAAGGGAGGCGCAGTCTCCTGTCGCGCACACGGAAGTTACGGTCCCGGGGACAGAAAAGCCGCGATGGAGCGCCGAGAGGCGCCGCACACTGGCAACGGTGTGCGCACATAAGGAATGGACGCGCCGCTCGGTGCTCCATCCCCTCGATTTTTCCGAGGGGGACGAAAAAGGACGACGGCGTACCCGGCGCCGCAAAGAATACGGGCGATGCCGCACGACTTTTTTCCCTCTCCCCGCATTGCGGGGAGAGGTCGGATCGCGAAGCGATCCGGGTGAGGGGCCGGCTCAGAGCGTTTATCAAACTCGCCCCTCACCCGGCTCGCGCCAAACGGCGCTTCGCCACCCTCTCCCCGTAAACGGGGAGAGGGAAAAGCTGAGTGTCCGCATGGTGAGAAACGCGTCGCGCGCGTGTGGAGTTTTAAAGTTTACTCGGCGCAACGCGCGGCCTAGGCTTTTCGCGACAGAAGTTTCGCGCACAGACAGATGACGCGAGACATAGAAAACGTCAGGGGAGGCTATCCATGAAAACCAAACGATCTGCGATCGCGTTGACGGCGGCTTGTGCATTGCTGCTCGCCCAGTTTCCGGCGCGCGCCGCCGATGCGCCGCGCTTCCAGCACAAGACGATGGAGCAGCTCAACCCGGAGCAGAAGGAAGCCGCGGAAGGCGTGCTCAAGCAATCGAGCGCAGGTCTCGGCGGGCCCTATGCGATGCTGCTGACGAATCCGGAATTGCTCAAGCGCTATCTGATGATGACCGAATATCTGCGCCAGAAGACCTCGGTGCCGAAGCGACTGAACGAAATGGCGATCCTGCTCGAAGCCCGCATCTGGGACGCGCAATATGAATGGTGGGCGCACGAGCCGCTGGCGAAGAAAGCCGGCCTGTCGGACGCCATCATCGCCGACATTCGCGACGGCAAGAAGCCGGCCGCGATGCAGCCCGACGAAGCGGTCGTCTATGACTTCGTCACCGAGCTGCTGCAAACCAAGAATCTCTCCGATGCCACCTTCGCGCGCGCCAAGCAAATCCTCGGCGAGCAGCAGGTCGTCGATCTCGCGGCCGTGACCGGGTTCTACGTCATGGTGTCGGCGGTGATCGCCGCCGGCCGCATTGGCGTTCCGAACAACGGCCCATCGCCGCTGCCCGTTTTGGTGAAGTAAGAATGGCAAAACTTGGCGGCGCCAAGCCCATCGGGCTCGGCATCATCGGCTCGGGACGCATCGGCACGCTGCGGGCGCGTCTCGCCGCCGGGCATTCGGCTATCTCGAGCATCGCGGTGTCCGACCTCGATCCGAAGAACGCCGCCAAGCTTGCCGGTCTGGTCGGCGGCACGTCGCATGGCGACGACAATCTGGCAGTGATCGACGATCCCAACGTCACCGCGGTGATCGTCTCGACCAGCGAGGGCGAGCACCTCAAGCCGATGCTGGCGGCGATCGAGCGCGGCAAGGCTGTGCTGGTGGAAAAGCCGATCGCGCTCACCGTGCGCGAGGCCGATCAGGTGATCGCGGCGCTGAAGAAGCACAACGGCAAAATGCACGTCGGCTACAGCCGGCGCTACAAGGAGCGCTACCAGATCGCCAAGGAGCAGGTCGTGAAGGGCCGCGTCGGCACGCTCACCGGCGGCGCTGCGCGCGTGTTCAATTCGCGCTCGCAGGCTTTGGCCATGCTCACGCGCAATCCGCACGCCACGCCGGTGGTCGACGCGCTCACCTACTACGTCGACCTGATGAACTGGCTGTTCGAAGGCCGCACGCTCACCGAGATCTATGCGCGCGGCCAGATGGGCGTGTTGAAAGCGGCGGGCCACGAGGTTGAGGACGTCTGCTACGCCGTGCTCACCTATGACGACGGCGCGGTGGTCAATCTCGGCGTCAGCTACGCGCTGCCGGAGAAATATCCGGCGCTCGGTCACGCCGCGCGCGTCGAGGTGCTCGGCACCGGCGGCGTCATGATCCTCGACGACGACCACACTGACCAGATCATGTATTCCGAGACCGGCGTGCCGCACGTCTATCTGCCGGATCACAACGTCAACATGGTGTTCCTGCAAAGCGGGACGCCGGGCGACTGGGCGCTGGGCGAATTCTGGGGTCCGATCGCCAACGAAACGCGCGCCTGGCTCGATCATCTCGCGCTCGGCAAGCCATGCACGCTGGCGACGCCGCAGGATGCGCGCGCCACGCTGGAAGCGACGCTGGCAATCGAACACTCGATGCGGATCGGCGAGGCGGTGACGCTGCCTTTGCGTAACGGATAACAGACCGCCACAAACGGCGGCGTTTAGGGAGAATGACCATGGCTGATCACATCCGGCCGACGCGCCGCGCAATGCTGCAAGGCGCCGGCGCTTTGGCGCTCGGCGCGCCCTTTGTCCGTTCCGCAAGAGCCGCCGGTTATCCCGATCGCACGGTACGCATTATTGTGCCCTTCGCGGCCGGCGGCCCGAGCGACCTGACGGCGCGGCTGCTCAGCCAGAAATTTGGCGAGGCGCTCGGCCAGACATTCATCGTCGAAAACCGCGGCGGCGCCGGTAGCAATCTCGGCACCGCGGTGGTCGCACGCAGCGCACCGGACGGCTACACGCTGCTGGTGACCTCGAGCGCTTTCGTCGTCAATCCGGGGCTGTACAAACAATGCCCTTATGACCCGATCAAGGACTTCGCGCCGATAACCGAACTCGATACTTCGCCGAATGTCTTCATCGCCACCAAAGCGTCCGGCATCACGTCGATCAAGGATCTGGTGGCACGGGCCAAGGCCAATCCGAATGAATTGAGTTACGCGCACGCCGGCGTCGGCACCACGCCGCATCTGGCCGGCGAAATGCTCAAGATCGCGGCCGGCATCAACATGACCCATATTCCATATCCGGGATCCGGCCCGGCGATGCAAAGCATCCTCAGCGGTACGGTGCCGCTGATGTGCGGTTCGCTGCCGGGCGCACATCCCAGCATCTTGAATGGTTCGGTGCGCGCGCTGGCCGTGACCGGCCCCGAGCGCTGGTTCGACATGCCCGACGTGCCGACCATGATCGAGCTTGGCTATCCCGGCTTCCTCGCCGACACCTTCCACGGCATGTTCGCGCCCGCCGGCACGCCGCCGGATATCATCGATAGACTGGTCAAAGTGGCGCTGGATGCTTTGAAAGACAAACCCTTCCACGAAAAGCTGCGCACGCTCGGCTTCGACGTCATCGCGACCGGCCCCGAGGGCCTGCGCAAGCGCGTTGCCGAAGAAGTGCCGCGCTACCGCGACATCATCGCCAAGGCCGGCATCGAACGGGTTTGAACGCAGTTCAGAACAACTCGTATAGATCGGAATAGTAGAGAGCTTTGGCCGCGTTCCAGTCGCCGCCGTAACTTCGCGCGAACATGACCGCGGCTTCCGCGCCGAAATGTTCGCCGATTTCGGCGCCCAACACGGCCAGATCCAGATAGCGGTCGCCGCGCCCGGCGTTGCCGCAATCGACGAAGCCGACGGAGCCGTTGTCGTCGACCACGATGTTGCTCAGCGTGGCGTCGCCGTGCACTACGACGAGGTCTTCGGCGGGCTGCGCCGCGAGGAGGCGGGCCAGCAACATCTCAGGCGCAATACCGCGGTTGCGCGGCTCGAACTGGGCCTGCTCGACCTCATCGCCGGCGACAGCCTGTGTCGCGCGGGCAAGCCGGACCGGCAGCGTTTCGTCGAACGGACAATCTTCAACGGGCAAAGCGTGGAGGGTGCGGAGGCTCTTGGCCAGTGCGTCGATCAGTTGGGGCAACGGCAGCGAACTGGAGTCGGCAGGAACGCCAGGCACCGCGTCGGTCAACACCGCAAACCAGTCTCGCCCCGCGGACGTGCTCAACACTTGGGGCACGGCAACGCCGCGCGCGCTCAGCCAACCGATACGCGCGATTTCATCGCGCAACGCAATCGACGCCTGATCGCGCGCTATTTTTGCATAGCGCGGCGGCCGGTTCGCTTCCAGCACGCGGAAAACGCTGGCGCCGCTCAGTCCGCTTGTGATCGGCTCCAGCGCCGCGCTCGAGGCGCCATCGCCGGCCAGCAGAGATCGCGCGATGGCCTCGTCGGCATCATTCATCGAGACGGGATGTGCTCATGGCGGCAGCGCAGCGCGTTCCGCGTTGACCATGAAATCGCGCCGGATCGGCACGGCGTCGCGGGTTTTCGACAGCAGCATCTGCATGACCATGTGCGAGCCGTGCAGGAATTCCAATTCGACGGCGGCAAGATAGAACTCCCACATCCGGCAAAATCGCTCGTCCATGATCTGCACGGCCTTGTCGCGGTTCTGCGCGAAGCGCTGCCGCCAATGGCGGATGGTGTAGTAATAATGCAGCCGCAGGAATTCGGTGTCGGCGTTCCACAGGCCGTTGCGCTCGAGGGCGGCGGAGACTTCCGAGAGCGCCGGCGAATAGCCGCCGGGGAAAATATATTTTCGGATGAACGGGCCAGTGGTGCCGGGCGGCGACATGCGGCCAATGCAATGGATGAAGGCATAGCCGTCGTCCTTCAGCAGGCTGCGAATTTTTCCGAAATATTCGTCGAAGTGCCCGATGCCAACATGCTCCATCATGCCGACCGAAACGACGCGATTGAACTGCCCTTCGACATTGCGGTAGTCGATCTCGCGGAATTCGACGAGGTCGGAAACGCCCGCCGCGGCGGCGTTGTCGCGCGACACCTTGAGTTGCTCCGGCGACACGTTGATGGCGACCACGCGCGCGCCGGTCTGCTGGGCGATATGGATGGCAAAGCCGCCCCAGCCGGAGCCGATCTCGATCACGCTCATGCCGGGCTTGAGGTTCAGTTTCGACGTGGCGTGAATGAGCTTGTAGTTTTGCGCCTGCTCCAGGGTGTCGTGCTCGGGATCGCGAAAGTAGGCGCAGGAATATTGCATCTTCTCGTCGAGGAAGAGCCGGTACAGCTCGGCCGGCACGTCGTAATGCTGCCGCGCGTTTTTCGCGGCGGTGCCGACCGGATTGGACTGATGCCATCGCCGCAGCGCGCGCCACAGCCGGCGTATGAGCTTCTGCGAGCCGTGCGCGCCCAGCCCGGCGCGGTTCACGGAGAACAGCATCAGCATGTCGTGGATGGTCGCGCCGTTCTCGAAGGTGAGCCCGCCGTCCATGTAAGCTTCGCCGGCGTTCAATTCCGGGTTAAGGAACAGCTTGGTTTCGAGGCCCGGGCGATTGAGGCGCGCGGTGACGTCGGGCCCAGGTGCCCCGCCGAACACATGCAACGTGCCCGCCGCGTCGTAGAGACGAAGCGTGCCGTTCCTGATGAACTTATTGAGCAGCCCCGAAAGAAGTCGCACTTGGTGCCCCCGGCGAGTGAACGGTCGCACGTAGACGCCGCCAATGATAGTTCGTTCCCAGACGATAACTCAATGCAAGGTCGGCGGCGCGTCGCCGACCAGGCGCAATTCGATGCTGCCGATCAGATCGACCCGCATGGCCTCGGCGGCGGCGCGGTCGTTTTCGGTCTGCTCCCAGGTGGTGGCGTTCGAGCCGAGCAGCACGAAGCCGCCGAGCACGGCCGACACTGCGGCGACAAAGGCGGTCGGCCCGAATGGCACGATCCAGAGCAGAAACAGCACGAACCACGCCGCGCCGCCCGCGATCGCGATTTTCGCGGCGTAGGAAATCTTGCGGCAGCGCTCGATCGACGCCGTCAGCGTCTCGATGCGCTCTTCGAGAAGGGCAATCTGGCCGGCAACATCGCCTTCGTCCATGAGCACGCAAAACCTCAGGGAAAGCCGCGCGGTCTATGGGCGTCAGGCCGGCTTCTTGTTCTTGAAATAAGGCTCGACCGTGCCGGTGAGCTTGATCGTCAGCGGATTGCCGTAGCGGTCCTTGGCGCTACCGGCGGCGACGCGGACCCAGTTCTCGCTGACGCAATATTCCTCGACATTGGTCTTCTCGACGCCCTTGAAGCGGATGCCGACGTCGCGCTGCAGCGCCTCGGCATTGAAATAGGGGCTGCGCGGATCGTTGCACAGGCGGTCGGGCGGGGTGTCGCTGTCGGTTTCCGGGTCTGTCATGCGGCCTTTTCTCACGGCGCCGGGGCGATGACAACTGCGGTCCCGACCGTGCTATCGGTGCTGCCGCATGACTGAATCCCTCAAAGATATCGTCGTCGTCGGGCAGGGCGCGGCAGGCCTCGCGGCGGCCCTGGCGGCGGCGCAGGCAGGGCGCGGGGTCCGCGTCACGCTGGTCGACAAGGCCGCCGAGGACGAGGCCGGCGGCAATACGCGCTGGTCGCCGTCTTACATGCGGATGGCCTCGGTCGATCGCGTCGAGCCGAGCTTCATCCACGACATGCTGGCGGCGACGGAATATCACGGCGACGAGACCTATTTCGCCACCCTCGCACATCACGCGCCGGCCACCTGCCAATGGATCGCGGCGCAGGGCGTCGAGTTCATACAGCCGACTTATTATCTGGCGAAAGGCCCGCCACGCATTCAGCCGCTCGGCGGCGGTCCGGCCGTGATCAAGCAGCTTGTCGCCGCCGCGAAGGCGGCCGGTGTCGTGTTCCGTTACAATTGCGCGGCGCAATCGATCGAAATCGACAATCAGCGCATCGTCGGGCTCAGCGTCGCGCAGGACGGCGCGCGCGAGACGCTGCCGGCCGACGCCATCATTCTGTGCTGCGGCGGGTTCGAAGGCGACGCCGCCAAGATGCGCGAGCATTTCGGCGAAGGTGGTGACACCATGCGCCAGATATCGCCGGGCGGAAAATTCAACACCGGCGACGGCATCAATATGGCGACGGAGCTCGGCGCGTTCCTGTCCGGCGACTGGCAGGGCATGCACGCGGAGCCGGTCGATGCTCGTTCTAAGAATTCGGCACCCGTCGTGCTGGTCTATCCCTACGGCATCGTGGTCGACAAAACCGGCCGCCGTTTCTTCGACGAGGGCGGCGGGCTGGTGCACGAGACCTGGGAAACCTTTGCCCGCGACATACAGTTCAAGACGCCGGACCGCGTTGCCTTTGCGATCCTCGACAGCCGGCTGCTGACGATCGAAGGCTATGAACGTGCGATCCGCTCCGAAGTGCCGCCGGCGCGTGCCGATACTTTGGCCGAACTCGCCAAGATCATCGGGGTCGATGCAGACGGGCTGAGCGCCACGGTCTCGGCCTATAACGCGGCCTGCACCGGCGATCCGGCGAAATTCGACGCCACGCGCTGCGATGGGCTCAGCGCCGGCGCCACGCTGACGCCGCCGAAGTCGAACTGGGCCCGCGCCATTTCAGAGCCGCCGTTCTTGGCTTATCCGCTGGTCGGCGCGGTGGCCTACACCTTCGGCGGGCTGGCGACGGACGAGCGCGCCCGCGTGCTGCGCGGTGAACGGCCGACGCCTGGACTCTACGCCGCCGGCGAGATTACCGGGCATTTCTATGCCACCGCGCCCAACGCGGTTTCGGTGCTGCGGGCGTTTGTGTTCGGCCGGATCGCCGGGCTGGAAGCGGTGTCGTTTCTGCATGCGCCGTAAGGCGAATCGAGCCCGCCAAGATGCCGCCGTTATTTGCGGTAGAGATTGCTAAACGGTTTTCGGTTTAACCCTTCGAGGCTGCAACAGATAGCGAGCAGAGCCATGAAATTGACGCCCCGGATATTGTGTCATGCCTTCAGTCTTTGCGTTGTGGCCTCCGCCGCGACCAGTGCTTTCGCCAAACCGGCGTATGTGCCCACCACCCTCAACCTGCGCGCTGCGCCCGGCACCAGCAGCGAAATCGTCTCGAAAATCCCCAGCGGCAGCCTGATCGACGCCGACAATTGCACCGAGGGGTGGTGCTCTGTGACCTGGCAGGGCAAGAGCGGCTTCGCCAAGGAAACCGGGCTCGACATGAGCGGCCGTGTGCCTCAGCGATCCGGCTCGGCGAGCGCGCAACGCCGGGTCTATAGCAACCAGCCCGATCAGGGTGAGGTCTATGAGGACGGTCCGGAATACGCCGAAGGTCCGCCGCCGGTCTATTACGGACCGCGGCCTTATTATTACGGCTACGTTCCCTATTATTACCGCGGCTGGGGCTGGCGGCACCGTTGGTAGCGAATAAACCGAAAAGCATGCCCTCGGACTTGATCCGAGGGTGGGAACTGGTTTTCGGATGAGATCATGCGCAAAAAAGTAAGTAATTATTTCGCCGGCGTATTATCCGCGATGAGCGTTTCTAGGCCGAGCCGGCAGGCGACATAGGCCAGGATCGCGACCGGGATGGCGATGTAGAACGCCAAGCCTAAACCTTGCTCCAGCCCGAGCAGCACCGCGACGCCGATCAGCATCGCGAATATCCGAATGAGCTGTATTTTGTTCATCCGCGGCTAGCGCTTGGTGGGCTTGCTGTCGCCGCTGCCGCGCATGTTCGACCACGGATCGTCGACAGTGGGCGTTGCCGCGGTGCTGCCGCCGCTGCGGGTTCGCTGCAGGGTCGATTTGTATTGCCGGTCGATGGAGTCGGCGTCGCGCTTCTTTTGCTGGTCCTCCATCTGCATCGGAGTCGCGTCGGGAGCCTTCTGCGCGTGTGCGAGGCCGGCGAGGCTTCCCGCCAGCACCGCGCCGACAATCATCGTTCTCATCACAGCCATGACATCACCCGGTTTTAAGAGAACTTGAGGCTACCACGCCGCCAAAAGCGGCTCAATCGCGCACTATTTTGCCAATAGGGGCCGCGATATTGATATTAATGAGGCCACACGATAGGCCTTGCCGGGCAGCGAAAGGTTTCCGAATGTCACTGGCTCAAGATAACAACCCGCTCCCGCGCTCGAGCCTGCTGCGCCACGACTGGACCCGCGAAGAGGTTCGGGCGCTGTTCGCGCTGCCGTTCCCGGAACTGATGTTCCGCGCCGCCGAGATCCACCGGCAGAATTTCGATCCGACCGAGGTGCAGATTTCGACCTTGCTGTCGATCAAGACCGGCGGCTGTCCGGAAGACTGCGCCTATTGCCCGCAGGCGGCGCAGTACAACACCGGCGTCAAAGCCGAGAAGTTGATGGCGGTCGAGGCCGTGCTGGCCGAAGCTGCCGCCGCCAAGGCCGGCGGGGCGTCGCGCTTCTGCATGGGCGCGGCCTGGCGTTCGCCGAAGGATCGCGATCTCGACAAGGTCTGCGTCATGGTCGAGGGCGTGAAGGCGATGGGCCTGGAAACCTGTGTCACGCTCGGCATGCTCGAAGCGGCGCAGGCACAGCGGCTGAAAGCCTCCGGCCTCGATTACTACAACCATAACCTCGATACCTCGCCCGAGTATTACAGCGAGATCATCACGACGCGGACTTATCAGGATCGTCTCGACACGCTCGACCACGTGCGCGCCGCCGGCATCAATGTCTGCTGCGGCGGCATTGTCGGCATGGGCGAGGGGCTGGAGGATCGCGTCGGCATGATCGCGACGCTGGCCGGCCTGCCGGTGCATCCGGAAAGCGTGCCGATCAACATGCTGGTGCAGGTCGAAGGCACGCCGCTTGCTCTTCCCGCGGCGAATGCCGGCAAACTGGATCATCTGGATTTCGTGCGCACCATCGCGGTGGCGCGCATCACGATGCCGGCCTCGGTGGTGCGGCTCTCGGCCGGACGCGAGGACATGAGCGAGGAGACGCAGGCGCTATGTTTCCTCGCCGGCGCCAACTCGATCTTCTACGGCCCGAAGCTGCTGACGACGCCGAACCCCGGCCGCGACCGCGACATGGCGCTCTTGGACAATCTCGGCATGCGGCCGATGGAATAAGAAACAGCGGTTACGTAAAGTTGCGCACCAGCGCCAATCCGGCGAACAAGCCGGTGATCGAGACCACGACCGAAGCTAAAACATAGACCGCCGCCAACCCGGCTTCGCTGCGCTCGTACAGCAGCGCCGCGTCCAGCGAGAAGGCCGAGAAGGTCGTGTAGCCGCCGAGAATCCCGGTGGTGAGGAACAAGCGCCAATGCTGCGACGCGTCCCCCTTGAACGCGAAGTAGCCGGCAACCAGTCCCATGATGAATGAACCGCTGATGTTGATCAGCAGTGTGCCGTAGGGAAAGGCCGGCCCGAAGGCGCGGAGGCTTGCGATGTTGATGCCGTGGCGCAATGCCGCGCCCACCCCGCCGCCCAGAAAAACGATCAAATACCCCATATTTCGCAACCTATTGGCCCCCCTGCGGGGGGTCAACCGGCACCATGAGCCGAGCTTGACTTCGGCACCGCTCCCCAATACGAGAGTGAACGTTCATTCTCATTTTGTTGCATTGCGATATCTGGGGGCGACATGAGCCAATCCACTGCGCCGGCGCGGGCGGGGCCGAGCCCGGCTGCGCGACGCCAATCCGACCGGCGCACCGAAATTCTCGATGCCGCGGAGCGCTGCTTTGCGCGCGCCGGTTTCCACCGCGCCTCGATGCACGACATTTGCGGCGAAGCCGCGATGAGCCCCGGCAACCTGTACCGCTATTTTCCCTCCAAAGAGGCCTTGATTGCCGGCATCTGCGAACGCAACCGCACCGACGCCGTGGCGAGCTTTGCGCTGGTCGACTCCGCGCCCGACTTCTTCGAGGGTCTCGCCGGTCTCGCGCGCCATCATCTTGTCGGCCGCACCGACGCCGAGGTCGGCCTCTGCGCCGAGATCATGGCGGAGAGCCGGCGTCACCCCGACATCGCCAAGCTCTATCAAGGCATCGAGCACGACATCAAAGAGCGCATCGCCGCCATGCTGCGCAACGCCGCCGAGCGCGGAGAAATTCGGAGCGACCTCGATGTCGACGCGGCCGCCACCGTGCTGATGGTGCTCGGCGACGGCATGTCGTGGCGCCGTTCGGTCGATCCGGCGTTCGACGCTGAAGGCGCGCTGCCGCTGATCCTGCAAATGGTCCATTGCCTGCTCGCCAAAAAAGACAATCGTGCTGGAAATTCCGCGGAGCCGTCGCCATGAAAGTCGCCCGTCTCAGCGCCATCGGCATGGTTGCCGCGGCGACGCTGTGGATCGCGTCCGGTCACTTCATGCCGCGCGACAGCGCCGAGGGTGAAGCCGCGATCCGCTCCAACGAAGCCAAGGAGCAGCCGCGGTTTCGCGTCGCCGTCACAGCGGCGAAGCTCACGCAACACAATCCGACGCTGACTCTGTCCGGACGCACCGAAGCCGATCACAAGGTGACGGTCGCGGCGCGCACCGGCGGCGAACTGACCGAGTTGCGCGTCAAGCGTGGCCAGCACGTCAAACAGGGCGAGATCATCGCCGTGCTGTCCGACGATGCGCGTCTGGCTCAGGTAGCGCAGGCCGAGGCGCTGGTCGATCAGCGCCGCGCCGAACTTGAAGCCAAGCGCACGCTGATCACCAGCGGTGCGCTGCCGAAGCTCGATCTGGTCAATCTCGAATCGCAGTACAAAACCGCGCAGGCGGCGCTCGGGAACGCGCGCGCCGAACTGGAGCGCAGCTTCGTGCGCGCGCCCTGGGACGGCGTCATCACCGACGTGCCGGTCGAAGTGGGCGGCGCCGCGTTTTCGTTTCAAGGCAAGGAAGTCGCCACGCTGGTCGCGCTCGACCCGATGCTCGCGGTGGTCGAGGTGTCGGAGCGCAAGCTCGCCGGCGTCAAGATCGGCGAAACCGCGCAGGTCAAGTTGATCACGGGTCAAACCGTGTCGGGCCGCGTCCGCTACGTCTCGAAATCGGCGAGCGCGACGACGCGCACCTATCGCGTCGAAGTCGAGATGGCCAATGCAGACGGCGCTATTCCCGACGGCATTTCGGCGGAAGTCGTGGTGGCGCTCAAGGCCATACCGGCGACGCCCGTGCCGCGATCGGCGCTGACCATTTCGTCGGCCGGCGACATCGGCGTACGCGTCGTCGATGCCAGCGACAGCGTCGAGTTCGTGCCGGTGCAGGTCATCGAGGACCAGCAGGGCACCATGTGGCTGTCGGGGATTGCCGAAGGCGCCCGCATCATCGTCCGCGGTCAGGACTTCGTGCGCGAAGGCCAGAAGGTCGCCACCGTCGACGCCGTTTCCGAGCGGGCGGAAAAGTAAGCCCCCATGACGGGTTTTATCAACTACGCCATCAGTCATGCGCGCCTGACGCTGGCGACGCTCGCGTTCCTGCTGCTCGCCGGTCTCATCGCCTATCAGACGATCCCGAAAGAGGCTGAGCCCGACGTCAAGGTGCCGATCATCTACGTGCAACTCACGCAGCGCGGCATCAGCCCGGAGGATTCCGAGCGGCTGCTATTGCGCCCGGTCGAAACGCAGTTGAAGTCGGTCAGCAACGTCAAGGAAATGCGCTCGACCGGTTATGAAGGCGGCGGCTACGTGCTGCTCGAGTTCGAAGCCGGCTTCAACTCCGACGCGGCGCTCGCCGACGTTCGCGCCAAAGTCGATCAGGCGAAGCACGATCTGCCGAAGGACGCCGACGAGCCGTCGGTGCAGGAGGTCAACCTCTCGCTCTATCCGGTGCTGGTGGTGACGTTGGCCGGCGACGTGCCGGAACGTTCGATGTTGCACATCGCGCGCGACGCCAAGAACCAGATCGAGCAGCAGCCCGGCGTGCTGAAAGCCGAACTGCGCGGCGCCCGCGACGAGGCGGTCGAGATCGCTGCCGAGCCGATGCTGATGAAGAGCTACGGCATCTCGATCGACCAGCTCATTTCAATAGCGCAATCCTCGAACAGCCTGATTGCGGCCGGCGCATTAGAAGGAGCCAGCGGCCGTTTTGCCGTCAAGGTGCCGGGTCTGATCGAACAGCCGGAGGACATGCTGAAGATTCCGGTGGCGTCGACCGCCGGCGCCACCGTAACGCTGGGTGACATCGCAACCGTGCGTCCGACCTACAAGGACGCGACCTCGATTACGCGGGTCAACGGCCGCACGGCGATGACCATCGAAGTCTCCAAGCGCACCGGCGCCAATCTGATCGAGACCGTCGATGCCGTGAAGAAGCAGGTCGCCAAGATGGAGAAGACCTGGCCCGAGGGCGTCAAAGTCGGCTTCACCCAGGACAAGTCGAAGTTGATCCGCCAGATGCTGGCCGATCTGCAGAATTCGGTCGCGACCGGCGTGCTGCTGGTGGCCGTCATTATTCTTTTCGCGCTCGGCTTCCGCGCCTCGTTGTTTATCGGCATCGCCATTCCGGCGTCGTTCCTGGCCGGCGTGCTCGGACTCCAACTCGCCGGCCTCACCGTGAATATCGTGGTGCTGTTCTCGCTGATTCTGGCCGTCGGCATGCTGGTTGATGACGCCATCATCGTATCGGAATTCGCCGAGCGGCGTATGTCGGAGGGCATGTCGCCGAAGGAGGCCTATGCTTCCGCCGCCAGCCGCATGGCCGGGCCCGTGATCGCCGCGACCGCGACCCGCATCGCCGCGTTCTCGCCGCTGCTGTTCTGGCCCGGCGTGGTCGGCCAGTTCATGAAATACATGCCGATCACGCTGATCGCGACGCTATCGGCGTCGCTCGCAGTGGCGTTGTTCTTCACGCCGACGCTGGGAGCACTCCTAGGCCGCGCCTCGCAGGTCGCTCACGACGAACGGGCCTCCGAGAGTGGACCTTACATGCGCACGGTCAAATTCGCGCTGCATCGGCCGGGCCTCGTACTGAGCCTCGCGCTCGGTCTGCTGGTGGTGGTGATCGGCGCCTATGGCAAATTCGGCAAGGGCGTCGAGTTCTTCCCTTCGGTGGAGCCGGATTACGGCCAGGTGATCGTGCACGCGCGCGGCAACCTCTCGCTTGACGAGAAGGACAAGGCGATCCGCCAGGTCGAGAAATACGTGCTGGCCACCGGCGGGCTCAAGACCGTCTACACCCGTGTCGGCGAACAGCCGCGCGGCTCCAGCGAAATTACCGAAGACACGATCGGCGTCATCCAGTTCGAATTCGCCGACTGGCAGACGCGACCGGCCGCGCATGTGATCATGGACAAGATCCGTGACGAGACCCGCAACATCGCCGGCATTCTGATCGAGGTAACTGCGCCGCGCGCCGGTCCACCGACCGGCAAGCCGATTCAAGTACAACTCGCCGCTATCGATCCTGTGAAACTGCCGGAAGCCGCCAAAAAGGTCGCGGGCATCCTCGCGCAGATTCCGGCGATCCGCGATCTCGACGACGGCCTGCCGCTGCCGGGCATCGACTGGAAGATCCAGGTCGACAAGTCGGAAGCGGCGAAATACGGCGCGGGCCTGGGCTCCGTCGGCAATGCCGTCCAGCTCGTCACCAACGGCGTCAAGGTCACGGAATACCGGCCCGCCGATAACGACAAGGCCGTCGACATCATTGTGCGCTTCCCGGATGACCGCCGCAGCCTCGGCCAGATCGACGAACTGCGCGTGCAGACGAATGCCGGCCATGTGCCGATCGGAAATTTCGTGCAGCGGATACCGGCGCCTCGCGTCGGCTACATCAATCGCGTCAACGCCGCGCGTGTCATGACGGTGTCGGCCAACATCGCCGAAGGCGTGCAGAGCGCGGTGGTGCAGCAGGAGATCACGCAGAAGCTGGCTGAAGCCGGTCTCGGCGACGGCATTACGTTCAAGCTTAAGGGCGAAGACGAAGAGCGCGCTAAGGCCGGCGCCTTCTTGGGCAAAGCCTTCGGCACCGCGATCTTTTTGATCTTCGCGATCCTGCTGGCGCAGTTCAACCGTTTCATCTCGGTCATCCTGGTGCTGTCGGCGGTGATCCTGTCGACCATCGGCGTGCTGCTGGGTCTGATGATCATGGGCCAGCCGTTCGGCGTGGTGATGACCGGCATCGGCATCATCGCCAATGCCGGCGTCATCGTGAACAACAACATCGTGCTGATCGATACCTATGACCGGCTGCGGCGCGAAGGGCAGGAGGCCTACGAGGCGATCATCGAGACCTGCCGCGAGCGGGCGCGGCCGGTGGTGCTCACCGCGGTCACCGCCATTCTCGGCGTGCTGCCCATCGCCTTCGGTATCAACCTCGATTTCGTCGGCCGCGAAATCACACACGGCGCGCCGGCGACGCAGTGGTGGATCAGCCTGTCGACCGCGATCGTGTTCGGGCTCGGCTTTGCCACCATCCTCACGCTGATCGTCACGCCGGCGGCGCTGATGGGCATCGCCAATCTCGCAGCAAAGAAACAACAGTGGCGGGATCGCTGGCGCGAGCGACGCGCCGTGGCGGCGGCGGCGAAGTCCGCACGCTAGGTTCGGCCGGCGTTGCGAGTGTTTTTTGCGTAACCGCCACTATTTCGGCATGGCGACAGATGCCGTGCCCGACTGCCTAAATTGACGGCTGCTTTTGGCTCGCCGCGAAGTCCCTGTTCTTCTTATAGAATTATAGAAACTGCTGCTTAATCGAGCAGTTTACCGGCCATTGTGTGCATTGGCACGGGCCTTGCTCTTTCTTGACATGCAGACGCGCGTTTGCGGGCGAGGCGATCACGCCAGGCCGCAACGATTGAGCGGGCTGTCGGAGGGGCTAGCATGAGACTGCTCTTCAAGGCCGAGCCACAGCCGCTGTCAGTGGAGTTTGCGCGTACCGCGCTTCTCATCATCGATATGCAGCGCGACTTCCTGGAGCCGGGCGGATTTGGCGAGACGCTCGGCAATGACGTCAGTCTCCTGAAGGCCGCCGTGCCGCCGCTCAAGAACCTGCTCCATGCGGCGCGGCAGGCGGGCATGCTGGTCATTCACACCCGCGAAGGACATCGGCCCGATCTCACCGATGCGCCGCCGACCAAGATCGAGCGCGGCGCACCTTCCATGCGTATCGGTGCGCGCGGGCCGATGGGACGTATCCTCATCCGCGGCGAGCCCGGTCACGACATCATTCCCGAGCTTTATCCGATCGCGGGCGAAGCGGTGATCGACAAACCGGGCAAGGGCGCCTTCTACCAGACCGACCTGCAACTCATTTTGAAGAACTGCCATATCGAAAATCTGCTGGTCGGCGGTGTCACGACCGAAGTCTGCGTCAACACGACGGTGCGAGAGGCAAACGACCGCGGCTACCGCTGCATCGTCGTGTCCGACTGCTGCGCCTCATACTTCCCTGAATTCCACGAGATGGGCCTGAAGATGATCAAGGCCCAGGGCGGCATCTTCGGCTGGGTCGCGGCTTCGCAGGATGTGATCGGGGCGATAGCGACAACCAATGTCGGGGTTTCACGCAAATATGCACAAGGGGGTGCGCTATGACTACGACATCGACATTCAAGCCTGCGCTTTGGACACCGGGCGACTGGAACGCCTTCTTCGGTTTCGGCACCAACATTCTCGTCAACATGCTGGTGCTCACCGGCCTGTTGCGCTTCGTCATCAAGATGCCCGACTCGATCGTGTTCGGGCGGATCCTGCCGGCGCTCGGCCTGATGATGTGCTTGAGCACATTTTACTACGCCTATCTCGCCTATCAATTGGCGAAGAAAACCGGCCGCAGCGACGTCTGCGCGCTGCCGTCGGGGATCAGCGTGCCGCATATGTTCATCGTCACCTTCGTCATCATGCTGCCAATCTCCTTGACGACCGGCGATCCGATCAAGGGCTGGGAAGCGGGCCTCGTCTGGGTGTTCTTCCAGAGCTTCATCCTGATGATCGGCGGCTTCATCGCCCCTTACATCCGCATGATTACGCCGCGGGCGGCGCTGCTCGGAACGCTGGCCGGCGTCTCGATCACCTTCATCTCGATGCGGCCGGCGCTGGAAATGTTCATGACGCCGGTCATCGGCCTGACCTGCTTTGCCATCATCATGGTGAGCTGGTTTGGCGGCGTGCGGTACCCGAAGGGCATTCCGGCCGGTCTGGTCGCGATTGCCGTCGGCATGATCATCGCGTGGGGCTCGACGTTATTCGGCTTCAGCGTCGGCGGCATGTCGGTCGCCGGCGTCAAGTCGGCATTCTCGAGCTTCGGCTTCTCGATCCCGTTGCCGGCCTTCGGGCACGTGTTCTCCGGCTTCCAGTTCCTTGGCGTCATCCTGATCACCGCCATTCCCTACGGCATCTACGATCTGGTCGAGGCCATGGACAATGTGGAGTCCGCGGAAGCGGCCGGCGATCACTATCCGACCACCCGCGTTCTGACCGCCGACGGCGTCGTCAGCTTGATTGGTTGCTTGATGGGTAACCCATTTATTAATGCCGTCTACATCGGCCATCCCGGCTGGAAGGCGATGGGCGGCCGCATCGGCTACTCGGCGGCGACCGGCCTGATGGTGATCGTGCTGTCGTGGTTCGGCGTCATCTCCTTGATGCTCGCCGTCATCCCCGTGGTCGCGATCTCGCCGATCCTGCTCTATATCGGCATGCTGATCTGCGCGCAGGCGTTCCAGACGACGCCGCGCGAGCACGCACCGGCGATTGCCTTGGCGATCACGCCGCACCTCGCGGCCTGGGCCACGGTACTGCTCGGCGGCGCGCTGGGTGCCGCGGGCATGAATTTCGGCGCCCAACACGCGCCCGAGTTCGTCGCCAAGATGGCGCAGAACGGCGTGCTGTTCCACGGCCTCGAGGTGATGGGTGGCGGCTCGATCTTGACTGGCCTGGTGCTCGGCGCGATCGCGGTGTTCGTGATCGACCGCAAGTTCATCAACGCGTCGGCCTTCTCGCTCGCCGGTGCGGTGCTGACCTACTTCGGCTTCATGCACGGCGAGGCGATCGGGGTTGGCAACGGCTTCGGCGTTACGCCATCGGTCATGCTGGCTTATCTGATCGTGGCCGGCTTTTTGTTCCTACTCACCAAGCAACCAACGTTCGCCGAAGCGCCCGCCAATGCGGTTCCCGCCGAATGACGGCGTGGCGCGCCTGATGCGGGTTTTGAGTCTGCCCCGCTGGCCATCGGTCCCTTTCGCGGGGGCCGGAGGCCTCTTTCTTACTGGACTTCGATCTTGCTGAAGATAGTGACGTTGAGGTCGATTTTTTCGGCCGCCACCGTGATCGAGGCGGTCAGGACCTCGCCGGGTTGAAGCTTGCCGTTGGCCAACGCGTTGCGCACGACTTTTTCGAGCTCGCGCTGCGCCGTGAAGTTAACGTTCTTCAGGAACTGGCTGACCGCTTTATTGACTGCCGCGTCATTCATAAAGCCACCTTACACCTGCGCTGGCGCGCGAATTCAAGTTTAACGGCTGCGCGCCCTGCGCGACTGGTTAATGCGCTGCCGCCGATATGCGCCCGACACACGCCAATGACAGGCGGATGACGGGCTCCGGACCCGGCGTTATCGATACTCATAAATTCCGATAGCGGACGTTTCGATATTAATCGATACTCCCCTGGCAATTAAATTCTTGGCGCACGACACGGGCACGCTTGGCCCGCGGGGGCTCCAGGTCAGATCAGCGCCGCAAGTATGGAGAATTCCATTGAGTATCTTTTCCCAGGGAAAAAACGAGCGAGACATGAAGAGCCCCACCGAAGCCCGCGACATCAAGTTCACTGACGCCGTTCCGGCGGGCAAGAAGCCGGAAATCGTGTCCACGCTTGGCCACGGCATGGTGATCACCGGCAACATCGTCTGCGCCGGCGCCATGCACGTCTTCGGCCGCGTCGTCGGCGACATCCACGCTTCGCAGCTCGTGATCTGTGAAGGCGCCAAGGTCGAGGGCAAGATCATCGCGCCCGATCTCGTCGTGCAAGGCGAATTCAAGGGCACCATCAGCGGCAACAACGTCAAGCTGCAGGGCTCTGCCGTGGTCGATGGCGAAATCTTCAACAAGTCGCTTACCATTGAGCAGAACGCGCTGTTCGAAGGCGTGGCGCGCCGTCTCGACAAGCCGGTGGCGCCGCCGTCGGCTGGCCAAGCGCCGGTCGAAACCGCGGCGCCGGCTCTGGCGCCGCACACAGCGCCCGAGCTTAAAGTCGTCAGCTAAGGTCGGATTGAATATTAACGGCGGCGCCGCTCGCGGCGCTGCCGTTTGCTTTTCAACTACTGTTTCATCAAGCCGCAATAGCGCAGCGCGCCGTTGGCCCAGCAGCCGGTGCGCGCGCAATTGGCCAGGCTGGTGCGGCAATTCTCCGCGCACTGTTTGGCCTGCGGGCTGGCGGATTTCCCGCAAGCGGTGACGCAGGTCTTATTCTCGCCGCTGCATTTCATCGGATCCGCCGACGCCATCGGCGCGCTCACGAGAAGCAATCCGAAGGCGGCAATCGATATCGCTCTGATCGTCATGGCGCTGTATTCCCGTTTCTTGAATGCGTGATTATTTCAGCCAATTTTTCATTCAGCCAATTCTTCATTCGGCTTTGGCACCGGATTTCTTGACGATCGCCGACCAGAGGGTCTCTTCGCGGTCGATGTCGGCAGCGTATTCTTCCGGCGTGGTCGGCATCGGCTCGGAGCCTTCGACCGCCAAGCGGTTCTTCACCTCGTCGCTGGCGAGAGCGCCGCGCAGCGCGGCGTTGAGCTTGTCGACGATGGGACGCGGCGTGCCGGCCGGCGCGATAATGCCGTAATGCAGCACCGCCTCGAAGCCGGGGAGGCCGGATTCCGCCACTGTCGGCACATCCGGGAAGATCGCGGAACGTGTGAGGCCGGTCACCGCGATGGCGCGCAGGCGGCCTTCCTTTACGAGGCCGATGGCCGGGGCCGGTGACGAGAAATAGATGGCGACGTGGCCGCCGATGACGTCGGTCAGCGCCTGCCCTGTACCCTTGTAGGGGATATGTGTGAGTTCGATGCCGGCCGTGACGGCGAACAGCACCGTGCTCAAGTGGATGCCGCTGCCATTGCCGGCCGACGCATAGTTGAATTTTCCCGGCTGCGCTTTGGCGAGCGCCATCAACTCGCGCACGTTCTTCGCGGGCAGCGACGGGTGGACGAGAATGACCAGCGCGCTGTTGGCGATCAGGCCGATCGGCGTGAAGTCCTTGCGCGGATCGTAGCCGGCATCGGCGTAGAGCGTCGGCGCGATGGCTAGCGTTCCGGTGCCGCCGATGGCGAGCGTGTAGCCATCGGGCGCGGTCTTGGCGAGCTGGCGCGTGGCGATCGAGCCGCCGGCGCCGCCGCGATTTTCGACGACGATCTGGTGGCCGAGCGCCTTGCTCATCTGTCCGGCGACGCCGCGCGCCATGGCGTCGTTGCCGCCGCCAGCGGCGTAGGGAACGATCAGGGTGACCGGCCGCGCCGGGTAATCACTCTGCGCGCGGGCCGCCAGCGGCCAGACGGCGGCGGCCGCACCGATCCCTTTGATGAATGTGCGCCGTTGCATGCTGCTTTCTTTAATGCACCGCCGCACCGGAGCGCGGCATGATCGCGCCGCGATGCCGGATCACCTGGCCGGCCAGTCTGTGCGCGGCACTTGCCGCCTCGTTGACGCTGCGTCCCTCGAGCCGTGCGGCGAGATAGCCGGCGTTGAAGCCGTCGCCCGCTGCGGTCGGATCGACCGGCACGATTGTCTCCGGCACCGGCACGATGTCGCGTTGGCCACCGCTCGCGACCAGCGCGCCGTTCGGCCCGTTCTTGACGACGATCTCAGCCACGCCGAACGCCTGCAGGCGCTCGACGGTCGCCTCGGGCGAGGGGTCGCCCCACAGCACCGCCTCATCGTCATAAGCGGGCAGCGCGATGTCGACGCGTTTGAGCGCCTCGGCAAACACGGTGCGCGTGCGCGAGAGATCGCCATGCCAGCCATGCGGCCGGAAGTTGCCGTCGAACACGATCTTGGCACCGTTGCCGCGCGCCAGCTCGACTGCGGCGAGGAATCGCCCCAGCCCGACGTTGGAATAAAGCGACAGCGTGATGCCGGAGAAATAGATCAGCCGCGCCGCCGTCATGGCTTCCGCGATCCGGCTCCAGTGCGGCAGTTCGAATAGATTATTGGCCGGCGCCGCCTCACGCCAATAATGCGTGCGGCGTTCGGCATTCTTGTCCGCATCGACCAGCGCCAGAGCCGGCAGCCGGCCCGGCACGCGCAGGATCAAATCGGTGGCGATGCCTTCGGCCTTCGCCAGCGCCACGATCGCATCCGAGAACGCATCGTCGCCCAACGCGCTGGCAAAGGCGGCCGGTGCGCCGGCGCGCGCCAGATAGATAGCGGTGTTGAAGGTATCGCCGGAGCTCGCCAGCGCGAAGCGGCCGTCGGCGCCGCGCGCCAGTTCCACGATCGCCTCGCCGATGCAGATCACGCGTGTTGCGTCGCTCATAGAGGCCTGACTACCACGGGGCGGGGCCTGAGGTCACCCATCGCCGCCTCGTATATTGTTGCACGCGGCAAACGTGTTACCTTCCCGCCGGGACAGGCGCGCTGGGGGCGGCGGGCTGGCCTGGGACCGGAAAATCCGGCCGGCAACAATCAGTGCAGCGCGGCAAAAGCCTGCGCGGCGGGGGAAGCGATGGCTGAGGAACTGAGGGCCGATCAGGCTGTTTCGGCGGAAGCCCTCCGCAAGGCGGAAGAATACGTCCAGCAGGAAGAGGGCGCGGGCAACCGGCTCACCGGATGGACGAGCATGGTCGTGACGGGCATCGCCGTCGTCATGACGCTGTTTCATCTCTATGCTGCCTACGACATCGTGCCGACGCAGGAGCTTCGTTACATCCACGTCGCCTTCGTGTTGTTGCTGAGTTTCCTGCTGTTTCCGCTGGCCTCGCGCTTCCGCAACAAGATCCAGTGGTTCGACGTGGTCCCTGCCGTCGCCGGCATTGCGATCATCTGTTACGCACTCTACGGCGGCGACGACTTCACCGATCGCGCCGCGGTGCCCGAACGCTGGGACGTGATCCTCGGCGGTATTTTCATCCTGCTGGTGCTGGAAGCGGCGCGGCGCACCACCGGCCCGATCATGCCGATCGTCGCCGTGCTGTTCATCGCCTATGCCATGCTCGGGCCGCATCTGCCGCCGCCCTGGACGCATCGCGGTTTCGACATCGCGCGGCTGGTCGGCCATCTGTTCATTACGCTCGAGGGCATTTTTGGCGTGGCGGTCGATGTCTCGGCCACGCTCATCATCATGTTCACGATCTACGGCGCCATTCTCCAGCATTCCGGCGCCGGTAAATTTTTCATCGACTTCTCGCTCGCTGTGATGGGCGGCAAGCCGTCAAGCGCGGGCCGGGCGGTGGTTGCATCGTCTTTCCTGCTCGGCGGGCCATCGGGTTCCGGCGTCGCCACCACGGTGATGATCGGCACCGTGGCCTGGCCGATGCTCAAGAAAGCGGGCTTCGAGCGCAACGCCGCTGGCGGCCTCCTTGCCGCGGGCGGTCTCGGCGCCATCATCTCGCCGCCGGTGCTGGGCGCCGCGGCATTCCTGATCGCCGAATTCCTCAAGATCAGCTATCTCGACGTCATCTGGATGGCGACCATCCCGACCTGCCTCTATTACCTCGCGTTGCTGTTCATGGTCGAACTCGATACGATGCGGTTCGGCGCCAACGAGGTCGTCTTCAAGCAGGAGATGACCATCGGCGAAATGACCCGCCGTTACGGCTTCCATTTCATCTCGCTGGTCGCCGTCGTCATCTTCATGATCGTCGGTTATTCGCCGATGCTGTCCGTGTTCTATTCAACGGTGCTTGCCTTCTGCATGAGTGCGCTCGCGCCCGAGACGGCGCTCGGTCCCCGGAAATTGCTGATCGCCTTGCTGGTCGTCTCGATTGTCGGCGCGGTGGCGATGGCAATCCCGGGCGCTAATTCAAATGCGGCGGCGCAATTGTTCCAGGCCCATTTCCCGACGCTCATCCTGCTGGTGATCGCCGTGCTGTCGTTTATCGGCCTGACCGAGCGCGGCCAGCAGTTGATACCATCTGCGAAGAAGCTCACCGCCGCGATGGCCGACGGCTCGGTCGGCGTGCTCAGCGCGGCGACCACCTGCGCCGCCGCGGGCATCATTGTCGGTGTCGTGACGCTGACGGGGCTCGGATTGAAGTTCTCGTCGATCGTGATCGATTTCGCCGGCGGCAGCCTGCTGCTGACGGCTATCTACACCGCGCTGGTGGTCTGGATCATCGGGCTCGCCGTGCCGGTGACGGCGTCCTACATCATCTGCGCCGTGATCGCCGCGCCGGCGCTGACCAAGCTCGGCGTGCCGGATTACGCCGCGCACATGTTCATCTTCTATTACGCGGTGTTATCTGAAGTCTCGCCGCCGACCGCGCTCTCGCCCTTCGCCGCTGCGGCGATCACCGGCGGCGATCCGTATCTCACGACCATGCAGGCTTGGAAATACACGCTGCCGGCGTTCCTGGTGCCGTTCGTGTTCGTGCTCGATCCGCTCGGCATCGGCTTGCTGATGAAGATCCCGAACGGCGGCTCGGTGCTCGACATCGTCTGGATCACCGCCATCACCGGCGCCGGCCTCGGCGCGCTCGCTGCCGCCGCGCAGAACTGGGCGTTGCACAAGACCACCGTGGCCGAGCGCGGCCTGTTCCTGTTGACCGGATTGCTGCTGGTGTTCCCGAGCCTGCTTGAGGCCATGTTCGAGACCATCACAGGTCTCGATATTCCGCATCCCGCGCCGTTCGGATTGGCGCTCGGCGCACTCTTGATCGGCTGGCAATGGATGACGCGGCGGCAAGCCGCGGCAGCGGTGCCATAGAAATCTGCTAGATTGGCTTCACGACAAGAAACGAAAACACGCACAGCTTAGGGAGGAGTAAGACAATGAAACGAGGATTCATCATCGCAATAGCGGCAGTCGTCGCGCTTGGCACGGGCGTTGCCGTTGCCCAGCAGAAGACCATCGCGATCGGCACCGGCGGCACTGGCGGCGTCTACTATCCGATCGGCGGCGCGCTCGCCAATCTGCTATCGAAGAACCTGAAGAATACGCAGGCCACCGCGCAGGTGACCGGCGGTTCGGTCGACAATCTCAAGCTGATCGGGTCCGGCCAGAGCGAAATCGGCTTCTCGATGGCGGACGCCGCGGTCGATGCGCTTAACGGCGAGGACAAGTTCAAAGGCAACAAGGTCAACTTGCGCACGCTGATGGTGCTCTATCCGAACATCATGCACGTCGTGAGCATCGAAGGCACTGGTGTCAACACCATGGCCGACCTCAAGGGCAAGCGCGTTTCCACCGGCGCGCCGGGCAGCGCCACCGAAGTGATGGCGTTCCGTGTCATCGAGGCTTCCGGCCTCGATAAGGACAAGGACATGAAGCGCGAGCGTCTGTCGGTCGCGGAATCGGTGAACGCGCTGAAGGACCGCAAGATCGACGCGTTTTTCTGGGTCGGCGGCCTGCCGACCGCGGCGGTGACCGATCTCGGCGCGACGCCGGGCGTGAAGATCAAGATGATCGATCACACCGAAGTCGTCGCCAAGATGAACGCAAAGTACAACAACCTCTACGCGCCGGCCGTGATCAAGGCTGGCACCTATCCGGGCCAGACCGCGGACAACAAGGTGTCGGCGGTGTGGAACATCCTCGTCACCAACGACAAGATGACCGACCAAGAGGCCTACGATATCGTCAAGCTGATGGTGGAGAAGAAGGCCGATCTCGTCGCCGTGCACAAGGACGCCGAAAGTTTCTCGGTCGACAACCAGATCAAGTCTAACTCACCGGTGCCGTGGCAGGCGGGCGCGGTGAAGTACTTCGTCGAAAAAGGCGCGAAGATGTAATTCAGCGCATGATCCCGAAAAGCATGCCCTCGGACACTTGATCCGAGGGTGGGAACCGGTTTTCAGATAAGATCATGCGCAATTAAAAGATTTTAGTGAGAATGATGATGCGACGGCCTCGCTTCGGCGGGGCCGTTTGCGTTGGTACGCGCCGACGAAATACCGAGACACACGAAATAGCCTAGCGCGCTCAGCACGGAGATGCAGAAGCTCACCGGCCAGTCAGTCTCATAGGCGATTGTGATGCCGAGCCAGGCCTCGGCCAGCGCCAGCGCCGCGGAAACAAAAAGTCCGCTCCACAGCCCGGTGGTGACGCGTTGCGCCGCCGCCGGCGGGCCGACCATCAGCGTGAACACCAGCAATACGCCGACGATCTGTGCGCAGGCCGATACAGCCAGCGCCACGATCGCCAGGAACACGATCGAGATGAAGCGCATCGGTACGCCTTTGGCCTCGGCCAATTCCGGCTGCAAGGTCGCGAAGATCAAAGGGCGCATGATGGCGGCGAGCGCAGCCAATGTGACGACGCCGAGCCCCGCCAGCGTCGCGATCATGGTGTGATCGACGGCCAGCACATTGCCGAACAGCAGCGCGGTCGCCTGCGTCGCAAACGACGTGTAGTAGTGCAGGAACAGCAGCCCGAAGCCGAGCGCCAGCGCCAGCACCACGCCGATGGCGACGTCGCGGTTGCTGATGCGGTCCGATAGCGCGCCCATCACGATGCCGGCGGCGACGGTGAAGCCGAGCAGGCCCCACAGCGGCGCCAGCCCGATCAGCCCCGCGCCCGTCGCGCCGGCAAAGCCGATATGCGACAGCGCGTGGCCGGCGAAAGTCTGGCCGCGCATCACCAGGAAATAGCCGACCACGCCCGACACCACCGCGGCGATGCCGGCGGCGGCGAAAGCATTGGTCATGAATTCGTATTGGAACATGTCGCTGCCTCTTACCCTCCCGTGGAGGGGGAGGGTCGGCGCGTACGCGCCGGGGTGGGGTGACGTTTCGATAAGAAGTTCACCCCCTCCCGAACGCCATCGCTGCGCGATGGCGTTCGACCTCCCCCCTCCAGGGGGAGGTGAAGAAGAGGGCGGTCAGTGATGATGCCCATGTCCGTGTCCATGCTCGTCGCCGACATGGTCATGCATGTGGTCGGCCCGCTCGACGTCGCTGCCGTGCGACATGACGAAGATGTGCCCGCTGGCGCGCACGACCTCGATCTCGGTGCCGTAGAGCCGTGACAGCACCGGCGCCGTGACGACGTCGTCGACGGTGCCCAGCACCGCCTGGCGGTTGCCGAGATACAGCACGCGGTCGATGGCCGGCAGCAACTGGTTGAGCTCGTGGGCGCTGAACAGCACCGTGATGCCGCGCGCGCGGCACACCTGCCGCACCACCTCGATCGCCACTTCCTGGTGGCGGGCATCGAGGCTGATCAGCGGCTCGTCGAGCAGCAGCAATTTCGGCGAGCCGATCAGCGCCTGCGCCAACAGCAGCCGCTGGCGCTCGCCGCCGGACATTTCCGACATTGGCCGGTTGGCCAGTTCGCGCGCGCCGACGGCGTCCAGCGTCTCTTCGATCATGTGACGGTCCTTATGTGACAGCCGCGGCACACCCCAGCGCTCGCCGTTGAGCGACGCGCCGATGAAATCCAGCCCGCGCACGCGCAGATCCGGCAGCACGGTGCGCAATTGCGGCAGGTAGCCGATGGTGCGGTCGCCGCGTTGCGGCGTGCGGCCGAATACCTGCAACGATCCGGCGATGGGCGGCAGCAGGCCGAGGATCGAGCGCATCAGCGTGGTCTTGCCGGCGCCGTTGGGGCCCAGCACGCCGATGAATTCGCCCTGTTCGATCATAAAGCTGGCGTCCGCCAGAACGATGCGGCCGCCGATCCTGATGGTGGCGTGGTCGAGTTCGACGACAGCAGTCACGAATTAGGACCCGTTAGCGCTTTGTCGACCGCGTCGAGTTGACCGAGCATCCAGTCCTGGAACGCCATGCCCGCCGGCAAAGTCTCCGTGACGGCGACCACCGGCACCTTCGCTGTCTTGGCGATAGCGAGCAGCCGGTCGGTCAATTTCTCGGATACCTGGCTGTTGTAGAGCAGCAGCTTGACCTTTTGGCTTTTGAGATCGTTCTCGAACGCCGCCACGTCGCGCGCGCTCGGCTCGGTATCGTTCTGCATCGCAAGCTGGAAACGCTGGTTGCGCATGGTGAGCCCGAGCGCATTCGCCATCGGGCCGAACACCGGTTCGGTGGCGGTCACCGGCTGGCCATTATGTTTGGCTTTGATGTCCGCGACGCGCCGGCTGATGCGCTCGAGCGACGCCAGCGTCGTGGCGAGACGCGCGGCGTAGTCGCTGGCATGCGCGGCATCGGCCTTGCTGAACGCCTCGGCGATCGCCTTGGCGACGGCCGGCATGGTGACGGGGGCGTACCACAGATGCGGGTTGCCGCCGGCCTTGGCGCCGGTGACCGCGCCGGCGTTGATGACGACGCGGCCCGGCTGCGGCGCCGCGGCCAACAGCTTATCCATCCACGGATCGTAGTCGGCGCCGTTGAGGATAACGATTTGGGCATTGGCAATTTGCCGCACGACGCCCGGCGTGGTCTCGAACAGATGCGGGTCCTGGTCGGGATTGCTCATGACGTTGACGACGTCGACGCGATCGCCGCCGATCTGGCGCGCAATGTCGCCGTAGAAGTTCTCGGCCGCGACCACGGCGAGCTTGCCATCGGCCGCGCGCGCGCCCGAGGCCAGCGCCACGGCGAGCGCAAAGCCGACGAGTACAGTGGTGATGGCCTTCATTGGCGGATCCGGGCGGTATAACTCCGGAGTATGTAACATTATAACATTTCAAGGGCAAGGCCGGACCGCGCGTCGGGTTAGGAGCCCAGTTCGCGAAATCGAAAATCGGTTTTAGCTAAACCGCCGGCCCATCTGCGCCTCGCGCCGGGCCCGGCGCACTTCATCTTCCAGGCGTTTGACTTCCTTGGTCAGTTCGGCGAGCGCCTTCATCAAACTGTCGTTGATGTCGCGCTGCGAGATCTGCATTTTTGCGTTGCGCAGAATCGTTTCGGTGCTTGAAACTGACATGTCGGGCCTTCGGACATTTCCAGGCAGCAGCGCGGATCGCCTGCCGATCACAATGGGAGTTCCCGTGAGCATGGGTCGGACAAATGAATTTTTTCCGAATACGGGCGGTAAAAGTCGCGCGACCCTTGCAGGCCGCCTTTGTGATTTTGTTTTTCGGCCCGATGTCGCCGAAACAGGCTAGGCACCAAATGCAACTAATGGTTGCTCAGTCGCAGAAATATATTCTGAGGGTAGTCCGACAAGCTCAATCCTGGTCGCCGTAGCGCCCTTTGACGGCTTCCGCGACGAAGATCTTGCGGCCGGGCCGGCCCGGCGTCGTGCCGTGCGCGGCGCACCAGGCCGGAAACGTCGCCGGGTCGATGCGCACGCGCAGCACCGGATGGCCATAGGCCTTGAGGCCCTTCTCCATCTCTTCGGCGATCTTGAGCCACTCTTTCCAGGTGCGCGGCAGCGCGTTGCCGTCGTCAAAGATTTTCAGCGCCGCCGGATAGTCGGCCTCGTCGATCCAATAGGCGCCGATGGCGCGGAGGGGCTTGTCGGAGGGGTTCGTCATGGGCCGACCGTAGTACGCCTTGCGTGGTCTCGGCCACCCCGACAGCAATGTAGATTGTCATTGCAGATGAAAGTGGCATTTGCCTGCGGTAATTAAATGAACTTTAGCGCGTTTGTAGTGACATACCGCCCGGCCGCCTTAGGCAGTGTGGGGCATGCAGAAAATTCGACCTCAATCGGACGATGACATCGCGATTGTCGATTGCGAGCCTCGCATCCTCGTCAGCATCGCCGCGCAATACACGTTGACGGACTGGTGCGACTCCCGAAGCTATCGGCGTAAATTTGCCTGCCGGCTGATCGGCATTTCATCGCGAGAGGTGACACTTCTTGCTCCCGTGGCGGGAGCGGTCGGGGCGCGGGTCATCACGCATTGCAGTGAGTTTGGGAAACTGGACGGCTCTATTACGCGGGTGCTCGATCGCGGGTTCGTCGTCAGAATAGCCGCAACCGAAAGAGAGCGTCGCAAGCTTGCCGCGCGAGTCGAAGGCTACGAAAAGATCAAAAATTACGACATCGTCGATAGGCGGGCACACAAACGCATTGTTCCGATAAATCCCAGTTCAACTTTATTTCTTGGTGACGGCAGTCAAACGGATTGCTTTATCATCGACATTTCGACGACGGGTGTCGCGGTTTCTGCCGACGTTCAGCCCGAGATCGGCACGCCACTCGCCATCGGATCGTTGGTCGGCCGGGTTGTGCGCCACCTCGACGATGGCTTTGCCGTTCAATTTGTTCACGCTGCGGATGTCGACAGCCTCGAACAAAAACTCATCGCGCCGGCAGCCCAACGAGCTCTTTGAACGCGCGCGATTGATCTGCGCACAGGCCGGAAGGTCAGCCAAACAACATTTTTGTCAACTGGCCAAGCCAAGTGATGACCGGAAATGGCGTAAAGACCTGGAGCGCAACGGCGATGGCCGCGACCACGGCGACATTGATGATCGTCCCGCGCAGTATCCGTTGCGCGAGCGGCGGGTAGGGCGGTCTGTTATTGGCGGGCCAGGCAAATGTCTCTTCCCATTTGTCCTGCGGAAAGTCGGCCGGCCTGATCCGCTCGAACGGCTCCCAGGCTCGGTAAGCCGCGATGCCGCGCTCGCGCGCGATGGCGTTTCGCAACCAGAACGCATTATGCCGTCCGGCAAGATCGACGACGGCTCCGATCGCGACCCGCGCCAGGAACAGAATTAACAGACAGGCGAGGTAGACATATCCAATCCAGAAACCCGACGTGAGCCATGATTTGGTGAAGGACCTGACGTTGAACACGGCCGCAAATAATTGCACCGTGGCGTCGACGAGTTTGTCGAGGCCACTGAAGATGCGGCCGAACGCCGATGCAGGATCGGTCGCCTGCAAAAACAGGATCAGCGCGACCACGATGGCGAGTTGGAACAATGGAAATCGCAAGATGCTCCGGATTGGCGCCGTTATTTGCTTGATCATGCCCATCGGGGCTCCTGGCCGTGCCTAGGCAAGTGTAGGGCGGGTTAGCCGAAGGCGTAACCCGCCTGGGTGGAGCAGGGCGTTTACCTAGCACAGACCGCGCATAGTCGCCGCTACGAAACCCACGCTGCGAGGCAAGCAATCACGCCGTATGCCGCTGCCTCGTCGAAATGAGTGAGGTCCGGGCCGAGGGGCTCCTCGCGCCCGATCGGCGCTGCGATGAGGCAATAGAGGATGCCGAGCATAAGAAGGCTCTGAAGAGTCTTGCCAAATCCTTCCGGGCCAAGGGCCGCGAAGACGCTAAAGACCGCTAGCCTTAAAAAAATGCGGGTCAGCGTATAGGCTGACCCGAGGTGGGGGATATTTGGAGTTTTACGCATTCTGAACGCGGCACACTCGCTCAGGTGAACTTGTCGCAATGGGCCGCCGATACCGGCCAAATTTGCGGTACTGCGGTCGAACCGGTTTCGTGCGAGGCTATCGTTCTGCCGCGAGCCTCGACGAACGCACTGATGATTGCCAGAGGCAATACATCGTGCCTTGCGTCCGCGGTGTCATCGAGGTCCACGGGCAGGCTTGGTTGCTTGGAGAGGGAACAGAACCATTCACCGTCCTCATAGATGAGGCGGCGAAGCTTCCAGGTCGGCAGTTCGATCTCGATCAGGGCGAGTACCACGTCACTCCACGCACGGGCCTCGATCAAGCGATCGATCTGGGCGGTCTTTCCGGCCTTCCTGAGCACGGGAAGTCTCGTGCAAACATCTGAGATAACGTTGGACAGAAGACCGGGGGTGAGCACCAGCGCGAACCGAAGCTGTTCCATCAATCGGTCGAGATGGTTGCCGTGTTTCAGATCAAACAACATGCTGCGTCTCACGCTCTTCTTCTTGTCGGACGCGGTGTCTCTGCGCAGGTCAGTGCGATGAAACGACTCTGCCTGCGCCGTCGATATGCATCGGAGGTTCGCCCTGTCGGGCATGTATCTCGCGCCACTTGGGGCCGGGGCCGCGCATATAATGCCGGCCGGGGTTATATGCGGTCCACGATTGCCAAATTTGCAAAATCTCTGATTTTAGAAATGCCAGCACGCGCACCATCGCTACCTCCCCTGCGTCATGTTCAGTTCGAGAATGCCGGGCACCATCACGGCCGGATGCGGCGTGCCGCCTTCGAACATCGCGAACTTCAAAGCTGCGACGCGGCTGGCAAAAAACCCGCCATACCTTCCTTGCGGACCTTGGACGACCCAATTGCCTTTGCCGTCTTTACCGATCAGGCACATCGACCGCAGCGGGGAATGGATCGGTTTAGATTGTCCCATGACACGAACCCCTCAATCCACTAACGACCGAATGTGCGGATTAGTACGTAGAGATTCGATAGGGAAAGCGCCGTGAGTTTGTAAGGACGGCATAAAGAGCGGGTAGCGCGGGAAAACCCTATTGTCCCTGCACAAAGCGCCGCGTGCGCAGCCTCGAAATATCGCAAAAACTGCAAGTTTTCCGCGTGTATCGCACCATTTGTGCCTTGGTGCTGGATTGCCTATATCTCCCTCCTAACGGAGCCCCTTTCCCCCCATGCCCATCCCCGCCGCCACGCCTGAAAAAATCCCCGTCACCGTGCTCACCGGCTATCTCGGCGCCGGCAAGACCACGCTGCTCAACCGCATTTTGTCCGAGCCGCACGGCAAGAAATACGCCGTCATCGTCAACGAGTTCGGCGAGATCGGCATCGACAATGAGCTGGTGGTGAACGCCGACGAAGAAGTCTTCGAGATGAACAACGGCTGCATCTGCTGCACCGTGCGCGGCGACCTGGTGCGCATCATCGACGGGCTCATGCGGCGAAAAGGCAAGTTCGACGCCATCATCGTCGAGACTACGGGCTTGGCCGATCCGGCGCCGGTGGCGCAGACCTTCTTCATGGACGAGCAGGTCGGCGCCCGCACGCGGCTCGACGCCGTCGTCACGGTCGCCGACGCCAAATGGCTGAAAGACCGCCTCAAGGACGCGCCCGAGGCCAAGAACCAGATCGCCTTCGCCGACGTGATCCTGCTCAACAAGACCGACCTCGTGACGCCGGCCGAATTGAGCGAGGTCGAGGCCCGCATCCGCGCCATCAACCCTTATGCCAAACTGCACCGCACCGAGCGTTCCAAGATCGACATCGCCGAAGTTCTGGACCGCAATGCCTTCGATCTCGACCGTATCCTCGACATCGAGCCTCAATTTCTGACCGCCGACGGCGATGGTCACGATCATAATCACCACGATCATGGCCACGATCATCATCATGACCACGGCGGCCTTAAGCACTATCACGACGAGGACATGCAATCGATTTCGATCAAGACCGATAAGGCATTGGATCCCGACAAGTTTTTCCCCTGGGTGCAGGATCTGGTGGCGACCGACGGCAAGGATATTCTGCGCTCCAAGGGCATCATCAATTTCAAGGACGATCCCGAGCGTTACGTGTTCCAGGGCGTGCACATGATCCTCGACGGCGACCATCAGCGGAAGTGGCGCGAGGACGAGGTGCGCGACAGCCGTATCGTCTTCATCGGTAGACAATTGCCGGAAGAAAAAATCCGCCAGGGTTTTGAAAGCTGTATCGCTTGAATTTTGTTATTGGTCATTCCGGGGCGCCGCGGAGCGGCGAGCCCGGAATCCATAACCCCGGTCCGTGATTATGGATTCCGGGCCCGGCCCTTCGGGCCGTCCCGGAATGACAGAGATTGAAAATGCCCGACACTTCCGCACCTATTCCCTCGCTCTCCGACCGCGTCCGCCCGATCAAGGCGAATGTGCCGGTCGTCGGCGTGCATTTCTTCGGCGCGACGCCGGTGTTCGTGCTCGGCGAGGAAGCCCTGCTGTTCGCCCATGACGCCGAAGAGACGCTGCTGCCGATCCATGGCGGCGGCATTCTCGCCAGCGCGTCGGACGGCAAGCGCATTGTGACCGGTGGCGACGACGGCAAGTTGACCGCGACCGATGCCAGCGGCGCGCACGAAGTCATCGCCACCGACGAGAAGAAGCGCTGGATCGATCAGGTCGCGCTCGGGCCGGATGGCGCGGTGGCCTGGTCGGCGGGAAAGTCGGCTTACGTCCGCACCGGCAAAGGCGAGGTGCGCACCATCGACGCGCCGTCGACCGTGGCCGGTCTGTGCTTTGCGCCGAAGGGTCTGCGGCTGGCGATCGCGCATTACAACGGCGCCTCGCTTTGGTTTCCCAATGCGGCGGCGGCGCCGACGAAATTCGAATGGAAGGGCTCGCATCTCGGCGTCACCATCAGCCCCGACGGCAAATTCCTGATGACGACGATGCAGGAGTCGACGCTGCACGGCTGGCGCATCGCCGACGCCAAGAACATGCGGATGTCCGGCTACTCGGCGCGGGTGCGTTCGCTCAGTTGGACCGCCGATGGCAAATTCCTCGCGACTTCGGGCTCCGAGCAACTCATCCTCTGGCCCTTCGACGGCAAGGATGGCCCGATGGGCAAACAGCCGACCATGCTGGCTCCGTCCGAAGCGCGCGTTTCGGTCGTCGCGTGTCATCCGACGCAGCCGGTCGTGGCGGTGGGCTACAGCGACGGCGCGGTGGTGATGGTTCGGCTCGAAGACGGTGCGCTGATAGCCGCTCGTGCGGCCGACGGCGATCCGGTCAGCGCCATTGGCTGGAACGCTGCCGGGCGCATTCTCGCTTTCGGGACTGAATCCGGCGATGCCGCTGTTCTCCCCCTGTGACCACTTTCTGACATCATCCGGTGCAATTCAGGCGCGGCATTCGCTGCGCCACTTTGGAACAAATGTTCCACGAGCGAATTGGCGGACTGGCGCTTAGCGTCTCGCGGGGCAGGGGAAACAAATGCACACCACAAAATTTAAGCGGCTCGCTTTGGCGCTGCTCACCGGCACGGCCATCGCGGTCGTATCGTTACCGGCTTCGGTCGTGATCGGCTCGCTGACGCCGGCTTATGCCCAGGTCTCCGACGAATTCCAGCAGGCGCTCGCGCCCTATGGCGTTTGGCGGCAGGATCCGCGCTGGGGCGATGTCTGGGTGCCGGATCAGCGTCCGCGCGGCTGGCGTCCCTATAGCGTCGGTCACTGGGTCTATACCGACGACTGGGGCTGGTACTGGATTTCCGACGACGACGAGGCCGATTGGGGTTGGGTGGCCTATCACTACGGCCGCTGGATTTCCGAACGCGGCAGCTGGTTCTGGGTGCCCGGCGAAGACTGGAGCCCGGCCTGGGTCGATTGGCGTCGTGGTGACAGGTATGTCGGCTGGGCGGCGTTGCCTCCCGACGACGTGGTCCAGGAATACAGCGACGATCCAACCTACTGGACCTTTGTCGAGCCCCGCTACGTCACGGCGCCGCGCGTTCGCACCTATTTCCTGCCGGCGCCGCGGACGCGTGACCTGCTGCGCACGACCGTGATCGTCAACCGCACGTTCCGTTCCGGCGGCCGCATCGGTGTCAATCCCGGCATTTCGCCTGCGTTCATCGGCGCGGCATCGCGCCGGCCAATCCAGACCTATCGCGTTGCGCCGCGTGTGCTCACCGGCACGCAGGGCGTGAATGGCGCGGTGGCCGTGCGCCGCGAGGATTTCCGCCAGCGCGGCGCGCCGCGTGGCCGCAATCCGGTCGCAGCGGTCAGTGTGCAACGTACGACGACGGTCATTCAGCCCGCGACGTCCGTATCGCCGCCGCAGCCGTTGCGCCCGGGCGAAGGCGGCCGTCTCGGCACCCATCCGCCACGCGCTGCGCAAGGGGCTCCGTCTTCGCCGCCTCCGCAGCAGCCAGCGCCGTCAACGCAGCCATCGCCGATATCGCCGCCACCCGCGGGCGCGCCGCAGCGACAAGGGCCCGGTACAGGCCCAACACCGCCGCCGCCTGCAGGTGCGCCCGTGACGCCACCTCCATCGGCGGTCGCGCCAGCCCCCGCTCCACAAGGCGCGCCTGCGCCGCGTCCGAACGGGGCTCCACCGCAGGCGAGACCCGAACGCCCGATCGCACCGCAGACTCCGCCGCCGCCGCCACCGGCACAATCACGGCCGTCCGCGCCGCCGCCGTCCGCACCGCCGCCCGCGGCGCAACCGCGACCGGCTTCTCCACCTCCGCCGGCACCGCCTGTGCAATCAAGACCGGCACCGCCACCCCCGCCAGCGGTTCGCGCTCCGGCGCCACCACCGCCAGCACCGCCGCCTGTGGCGCGACCGGCCGCGCCTCCGCCGCCCGTGGCTCGCCCGGCGCCACCACCGCCACCGGCGGCACGACCGGCCGCGCCGCCACCGCCTGTGGCTCGTCCGGCACCGCCGCCACCTCCTGCGGCTCGGCCAGCGCCACCGCCACCGGCGGCTGCTCGTCCGGCTGCGCCGCCACCGCCGGCGAAAAAGGGCCCACCGCCCGAAGAGAAGAA